>Ga0134094_1003383_pt1 | contig 11907 bp, 10 predicted proteins | sample 5_1taG_FD_94458 | JGI IMG/M metagenome (GOLD analysis project Ga0134094, IMG submission 94458) | Switchgrass degrading microbial communities from high solid loading bioreactors in New Hampshire, USA - 5_19_20_110_A1 metaG | ecosystem: Engineered > Bioreactor > Semi-continuous > Anaerobic >... | reverse complement strand
TGCTGTATAACATCCCCTCGACCGTTCACATGTCGATCGACCTGGGGGTGATCGAACACCTCCGCGCCTTCTCGAACGTGGTCGGGATCAAAGACTCTTCCGGCGACCGGGAGATGCTCGAGGCGCTGGTCGAGCAGTACGGCGCAGACCCCGGGTTTTCGGTGCTGAGCGGCTCGATCAAGCTGGCCAGCTATGGGCTGCGCCTGGGCGCGGACGGGTACGTCCCGTCGACAGCCAACATTGAGCCGGCCCTGTGCTCGCGCCTGTACGCCTCTTCGCTAAAGGGCGACTGGAGCCTGATGGAGCAGCTTCAGGCCGAGCTGAACGAAGCCACCGGGCGGTTCACCTTTGACGACGGCATCGGGCCAAGCATCGCCCGCCTGAAGCGGATGATGGCCCACCGCGGGCTGTGCGGGCCGAAGACCTTCCCGCCGATTGAAGAGGCGGATGAGTCGTTTGGTCAATAGAAAACAGGCAAATGGATCATTCATTTTACGACCGGCGAAAATACCCGATCGTGGATGTGCGCGAGGGCTACGGTGAATGGGCGCGCACCTACGAACAGACCGTGCTGGACGAGATGGACATCCGCCTGCTGGAACGCCTGGCGCAGGTCGACTGGTCAGGCGTCCGGCAGGCGCTCGACCTGGCCTGCGGAACAGGGCGAACCGGCGCGTGGCTGCGGACGAAGCTGCCGCCAGAAGCCGCGATTGACGGGGTCGACCTGACGCCCGAAATGCTGGCAGGCGCGCGCGCCAGGGGCATCTACCGCGACCTGCATATTGCCGACGTAGCTTCAACCGGCCTGCCGGGCGGTGCCTATGACCTGTGCATCCAGTCGCTGGCCGACGAGCACATGCCCGACCTGCGCCCGCTGTACCGCGAGGCCGCGCGAGTCACCCGTGCCGGAGGGCATTTTGTGCTGTGCGGCTTTCACCCGCAGTTCCTCATGGCCGGCGTCCCAACGCACTTTGACCGCGCGCCTGGGCAGCCCGTGACCATCCGCAGCTATGTGCACCTGATCAGCGACCAGGTGAAGGCAGCCCGCGCCGCCGGCTGGACGCTGCTCGAAATGGATGAAGGGCTGGTCGATGAAGCCTGGCTGCGCAAAAAGCCCAGGTGGGAAGCCTACGCCGGGCTGCCGGTCAGCTTTGTGATGGCCTGGAAGAAAACAGGAATCTGATTCAAAATTCACCCAATTTACCCCTTGACATTAACGTAACGTTATCCTTTATACTCTCTCGCGGAGGTTGAGAGATGTACACGGTTAAGCGATTGGCGAAAATGGCCGGGGTCACACCGCGGACGCTGCATTATTATGATGAGATCGGGCTGCTGCGCCCTGAGAAAACCGGCGAGAACGGCTACCGCTACTACGGCGAGGAATCCGTCTTGCGCCTGCAGCAGATCCTGTTCTACCGCGAGCTTGATTTCAGCCTGGAGCAGATCAAATCGGTCATCGACCGCCCCGACTTCGACCTGCTGCGCGCGCTCGAGGCGCATAAGAGCGCGCTGCGCGAGCGAGTCGAGCGGCTCAACTGCCTGATCAATACCATCGATAACACGATCAAGCACCTTAGAGGAGAGATTAAAATGAACGACCTTGAATTTTACAAAGGCTTCGACGAAGAACAGCAAAAACGCCGCGCTAAAGAGGCGCAGGAACGCTGGGGCGAGACAGCCGTGGAATCACAGAAGCGCTGGGAAGCCATGACTCCCGCTGAGAAGAACAACGTGCTGGCCCAGATGAACGAGATCACCATCGGCATTGCCAGCAACATGGACAAAGGCCCCACCAGCCCCGAAGTGCAGCAGTGGATCGACCGCTGGTACAAACACATCAACGCGTCATTCTACGACTGCTCGCTGGAGATCTTCGAGAGCCTTGGCCACATGTACAATGAAGACCCTGCCTTCCGCGAGACCTACGAGAAAGTCCGCCCCGGCATGGCGGCCTTCATGGAACAGGCGATGACTTACTACGTGCAGAATGCGAAATCGTAAATAATCCGCAGCGCTTCCCCGGCCAAAGCTGGGGAAGCGTTTTTAATGATCAAGGCCCAATGATTATGATCACTGGTTAGTGATCATAATCATTGGGCACAATCACAACCCCTTTCTGTGCTAAAATCCATTTATCTTGATCCCAGACGATAAATGGATTTTTGATTCATGGACACATTCCCCATCACCGAATTCGACCCCGCTCCATCGGCAATCATCAACCCGGTCAGGCCGGAGGTCTCGCGCCCTGCGCCGCCGCGCGCCGTGCTGTGTTTCTTCGCTGATGTAATTCAGGCGATGCTGAGAGAAGGCCGGCTGGTCGAAATCGGCGCGATCGGTTCGGAAATGGGCCGCCACCCGCTGTATGTGCTGGAGGCGGAGACTCCCGCCGGGCCGCAAGAAGTGCTGGTCGCCCACCCGGGCGTCGGCGCGCCGCTGGCGGCGGGCATCCTGGAAGAGATCATCGCGCTGGGCGTGAACTGCTTCATCGCCTGCGGGGGCTGCGGCGCGCTCAGGCCCGAGCTGACCGTGGGGCACCCGGTGGTGCTGACCGCCGCGGTGCGCGACGAAGGCACGTCTTATCACTACCTGCCCCCCGGCCGCGAAGCCTACCCTTCGCCCGAAGCCGTCCGCGCGCTTGAGGCCGCCTGCCGCGCAATGGGCATTGAATACCGCCTGGGCAAAAGCTGGACGACCGACGGGTTCTACCGCGAGACCCCCGCGCGGCGCATCCGCCGCATGAGCGAAGGCTGCGAGGTGGTCGAAATGGAAGCGGCAGCTTTCTTTGCCGTGGCGCAGTTCCGCAGCGTTGCCTTTGGACAGATTGTCTACAGCGGCGACCTGGTCGTCCCCGAAGGCTGGGATCTACGCGCCTGGAACGACCGCCAGGACGACCGGCTGTTAATGTTCCGGCTGGCTGTCGACGCCGTATTACGAATGGAGTAAAGCAATCATGAAAAACAAGACCGAAATCTTCATCGCAGTTGATCCTGAACTGCTGGATACCATGGATTTTTACAGTTATACGCCCGGATGGGAAGCTTACGCCAACGTCACCTGCTGGGACGGCCCAGGCTCGCCGACCGTCCAATGGATGAACGAGGCGCTGGAGCGCGCTGAGGTGCTGGTGACCGGCTGGGGCACGCCTTCGCTGGTCGACGCGCTGGCAGACTGGTCGCCCGAACGCTCGCCGCTGCGGCTGGTGGCCCACACCGCCGGGACGGTCAAGCATCTGCTGCCCCTCACCGCGCTCGAACGCGGGCTGCTGGTCGTTCACGCCAACGAGTCGCTTGCCGAAGCCGTGGCTGAGTTCACCATCGGCGCGTTTATCGCCATGCTGCGGCAGATGTTCGTCGACGCCGGGCGCTATAAAGCCCACCGGCCCGCGCTGAGCTGGTCTGAGCGCCGCGAGCTGACCGGGAGAACCGTTGGCATCATCGGGGCCAGCGCAATTGGCCGCCGCGTGATCGAGCTGCTGGCCCCCTGGCGCGTGAAAATTCTGCTGTACGACCCGTATGTCACCGCTGAGACGGCTGCCGCAATGAACGTGGAGAAAGTTGAGCTGCTCGACCTGTTCCGCCGCAGCGACATCGTTTCGCTCCACGCGCCCATCACGCCCGAGACCATCAACATGATCCGCGGCGAGCATTTTCGCGCCATGCAAGACGGCGCAGTCTTCATCAACACCGCCCGCGGCGTGCTGATCGACCAGAACGCGCTGCTGGACGAACTGAAGACGGGGCGCATCAGCGCCTTGCTCGACGTGACCGACCCCACCGAGCCGCTGCCGGACGACTCGCCCTTCTTTGACCTGGAAAACTGCGTCCTGATCCCCCATATGGCAGCCAACACGCTTGAGACGCGCCAGCGCCAGGGCCGCTATACTGCTGAAGACATCCTCGCCTACCTCGAGGGCCGCCCGCTCAAGCACCGCATCCTGCCGGAGCGGTGGAAGACCATGGCCTAGGACAACGGATTTTTCACCTGGATTACACGGATGATGCGCTCTGCGTTTTCACGAGAATTACCGCGAAGAGCCGTCAACGAATGCGAGATCCGGCAAAAACCGCGCCGGATTTCGTTAAACGAATAAACGAATTAGGACAAATGTTCTGGGTATTCGTTTATTTGTTAACGTCAATCAACGCTCTTTGTTGATTGACGCATTCATTGACAGCCAGCGGTGGCTGCGCAACTGCGTCGCGTTAACTTTGCGACCGGCTCGCCCCTGGCGAGCGGCTCACCACAGGTGAGCTTGGCGGCTTTGCGAGACTATATCCAGGCCTTTGGCGATCTTAGCGACTTTGCGAGATTATCTCCCACTCCCGCGCAGGGTCGAAATCCGTGAAATCCGTTTCATTAATCCGTTGTCACCCCTTATAATTGCAGCGAAGACATCAACGAACAGAGAGGAATGGAACAACATGAGAAGTGGATCGGTCTCGAATACCGCCGCGCGGGCGGTGCTCACTGCTGTCGCCGTGATTATCGGTCTTGCCGTCCTGGGAATGCTGATCAGGCCGCACTTTTATCTGTTTAAGCGGGTCGAACCGGGGCAAATGGGCGTAATGATCCGCGGCGGGTCTATTCACCGCGTGGTCGGCCCCGGCACCTATTCGGATATTGGCCTGTATGTCGAGTTAAAGACCTACTCGACCGAGGCATACCAGTTCAGCGTCCTCGACCAGGAGCTGATCACATCAGACAACCAGCGCATTGGCGTGGTGGTCTCGGGCAGCATGTTCCGCCCCGACATGAGCAAAGCCAGCCAGATCCCGGCGCTGTGGTCGCGCTACCGTGACGTTTACGTCAACGACGAAGCGCTGCAGAAGGTCGCCAACGACCTGGCAGCCCAGGCGATGAAAGTCTGCGTCGGCGCGCGCAACTTCCGCGAGAGCATCATCGGCTCGGGCCGCGACGACCTGCGCAACTGCATCGACGAGGAACTCAGCGCGCTGGCCGAACCGTTCGGGCTGGACGTCTCAAACCTGACCGTGCCGAACGTTGAACTGTCGCAAGAGGTTCAGGCGCTGCTCGACCAGATCACCAAGAGCCGCCTTGAGACCGAAAAAGCCGAGCAAGACCGGTTGAAGGCGATCGCCCAGGGCGAGGCCAACCAGGCCGAGCAGGAAGCCGCCATCCGCGTGGAACAGTCGCGGGCGCAAGAAGAGGCCAAGCAGAAGGCCATCCTGGCTGAGCTGACCAAACAGCAGCTTGAAGCCGAACGGCTGGTGATCGAGGCGCAGAAGAACAATGAACTGCTGGCAGCCCAGCGCGACCTTGAGATCAACACAGCCCTGGCTGCCGCGGCCATCGAGAAGGCCAAGGCCGACCTCGCGCAGGAAATTGCCCTCTCGCAAATTTACGCCGAGAACCCCAACTACTACACCTACAAAATGTCCCTCGCCAACGCGTCGGCCATCAAAGATACAGACAAGCTGATCTTTGTCCCCGAAGGCACCTTCCCGCAGTTGATCTTCGGCGAGAGCCTCAGGCCGGTCGTTCCGGTTGAGACGCAGCAGATGGTCGAATAATCTCCCTGTTTTGCAACGATGAGGCAGCTTCGCGCTGCCTCATCGATTTATCTATTCTATTTGTTTTCGCAAAGAAGCCTGATGAGCGCGCGGGCTTCTTCTTCATTCATCTCATCGCTGATGGCAAACAAAAAGCCCTTGCCGCCCAGCTCGCGGGCGATGGTCAGCGCGCCTTGGGCGGTCACAAACACCTGGCACAGCTTGCCGCCGTCGACAATGCGCTTGAGCAGGGGCAGCCATTCATCCGGCGGGGGCGCGCCGTCTCCCGGGATCCATTGGATGCCGCGCAGGCGCTCGATCGAAAGCAGATAATCGAGGTGAACGATCTGCCCCTTGCCGTCCAGGTGATAAAAGGCGTGGTCGAGCGCGTCGCAGCAGGCAGCGAGGTCGGGCAGCACAAAACGCTCGAACATTGCCGGGCTGATCATATAACAAAAATCGGACTGGAGCATATACGTTCGCCCCGGCGACCAGATCGGCGCCCAGGGGGTCGTGCCCGTCCCAGCCGTTTGGATCAGCTCATACAGCTCGTCGTAATAGCGCAGCCACAGCCGGGTGATCTCTGCAGCGGCCCGGCAGACCGCTTCGGGCTCGTCGATCAGGCCGGTGAGCAGGTTTTCGGTGGTGATGAGCGACGCCAGAATGTCCAGGTTGCCGCCCAGGTCGGTATGCCCGACGCTCACCTGCCCCTGCCAGCGTTCCGCCGCGCAGCGGGTGATCTCGCACACGCGCCGCCACCAGGGGTTCTCGGGGTCATAGCGAAAGCGCTGCTCGCTGATCTCGGTCGAGCCGCTGGGGTAAAACCAGACGGTATCTTCCACGGGGTGAACGCGCCCGCCCAGGAACCCCGCGGCGATGCCGGGGCCAAAGTTGAGCCACCAGCGCGGCATTGCGTCGCCGTACCAGCGGGTCGCCTCAAGGTGAGCCTGATAGCGGTCCACCACCTCTTCCGCGGGCATGTCGAACGGCAGAGTGGTAACGTAGCCCGGCGCGTAGGGCAGCGGGCGGTTTGGGTCTTCCACCTTTTCCTGGATCACCACCAGCGGGCGGTCGAGATCATGCGCCCACCAGGCCGACCAGTCGCGCTCAATGCGCTGCCAATCCTGATCAGTGAATCGAATGTCTAGCGGCATAAAAGGTCCTCTATGATGCGTAATGGGATACGAATATTGTACACCACTAAGGAATTTAAAACCCCCTTCTCCCGGGATCGGGATGAAGGCGGGCAACTTCGTCGCCGGGCGACGAAGTTGCCGAGGGGGGATGAGGGTCTTCTACATCTCCCTCGTCAGCTTGACCATTTCATACAACATAATACCGTGGACCAGCAAATACGCCGCGACCAGGATCAAAATCGCCGCCACATCCACGTTGATCAGGACGCAGACCAGCATGGCAGCGGCGTAAATGTAGACCATCGCGTCAAAGGCCCGGCTCTTGGCGATGTTGTTAATCGCCTGGTTGCGTTCGTCTCGCTGCTCGATCTCGATACGGCGCGCTGCGGCGGGGTCGCGCTCAACGGTCTTCGCCTGCAAGATCACGCCCAGGTTCGCGCCAAACACCCCTGCGCCTACGCCAATCAACACGCCCGGCAGCCCGCGGATCTCGCCGAACCAGTCCAGCTTCATGCCCAATCCGCCGGCAGCGAGCAGCGCAATCCCGAGGACGGCCAGCCATATATTCAAACTAATATTCTTCTTTGCCATTTTGTGAATCCTCATAAATGAAAATCTCTTCGATCGACCGGTGAAAATAACGGGCGATCTTGAACGCCAGGATGATGGAGGGGTTGTAACGCCCGTTTTCCAGCGAACTGATCGTCTGCCTCGAGACCTCCAGCGCTTCAGCCAGCTCCTCCTGGGTCACACCTTGTTGTTTGCGAATTTCCTCAAGCCTGTTTTTCATCTCTGCGCCTCGATCTGATGTAAAGCACGCTTTCCATTTATAGGATACCACGGATTTTCAAAATGTCAAGTATGCTTTCCATTTCGCCTTACCGGGCTCCACAACGCCAGTGCCGTGGGGCCGCCCTTGGAATATCCTGTACAACCACGGGGCCAGGATGTTTCACGCATAAATGTCGGGATGCTGTAGATGAAGAATATAATCATAAAATAACTCAAATTGATGTAACCTATTTACCATTTTTTAAGTTATACTCATTCTTAATAATTCCATTTAATTATCCAATCGAGGGGGAACGCACTATGCCTCATCGACCGCCCGCCAAACTTTACCGCCTTCTCCGTATGGTTTGCGCACTGGTACTGGCAGCAGCCCTGCTGCCCGGCGTATATACCGCCAGCGCAGAACCGCTCGAGACGGCGGAGTTTGGTTTCACCGTACCCGATCAACTGCCTTACGGTGCAGCGGGCGGCGCGGCTGCCTGGGGCGACTATGACAATGACGGCGATCTCGACGCCGTTATCAACGGCATTGGCAATGGTGAAGTCCCGGTGTCGCTGCTGCTGCAAAACAACGACGGCAAGCTCGAGCAGGTCCCCAGCGGCCTGCCGGGAGTCGAGTCGTCATCGCTGGCCTGGGGCGATTTTGACCGCGACGGCGACCTCGACCTGCTGGTGACCGGGCAGACCGGCTTCTCAGCGGGGCAGGTCCAGAGCATTTCGCGGGTGTATGTCAACGAGGGCGGCGCCTTTAGCGACCTGGGGGCCGGGCTTCCGGGCGTGTACCGCGGCGCCGGCGAGTGGGCCGATTTCGACAACGACGGCGACCTGGATATCCTGATCACCGGCTACTCCGCGGGCGACCAGCCCATCACGCGCCTGTTCCGCAACAATCTCTGCGCCGGCGGCGCGTGCAGCCAGCAGCCTGACCCGTTCTTCAGCGAAGTCGACGCGGGCCTACCGGGGCTGGGCGACAGCTCGGCAGCCTGGGGCGACGTTGACCTGGACGGCGACCTGGATCTCGTGCTGATCGGCAAAGACGCCCCCGGCGCTGACGGCAGCCCGCACGCTTACCTGTTCCGCAATAATTCGGTGAAATTCTCAGCCCGCCCGCCCTATGACGACGATGACGAGAGCGATCTCATGGTCGGGGTGATTATCAACAATAACTTCATCTCCGGCGCGGTCTGGGGCGGCTCGGATGATGAGCAAGAGCAGGACGGCTGCGAAGACAGCCCGCTCTTTACCGAACTGCCCGCCAACCTGCCCGCCCTTTGGGAAGGCTCGGCCTCGTGGGCTGACGTGGACGGCGACGGCGACCTCGACCTGCTGCTGGCAGGCAACACCGCGCCCGGTTTAGACCGCGCTCCGCTGACCCGCTTCTTCCGCAACCAGGGGCTGACCGATGAAGGGCTGTTGATCCTGGACAACCTGGGCGGCAGCGGGCTGCCCGACCTGTGGCACACAGCGCTCTCGTGGGCTGATTTCGACAACGACGGCGACCTCGACCTGCTGATCAACGGGCTTGCCGCCGATCATCAGGTCACAGGGGTCTATCAAAATGACGGCAGCGGCTTCTTCACCGACTTTGGCGCGGGGCTGCCCGTGGGGTTTGAAATCATCCCCGCCTGGGGCGACGTGAATAACGACCTCAAGCTCGACCTGCTGCTGACCGGCCTGGAGCTGGAAACGCCCGACGAGAGCCAGCACCACTACCGCACGCTGGTCTTCACCACCACCATCGGCCCTGAGAACACGCCGCCCGCCCCACCTGATGCGCTTACCGCCTGTTGGGACGGCGCGAACACGCTGGCGCTGGAATGGTCAGGCGCGGCAGATGCTGAAACGCCGCCAGGACTGCTGACGTATAACCTGCGCTTTGGCACAGGCCCCGAGAGCGGCGACATCATCCGCGATGAATCGGACCTGCTGACCGGCGCAAGGCTGGTCACAGGCGCGGGGAGCAGCCTGCTGCGGCGCGGGCCGGTGCTGGTGGGGCTGCCGGAAGGCACGTATTACTGGTCGGTCCAGGCGGTCGACAGCGCATTTGCCGCCGGGCCGTTCAGCCAGACCGCCGAGATTCCGCTGGGCGTGAAGCTGGCGCACAAAGATCACGCCCAGACCCAAAAGGGCGAACCGGTGCTGATCGACGTGCTGGCGAACGACGAAACCGGGCATGGCGATCTGACCATCTACCGCGTATCCAACCCCCACAACGGGCAGGCTGCCGTGCAGGATGGCCAAATTCTCTACACGCCTAACCCCGATTTTTCCGGCTACGACAGCTTCACCTACGCCGTGCGCAGCCCATCCGGGTACTGCACGCTGGCCAAAGCGGTGGTCAAGGTCGAAAAGAAACGGCAGCCGCCGTGCTTCAAACCCATCCCCGATCACTTCCTCACCTGGAGATATGGGGAGTACACCATCCAGCTAACCGACCTGTTCTCCGGCGAACCGGGCGGGCCGCTGACGATCACCGCCACGACCGATAACCCGGACCTGATCCGGGAGATCACGATTACGCTGCTGCCGGATGGGACCGTCGAGGTGAACTTCTCCCTGCCGCCTGAACCGGCAGCCGGCGAGGCAACCATCATCCTCAGCGCCGGTGACGGCGCCGAGGACGGCGCAGACCCTCCGCAGACCGGTTTCAAGGTCATCATCGATGACGCGGCGCAGCCGGTCGACCCGGGGGATGAACTGGATCACAGCCTGTTCCTCCCGGCGGTGGGGAAATAATCACGCAGATAAGGGGCTGCCTGGGACAGTTCAGGCAGCCCTATTGATTCTTTAAATACAGGTCGAAAAATTCGACCGTCCTCGCCATCGCCGCGTTGAACGAATTCGAGATGTTGTGATTGTCGCCCGGGTACAGGTGCAGCTCGACCGGCGCGCCCGCCGCCTGGGCCTGCTGATACAGCGTCTCGGAAAACTCGACCGGAACGTCCTCGTCGGCGGTGCCGTGGTGCAGTTGGAGCGGGCCGGAGAGGTCGGCGAGGTAGGTGTTGGCCGAAACCGAGGCCCAAAATTCCGGGTTCTCCTCGGGCGTGCCGAACGTCGCGAGCCATTCGGCGCGCCAGCGCCGCGCGCTGCTGCCGCCCGGCGACGTGGGCGGCGGAGACGAGCTGCTCCGCCGCCAGTTGTAGAGCATATCGGGGTATGAACCGACCACGCCCGCCCAGATCACCCCGGCTTTGATGTCCGGCGAGACGGTCATGGCGCGCAGGGTCAGGTAGCCGCCCATCGAATGGCCCCACATGCCGATGCGCTCCGGGTCGGCCTGCGGGAACTGCTTGAGGCTCGCCACAGCGTTCAACACATCGGCCAGGTAGCCCGGGCTGCCGTACGCGCCGGTTGGCTCGCCCTCAGACCGGTCGTGCCCGCGGTAGTCGATGCGGAAAACGATGTACCCCGCGGCTGCCAGCTGGTCAACGTAGTTGACATACCGCTCGGTGGTGCGGTAGACATTTGGGGGGATATAGCCGTGATTGAAGACAATCGCAGGCCAGCCGGTTTCAGGCGGCTCGCCGTTGGGGACGGTCAGCAGGCTGTAAATGCGCAGCCCCTCTGAGAGATATGAAGCGTAGTAGCGGCGGTAGTTCGAGCCGGGTTCCAGTTCCTGCTCGATGGTGATCTCGCTGCCAGGGTAGCTGCCCCGGCGCAGGGCTTCAATGCTCATGGGGAACAGCGTCGGTGTGGGAGAAGGTGGGATGGTGGCTGTGGGGGTTGGCGTGGCGGCTGCCGTCGCGGCCGGCTCCGGCGTCGCGGTGGGGGCTTGCTCAACCGCGGCATCCGCTGCGCCAGCCGCGGCATCTGCTACGGCTTGGTCAGGCACGTCGAGCGCCCCCAGGGTCTCCGAAACGGCTGCGGCAACGGACGTTTCAGCCGCCGCATCAGGAGCTGCGGCTCCAGCACCAACTGAGGCGCTTTCGGGTGCCGCGGCTCCGGGCGCCGTCCACCCGCCTGGCGGCATCGCTTCGCGTTGCAAGGCGGCGCAGCCCACCATCATCAGCACCAACAAGACAAGAAGGATACGGTTTGGGGTATGCCGGTTCATGGATATATAATACTCGATTTATCAAGAATCAGAATATTAAAAATTTGCGCTACAATATGCTTATGAAACGATGGATCATTACAGCCTTGCTTATCCTGGTCGCCACCACCGCGGCAGCCGCGCCGTCGGGGGCGCACAGGCCCGCCCAGCAGACCTGCGGAGCAACCTACACCGTGCAAGAGGGCGACACGCTCTACTCCATCGGCCAGCGGTGCAGGATCAGCTACGTGGTGCTGATGGGCATCAATGTGCAGCTTTCCGACCCCGACAAACTGTGGCCCGGCATGGTGATTCGCCTGCGCGCTGAAGCGCCGCTGCCCACCCCGCAGGTGGAGGAGCCGCCCGTGCCGGATGAACCCGGCGACAGGGTTTACACCGCCCGGCGCGGCGACTCGCTGGCGCGCATTGC
>Ga0134094_1003382_pt1 | contig 11914 bp, 9 predicted proteins | sample 5_1taG_FD_94458 | JGI IMG/M metagenome (GOLD analysis project Ga0134094, IMG submission 94458) | Switchgrass degrading microbial communities from high solid loading bioreactors in New Hampshire, USA - 5_19_20_110_A1 metaG | ecosystem: Engineered > Bioreactor > Semi-continuous > Anaerobic >... | reverse complement strand
TGCGGGCGGATAGTTGCCGGAATAGTTGTGTGGGCATTGACGACGCTTTTTGCGGCACGACTTCCTGGCCCGATAGCATTCATTGCAAGCAGCGTGGTAACTGGACTTCCGGGTATAGTCATTCAGTTGGTCTTTATTCCAGCTGTGGTAGTAGTGCTGGAAAAGTACGGAGCTAAAATCTTGAGGAGGAACTACCTTGGAACATAGGGAGTATTTTAATAACCTGGCTGATAAATGGGACACAATATCAAGCCATGATGCAGGAAAGCTTAAAGCCATAACAAAAATGGCAGGCATTTCAAAAGGAAACAAGGTCCTTGATGTGGGCACAGGTACCGGAGTGATGCTGCCTTATATTCGAGAAATTGTTGGTGAAGAAGGCGAAATCACCGCTAATGATATAGCTGAAAAGATGCTGGAACTTGCCAGGCAAAAGTATCCTTTTGAGAATATACGCTTTATATTAGGGGATATTGCCACTGTTTCCCTCCCGATGAATTATTTTGACGTGATCATGTGCTATTCGGTTTTTCCCCACTTTAAAGACAAGGCGGGGATGGTAGCACACATGGCCGGTCTCCTAAAGCCTGGTGGGAGACTGGTCATTGCTCACTCTCAGAGCCGTGAGGCAATTAATAGCTTGCATGCAAAGCTTGATGCCGTAAAAGAAGACCAGCTGCCAGAATCGGCCACAATAGAAGAATATCTAAGACAAGCGGGGCTTTCCCCCATATTGACCGAGGATACTGATGAGATGTTTGTTGTCATAGGTGAGAAAAATTAAGTGATAATAACCGTAATGAGCCATGAGTCTCAGAATTCTGAGCCTAGCTCATTTTTTTATAAAATGGCAGAGGAGAGATTGTAATGGACAAATACCTTTGGCATAAATGTGTAGAATTTCACGGTCATGAGTGCCCGGGGCTTGCCATTGGATTTAAGGCCTGTGAAGCTGCCAGGAAAAAAATGGGCATCAGTTTTTCCAAGGATGAAGAGATAGTCTGCGTCACAGAAAATGATGCCTGCGGCGTGGATGCAGTTCAGGTCATCACCGGCTGCACAATAGGCAAAGGCAACCTTATATACCGTGGTACCGGCAAACAGGCTTTTAGCTTCTTTCGCCGGGACACCGGAGAGAAACTGCGGATTGTTTTTAAGCCTGACATCCTGACTAATGACATGTCAAGGGAAGAACGCCAGCAGGCTATATTGGAAAGCCCTGTTGAGAAACTTTTTGAATTTAAAGAACCAGCTTTTGACCTGCCGGAGAAGGCCAGGATATTTAACACTTTAACTTGCAGCAAATGCGGAGAAGGGGCTCCTGAACATAAAATGCGCATAAGGGATGGCAGGCCCGTATGCCTGGATTGCTTTGAAGATTATTCGAGAGGTTGGCAATAATGGAACTAGATTTTGCCTCACTATGGAAAACAATAAAAAACGGCAGCATAAAAGATCAAAAAAGGTTTTGGGACTTAAGAGCCGCAGAATTCAACTCACAGCTGGCGTCCGAAAGGACCGTTGAAGAAGCGGAAGATGTTCTCAAATACTTGAAGGACAAGGGAGCAGTTGATAGAAATCACACCATCTTGGACATCGGCTGCGGCACGGGAAAATATGCCCTTGCTTTCGCTAGAGAGGCAAAAAACGTAACTTGTATAGATATTTCTGCCAAAATGATAGCCTTTGCCAAAGAAAATGCCCAAAGTAGAGGTTGCAGGAATATTGAGCTGGTTCAGGCATCATGGTCTGAAGTGGAATTAGAAAAGAGGGGCTGGAAGAAAAGATTTAATCTGGTATTTGCTGCATTTTGTCCCGGAATTGATAGTCCTGAAGCCTTAAAAAAGATGATTGAGGCAAGCAGAAAGCACTGCTTTTTAAGCGGTTTTGTGACAAGGCAAGACCGGGTCATGGATGGATTAGAAGCGCATCTTGGAATACGGGAGAATATTTGGGGCAACCAGATCTACTTTTGTTTCAATTTGCTGTGGCAGTGGGGCTATTACCCCGAGATTACATATAAAGACAGGTCATGGACAAAGGAATATGATGTTGAACACATGGCCGATATTCTGAATGCTAGGCTTAATGGCAAAGCCAGCAGAGAAGACATCATAAAGTACCTAAATCAAATTTCTGTAAATGGCAAGGTAACGGAAGTTACCACATCAAAGGTAGCACGGCTTTACTGGAAAGTATAAACTTCGCAATGACATGTGTTGTAGATAATGCCGCCGGCTCAAAATATTTTTTGCTCCAATATATGAACAATTTTAGTCTGAAAGACCAATTGTGGGAGTGATATGATTGAAAGAATCAGTTGTAAAGATTGTGCTTCTTCTGTTTATACTGGCAACTGTAATACTCCACATGACCGGCTGCGGATCAAAAACTGCACAAGATGCTGTGGGGCGCAAAGGTGTGCAGGAAGCTTCCAACTTGGTAATTCGCTTAGAGGGTGGAGATTGGGGTTTTCCATCTCCCTTTGCCCACTATTCCCGCGGGCCAGGTGCGTCAAAAATGCGCCTGATTTATGACAGCCTTTTGGAAAAAGGAGAGGATGGCCTCATTCCCTGGCTCGCTAAAAGCTGGAGCGTATCTACCGATGGGAAGGAGTATACCTTTGTTTTAAATTCAGGAGTAAAGTGGCATGACGGCAAAATCCTCACTGCCGAAGATGTTAAGTTTTCCTTTGAGTATTTTCTAGAGCATCCGCCGGTTTCCAACACTTTATTAATTGACGGAAAGCCCTTTATTGAAATGATCGAAGTCCTAAATGAAAATCAGGTGAAGATAGTGGTAAATGAGCCCAATGCCACTGTGCTGGATAGATTGGGCATAGTCAGAATCATTCCTAAACACATATGGGAGTCTATAGATGATCCCAAGAAAATGATGGACATAGACAAACTGGTGGGATGCGGACCTTACGTGCTTACCCATTACAGTCAGGAGCAGGGGGCTTATCGCTTCCAAGCCTTTCAAGATTACTGGGGGCCCAAACCTTTAGTGGACACCCTTGAATTTGTGCCGGTAAGCGACCCAATTCTGGCCTTTGAAAAGGGCGAAATTGACTTGATTAATGTTCCCCAGGATCTGATGGAGCGGTACTTGAACCATAGTGAATATAAAATTTTAAAGAGCCCTGCTTTCTGGGGCTATAAACTGCTGTTTAACATGGAGAAGAAACCGGAACTGGCCGATGTTAATGTGAGAAAGGCTATTGCCCATGCCACCAATATTGATGAACTTATAGAAAAGGTAGCAAGGGGTGCTGCCGTCCCTGCAAGTCCTGGGTACCTCCCCATTGACCACATTTGGTATAACCCTGATGTAAGCACATACGAATTTGACATAGAAAAGGCCAAAGAACTCCTGAACAATAAGACACTGAATCTGACACTGCTAATTGCGGATGCTCAAGAGGAGGCAAGGATTGCCGAGCTTATGAAAATAAACCTGGCTAAGGCGGGAATTAACCTTAAGGTTCAAAGTGCCGACATGAAGACCCGTGACAGCATGGTTAAGGAGCTAAACTATGAACTTGCACTGATCGGCCATGGGGGCTGGGGTCAGGATGCGGACATCCTCAGGGAAAATTATGGAACCAGCGTAGCCCGTGACAACAGCCCTGCATCCAATATAATTCCGGGCTACAGCAATCCTAAGATAAACGATCTCTGCCAAAGGCAGCTTAGGGAGCTGGATGTGGAGAGGAGAAAAACCATAATAATGGAACTTCAAAAGCTCATTTCGGACGAAATACCCATCCTGCCCCTGTACAACACTGTGGAATATACGGTGTATCGGCCGGAAAAGTACGACGGCTGGGTCCATGTATTTGACCATCACGAAGTGACCCACAATAAAATATCTTACCTGGAAAGATGAGTATGAACCGCAAAAAAATCCTGAAATTCCTTTTAACCTTTTTTGTAATAATCACTTTAAATTTCTGCCTGCCCCGGCTTATGCCGGGGGACCCCTTTTTCTTTTTATCAAGTGAGCAGGGGGATATTACTGCAACATATTCTGATGAAGAAATTCAGAGGCTCAAGGCTTACTACGGCCTGGATAGGCCGCTTCTCATACAATACATCCAATATATTGTCAGCTTGGCAAGGGGAGATTTGGGGTACAGCATATACTTTGGCAACGAGGTAAGGACCATCATAAAAAACCGCATCCCCTGGTCAATTTCTCTGGTGTTGTTGTCCGTAATAATAGGCGGCTTTATGGGCACCTCTCTAGGTTGCCTATCCGCATGGATGCGTGACAGGATGCCTGATAAAATCCTTTACTCCGCCTTGGTGCTTGTATCGGAGATACCCCCCTTTATAATAGGTATTCTGTTCTTATTTTACTTGGCCGCCGATTGGAACCTATTTCCTCTATCAGGAGGGATGACACCCTTTGCAGACTCCTGGTCGTGGACTCACCGCTTTTTCGATATAGTGCACCACGGTTTTTTGCCTGCCCTTACCCTTGCAGTTGTTCACATGGGCGGGTTTTTCCTAATCGCCAGAAACAGCATGATCACGGTGATAAACAAAGATTACATTACAACTGCCAGGGCCAAGGGGTTGAGCAGCGGCAGGATAATCTTCCGTCACGCCCTGCCCAATGCGGCGCTGCCAGTTGTCACCAGAATGTTCAACAACCTGGGCCAGGCGGTAGGAGGAACAATACTTGTGGAAAATGTTTTCAAATATCCCGGGCTGGGCCTTTTAATGAGGCAGGCAGTACTGGTCAGAGATTACCCGCTGATTCAAGGCATATTCCTTACAGTTACTCTATTTGTGCTCATCATGAACCTTGCAGCAGACATTATATATAAAAAGCTTGATCCAAGAATCCTTTGACGGTGATAAAAGATGCTTTACATGTTAAGAAACTTTTCCATAGCGGGAAAGTTATCTGTCATGATAATCGTCGCCATGTGCATTATGGCAATATTTGCACCCTGGATTGCCAAGCATCCCTGGAACGAGCCTTCAGGAAGGGCTTTAGAGGCACCAAATCCACACCATATACTGGGCACCGACGATTTGGGAATTGACCTTTGGGCTCAGATTTGCTACGGGGCACGAAACAGCCTTATAGTGGGAATTGGCACGGCGGTCCTAGCCAGCCTGCTTGGAACCTTATTAGGCATTGTATCGGGGTATTTTGGCGGCATACCGGATCTTATTATCACAGCCTTAATAGACATAATGATTGCCATACCAAGCCTACCGGTAATGATTGTCGCCGGAGTATTCTTTGGACCCAGTATAAAAAACATTATAATAATCCTGGCATTACTGTCATGGGCAATGCCGGCAAGAATCGTCCGCTCAAAGGTCCTGGCTTTAAGAGAGGAGGCCTACATAAAAATTGCCAAAGGATACGGGGCAAATTTTTCATACATAACCCTAAAGCATTTTGTGCCCCAATTATTTCCCATTTGCGCAACAACTTTTATAAAACTCATTAGCAGGGCAATAGTATCAGAAGCCAGTTTATCTTTTCTTGGCCTGGGAGATCCTACGAGCAAAAGTTGGGGCCTTATTCTAAATTTTGCCTTGAATTTTCCCGGAATATATTTTACTGATTATTGGAAGTGGTGGGTGGTATACCCCTTAGCTTTTATAATATGTCTGGTGCTAGCAACGGCTGTTGTAAGCCGGGAATTGGAAAAAGTCGTGGATTCAAAAATCAGCTTAAGTTAAGTTTGAAAGAGGGCATTGCAGTGCTTAAAGTGGAAAATCTTTCCGTTACCTATCGCCAGGACAATTTAAAGATACCTGCCGTAAAAGACCTTTCCTTTAGCCTTGAACCGGGTCAAACTTTGGGGATTATCGGAGAGTCGGGAAGCGGCAAAACCACCCTCGGCCTTGCCATAATGGGGATATTGAATTCCAATGCAATAGTGGAGGGTAAAATTACGTACAATGGCGTCAATTTACTGGAACTTACACCCCGCCTGCTGAACGATTATAGGTGGAAGCATATCGCAATGGTATTTCAAAACGGCCTGGAAAGGCTAAACCCCCTACTCACCGTAAGAGAGCAGATACAGGAGTGCATCGCACGTCATCTGAATCTAAAAGGCAGGGAAGCTGACAGAAAGGTAAGTGATTTGCTGGAACAGGTAAATCTTGAGCCCCTAGTTGCCGATTGCTTTCCCCATCAGCTGTCTGGGGGAATGCGGCAAAAGGTGCTAATTGCCATGGCATTGGCCTGTGACCCGAAGGTGCTGATTGTAGATGAGCCCACCAGTTCTTTGGATGCCATATCCAAGGCCGAAATTATAAAGCTCTTTGCCAAATTGCAGCGGGAAAAGGGCTTTGCCATGATCGTCATATCCCACGATTTTTCAGTGATTACAAGCCTTTCAGGCAAAATTTGTGTGATGTATAGGGGCTTTATTATGGAAGAAGGATGGACACGGGATATTCTCAGAAACCCGCTGCACGTCTACACCCGTGGCCTGATAAATTCATCGCCATCCATAAATCCCTATCAAGACTTATGGGGTATACCCCATGCAACAAGTTCAACACCTGAGAAAGGATGTGCCTTTTATCCCCGCTGCAGCCAAAGCTTAGATACATGTAAAACTACAAGACCCAAGCTGGAATATGTATCTTTGGAGCGTAGAGTTGCCTGCAACCGGGGCGGAATAGTGACACTCCTTGAAGCAAGCGGTATAGAAAAAACCTTTACCTTTAAAAACAGGAAAGTTTCAGCATGCAAAAACTGCCATATTCGGGTTAGGGCAGGAGAGGTTGTGGCATTAATCGGCCAGTCAGGTTCGGGCAAAACTACCTTGGCGAGTATCCTTTCAGGTTACCTAGATTCCGATAAAGGCACTGTAAAGTTTTTAGGCAATGAGGTGAAACCCCAGGAGTTAACTGCAAGGCCAAAGGGCGTTCAAATGATATTTCAGGATCCCTTTTCGGCAATAAACGACAGGTTCACCGTGGAACAGGCGGTAATGGAGCCACTGGATATATTAAAGCTGTATGACCCACAAGAACGAAAGGAAAGAGCAAAAAAAGCCCTCTCTGCCGTGGAGCTTCCCGTTGATGACGGATTTCTCAAGAGAAGGTGCTATACTTTGAGCGGTGGCCAACGGCAGCGGGTATCCATAGCCAGAAGCCTCATATTAGAGCCGAAACTCCTCATTGCCGACGAAATAAGTTCCATGCTGGACCCTTCTACTCAGGCCAACATTTTAAGACTACTAAAGGGCCTGCAAAATTCCTTGGGTTTTGCCATGATATACATCACTCACGACCTGGATCTTGCCAGGAAGATTGCCGATAAATTGTATGTGATGCATCAGGGAGAGATAGTGGAGGAAGGCCCGGCCTGGGAAGTTTTCGAAAATCCGGCCAGCGAATACACAAAGCAGCTAATAAGCATACAGGTCTGATGTAGCTGGGGAATAATGTTGCAGGATGCAAAAAAGGTTGTAAGCGGTTTACGGATACATATGCCGCCTACAACCTTAATTGGTCCTTGCAAGAAATCCAGCAGCTTAATTGCTGGATTTCTTGATATACTTTTCATTTCTCTCGAAAGGCTCATCGAAGGTTATATGCCCTGCCAGGGTCTTTTCCTTTTTGCCTTCTACCAAGAACTGAACTTTTTCTATTTCGGGAAGCTCGGTAAGGGAATTTACTATTGGGAGTATGGTCATCATTTCACCGGTGGAGCCGCCTACGTGCTTTTCAACCAGCTCCCTGGAAAAATTGACGTAGGCTATTTTGTCTTTTACTTCCACTGATAAGAGCTTTGCCTCTTCAGGTATGGTTGTGGGTGTGAGACCCGGTGTCTCTGGGCCCTTCATTAATTCTTCTACTATAATCTCTGCTAAGGGCTTGTCTTTGTTTACTTCCCGGTACTCCGGCACAACATGCATGGCCTGCTCATCGGGGAAGTACAGGGTGATGACTTCTTTATTTAAGTCACGGTTAATTTCCTCAATGTCATACCTTTTTAAAAGGCCATATGGATTCCCGCTGGGAGCAATTAGTTCTTTGCCGTTGACCAGAATTTTTACCTGCTCAATCCCGTCTAAGTCCGTCAGGGTATTCACTATAGATATTATAGCCAGACTTTCCGCCATGGTTCCAGGAAACCCAGTGAAATCTTCTGACAGGTTGACGGTTGCGATTTTATCTTTGACATCCAGGTTTAATAATTTGGTTCCATTAGGAATTGTGGACTTTGCACCCTCGGATTCGGGGCCTCGCAGCAACTCCTCCATGGCTACCTGAGGCAGGGTTTTATCGCGGGGTATTTTGACAGTTCTAGTTTCGGTTAAGACTTCGCTGTTGCCCTCGTTTGCATAGTACAGCGTAATCTCAGCCGTTTTTTCTTTGGCAGTACATGCAGCTGTAAATATTAAAAGGCTAAAGATGGTGAGTATCACCAGAGTTTTTTTCATATTAAGCACCCCTAATCTTTTTTGAAGCTGGACAAATCTAATATGATTATATCAAATATCTCTGAATAAGAAAAATAGGCTCTGGCAAAATAACTAAAACAACAATGACGCGGGAAGATATTAGCGAAAATAGTATTGTGCCGAACAGATGTGCATAAATGTTTTGTTCATACTAATACTATGAGAAGGTCTCCTTAAATAGTTTAAAGAATTTAAGTCTGGTTTATGTAAAGCATACGAAAAAGCTTTGACCATGGCATATATAAAGCTTTGTTTTAGGTAAGAGGAGGAAGATGTGTTGGGCCTCTGACAAAAAATAACCTGGGTGGGCAAAACCGATCGGGAGCTGAAAAATATAATTGCTGAAATCTTTAAATCAAAGGCTGTTTTAGCGGGCCCTCTCACAATAAACTGCACGGTGCATCATTCAATCGGGCATCATGGAGTGGCTTATGGCCTTGACTAAAAAAATCTGCGGCCTTTGGCACATACGGTTAAGCTGAGAGTCAGTCGAATTGATATCGGAGGAACACTACAGGCTTGTTTACGCCACCCATTAATGTGAGGTGGCTTTTTTACTTTAAATAATGAAACTTTAGCAGAGCCCCAATAAAAGAGCCTCAAACAACAAAATATCATATAAAACCTGCAGTGAATCACAAATGCTGATGCTAATTTTGCCAAAATACATATTGCGATTTTGCCGGCAGGGTGATAAAATAATGACAGAACAACATTTGAACAATTATTCAAATATAAAAATATGAAGGGGTAAGTTTATGAAATATGAATTGGAGGGTTTAGATTGCGCCCATTGTGCAGCAAGGATAGAGCATGAACTGAGGAAACTGGAAGGCTTGTCTGATGCAACTGTGAATTTTGCCACCAGAACCATCGACATAGATCCGGATTTTGAGCAGGACGTTGTCCAAGTCCTTCAAAGGGTAGAGCCCAAGGTTAAGCTCGTCCCTCAAAAATCCGCTTTTCAAGATAGAGAGGAAGTAGCCGAAGACAGCCATGCGGAGCTGAAATCGAAACTCGTCAGCATAATATTATCTGCGGTGGTATTTGCCACAGGAATTATTTTGTCACCCAAATTGCACGGGCATCAGGAGCTCCTGGAGTACGGGATTTTTCTTGCCGCATATTTTTTGGCTGGCAAAGAGGTGTTACAAACCGCCCTTAGAAACATCCTTCGCGGCCAGGTCTTTGATGAAAACTTCCTCATGACTGTAGCATCTATAGGAGCTTTTGCCATTCATGAGCTGCCTGAGGCCGTTGGCGTGATGTTATTTTATTCGGTAGGGGAGTATTTGCAGGATCTAGCCGTATCCAGGTCCCGACGCTCCATTGCAGATCTTATGGATATTCGTCCCGATTACGCGAATCTGGTAATAGGGGATGAGATTAGAAAAGTTTCACCGGAAGAGGTTGGAGTCGGTCAAATTATTCTTGTAAGGCCGGGGGAAAAGGTGCCCCTTGACGGTGAAGTGTTGGAAGGTAGTTCTTTTATAGACACTTCAGCTCTGACCGGTGAATCGGTGCCGCGCAAGGTAGACGTGGGTGGGAAAGTTATGGCAGGCACCGTAAATGGGTCAGGCTTGCTAAAAGTCAAAGTTGAAAAGACCTTTGAGGAATCTTCTGTTTCCAAGATACTCAACCTGGTGGAAAACGCTTCCGGCCGCAAGGCACCCACGGAACAATTTATCACCAAATTTGCCAGATATTACACACCGGCGGTAGTATTTGGCGCCGTGGCAGTAGCTTTAATGCCGCCTCTTGTGATACCAGGCCAGACCTTTAGTAAGTGGTTCTACCGGGCATTGACTATGCTGGTTATATCCTGCCCCTGTGCCCTTGTAGTATCAATTCCTTTAGGGTACTTCGGGGGAATCGGAGGAGCTTCCCGAAATGGTATTTTAGTAAAAGGGGCCAATTTCTTAGAAGCACTTACAAACATTGACGCCGTCGTCTTTGATAAGACGGGAACCCTCACAAGAGGAATCTTTAAAGTTGCGGAAATTAACGCCCAAAACGGTTTTTCCAAGGAAGAAGTCTTGAGGTTGGCTGCCCATGCGGAAGTTCATTCAAATCATCCCATAGCCAAATCCATTTTGGAAGCCTTTGGTGGCACCGTTGATAAAGAGGCAGTGAAAGGATATGAAGAAATCGCCGGCCACGGGATTGCCGCCCAGGTTGACGGCAAAAAAGTGCTGGCTGGCAATGCAAAACTATTAAAAAAGGAAGGTATTGTATTTTCAGTAGAAGACCAGGCAGGTACAGTTGTGCACCTTGCAGTAAATGGTACCTATGCGGGGTATATAACAATCTCGGATGAACTCCGAACCGATGCGGCTGAGGCTATCCGTGACCTAAAAGCTTTAGGCATAAAACGTACCATCATGCTTACCGGAGATACGGAAGATACAGCCAGCCGCATAGCAAAGGAGTTAGACATGGATGAATTTTATGCAGGGCTTTTGCCGGAAGAAAAGGTGGAAAAACTAGAAGAACTGCAGGGGAAAGGCAATGTAAGGCGGAAGCTCGTATTTGTAGGAGACGGCATAAATGACGCTCCGGTCATAAGCCGGGCAGATGTGGGAATGGCCATGGGAGGCTTAGGCTCCGATGCTGCCATTGAAGCTGCTGACGTAGTTATAATGGAAGACATGCCGTCGAAAGTGGCAGAAGCAATAAGAATTGCAAGATTCACCAAGAAAATCGTTATACAAAACATTGCATTTGCGCTGGGAATTAAAGGCATCTTTTTAGCCATGGGAGCCTTGGGAGTTGCCAGCATGTGGGAAGCGGTATTTGCAGATGTGGGTGTGGCACTCCTTACAGTCCTCAATTCAACCAGAACATTAGCCCGAAAAGCTAACTAAAAAAATGCAACAAGGTCAATGCCTTGTTGCATTTTTTTAAAGAAACTTACGCTTTTCGTACCACCCTCCTTCTTGTTTTTTTTTGCTCAGGTCGGCAGAAAGCTGTAGCAGATGCCGAGTAACCAGTTGGTTTGTGTTTTGTAACCTGATTGGGAAAATTTACTTTCAATTGTAATATGCCCTTAAGCAAAATTAATATTCATTAAAATGTCGATATGTCAACATAGCCTTTCAGAACTTTTCTCCCTTTTCCTGCCTTTGCTGCTGTTTTTCATTCTTAGACGGCCTTCCGCTATACTCGAAGGTTGCGCAGTTGGTGGCCTGGCATTCCTTGGCGTCCCTGCCTGTTATTTCTATGACGTCGATGTTGCAAAGGTCTCCTTCATGATAATACTTGCAGGTGTCTACGACGCAGGTTACAGTTGGATTTAATCTGCGGCCCACGCCAATCAACTCTTCAGCAAAGCCCACCCAGTTTACATTGTCAGCCGAACCGATTAAATTTGCGAGACCCCGCCTTTCTTCAAAGGTCTTGCACATGGTCTGTTCCATGGTCTGTGACATCTTGCCTACTTCCTCATTCAGGATGTCA
>Ga0134094_1003380_pt1 | contig 11918 bp, 10 predicted proteins | sample 5_1taG_FD_94458 | JGI IMG/M metagenome (GOLD analysis project Ga0134094, IMG submission 94458) | Switchgrass degrading microbial communities from high solid loading bioreactors in New Hampshire, USA - 5_19_20_110_A1 metaG | ecosystem: Engineered > Bioreactor > Semi-continuous > Anaerobic >... | reverse complement strand
ATTATTGCAAGATTGGAGGTTTTTACATGATAAAAGTAGTAGTAAGCGGAGCCAGGGGCAAGATGGGTAAGGCCGTAACAGAGTTGATACGTAAGGAGCAGGATATGGAGGTAATAGCGGGGTATGACACTTGCAGTGAAGCGGGAGACATTGTCGTATACAATGACCTGCATAAAATTCCCCACATTCCCGACGTAATTGTAGATTTTTCACACCCTTCAGCCATAAGGCAACTTGCCGAATATGCTGCCATGAAAGGGGTAGCCTTGGCTGTAGGCACCACAGGCCTTGGAGAAGAACATAAGGAGATGCTTTTAAAGACTTCACAAAAGGTGCCGGTGTTTGTGTCACACAATATGTGCTTGGGAGTCTTTTTGCTCATGAACCTGGCAAGGCAGGCCGCTAAGGTGCTTGGGGATTTTGATATAGAGATTGTAGAAAAACATCACAATCAAAAAATAGATGCTCCCAGCGGCACTGCTTTAATGATTGCAGACGGCATCAAAGAGATTAGGCAGGAAGCCGATTATATATACTGCAGGGCAGACGTTAGGAAAAAGCGGGAGAAAAGGGAAATCGGCATCCACTCCATCAGGGGTGGCAACATAGTAGGTGAACACACGGTTTTATTAATAGGTGAAAATGAGACGATAGAATTGACCCATAAAATAACTTCAAGGCAGGTTTTGGCTGCCGGAGCGGTAAATGTAATAAGATTTATAGCACAGCAAAAACCTGGTTATTACACCATGAAAGATTTGGTAAATGCAAATCTCAATTAGCGCAACTAGCGCTTTTGGCCGCAATATGGGCAATATGCAAAGTTGGGGTGCACGAATGCACCGCAGTTAGGACAAATATTGCTGGGCATCTGCATTTTGCGCAGCCGGTCAAAGTCCACATTTGTGCTGCGCTTAAGTTCGTCCACGTAGTCGGGATCTACAATGTATATACTTCCGCAGCATCTTAGTTGCAGATAATACTGCCTGTTCCACTTAAACAGCGGAATAAAGAAAAAGTGAAAGTATGTATATGATTCCCGAAGCTCCGCTCTGGATAGTCTCCCGCAATCGGGGCAGATGATGTTGTCAAATTCCTTTACGGAGCGCTCGCTTTGCTGGATCCCAAAAATACCGAAGAAAAACACAAAATCTCCTCCTCAAGTCGAACTAACTATTTTAAATTATATAATAATTAATAGCTCAAATAAAGTACAAATAAAAAAGCTTAGCTTTCAACCGATGAACCCTTAAATGACACAAAAGGCCTCTTTAAGGCCTTTTTACATTTTAATCATTTATGGTAAATGCCATTCATTCTTTTAATAAAGAGTGTTTATACAAAATAAGAGATTTGGGCATGGGGGAAAGTTGCCTTTATTTTGTCTTCAAAGAATGCCTTCATTTCTGCCATCTGTGCTTCGGGATAAATATATTTTCCGTAACCAAATTGACCGTACTTAAACTTTCTGTCTGTTTCATCAAGGGGAAGTTGTGTCTTTGGAAATACCTCTAAAATATTTTGCTTGGCCCTTTTGGTAAAGCGGTGGGTGATAAGTTCAAAGGCCGGCGGAGCACTTATTTTGCCCGAAAGCTGCAGTGCGAGACTTTCAAGCATATGGCCGTACTCCTGTTGCCACTCAGGATAATAGAATATGGGACCTACGATAAAACCCAGGGGATAACCTGCAGCAGCCACTTTTACAGCTGCCTTTATCCTCTCATCTAAAGGCGGGGTTCGGTGCTCAAATTTTCGTATAACGCTTTCCGAATTTATGCTAAATCTAAAGGTGGTATGGCCCTTGTGATTTACATCAAGGAGGGAATCTACGTTGGTAAACTTGGTTACAAACCTAAAGCGACCGAACTCTTCCCCACCAAAAAATTCTATGGATTTTTTTAACAAGCCGCTGTAAGGCTCCACGGGCAGGGGATCGGATGTGGCGGAGCCTTCAAACACGGTTATGTCAGGCTTTCTTTCATTCATATAGTCCTTTGCCCGGGCCAGGATATCATCAATATTAACATACACTCTAATGTAAGGTTTTTTCCCCAGCGTGGTATTTAGGTAACAGTACTCGCATTCTCCGATACAGCTGGTTACTAGCGGCAGCTGGTAATGGGCCGAAGGCTTGCAGGTCTGAAAGTCCAGGGTCCTCCTTATCCCCACCACCAAAGTCCTTTTCCCTTCAAGATAAGCCTCCTGTGCCGTCTTCCCGGGGATTCCGGTAACTCGGTTGTGGGAGCCTATAAAAGATGTTTCCACACCTAGTTCCTGCATTTTGTGATAGATGTGCTTTCCTATCGGGTAGTCTAGTGCATCTCGCTCAAATAACGCCCTTTTTGGTATGAATATATCCATGAAGCATCACCAGGATTAGTTTGCCCCTTTGAGCAAGTTTAAAACGCAGTTGGATTCAGCAAGATTTTTATTTTTTATCCAAGGAAAAGGAATTTGCAATTATGTTGACGGTAAAAAATGAGGCAGGAGAAATGAGGGGATTTAAATTGCGAAGATAAGTCGTTGCCAGTAGGCTCCAACATCTAACGGCAGGGAAATTGCCATGGCATAATCCCATAAAGATTGGGAGATATGGGGCTTTTTGGTAACATATGTAGTATTCTTTTATGTGATTTTGAGTTCAGTTGGCATATTAAACCATTTTAAGGTAATTTTAATCATGAATAACAATCCCTCTGCTTTGCAGAGGGATTGTGGCTTCAATAGGCTAGTATCAACACAACAACAGTTTATAACTGTGTTTTCCTTAAATTGTAATCATATTTATTTTGAGGATACGCCCGCTTCGGCGAAAGTGGCCATTTCCCTTAGTATCTTCAGACTGGCATCAACCAAATTCATGGCGAGAGCAGCGCCGGTACCTTCGCCCAAGCGCATATTCATAATTAACATGGGCTTTATTTTTAAGTATTCCAGCATGACCTTGTGACCGGGCTCTTCCGAAAGGTGAGAGCCAAGCATGTAGTTTTTGGCAAGGGGGGCAATTTCTGATGCAATTACCGCGGCAGCTCCTGAAATAAAGCCGTCGATTAGGACCGGTACCCGATTTGCTGCACAGGCAAGTATCACACCTGTCAAGCCGGCGATCTCCAAGCCTCCAACTTTGGCTAAAACCTCAATGGGCTTGGCAGGGTCTGGCTTATTTACCTCCAATGCTTTTTCTATAGCGGCTATCTTCTTTTTCAGTCCCTCGTCATCAACACCGGTGCCCCTGCCTACTACTTCTTTGACCGGTAGACCGCTGTACGTTGCTATGATGGCCGTGCTGGGGGAGGTATTTCCGATTCCCATTTCGCCGATGGCAATTAAACCCGCACCTTCGCTGATTGCTTCTTCTGTTATTTCAATACCGACCTCAATGGCCCTGATTGCTTCCTCCTCGGTCATAGCCGGACCTTCAGCCATGTTTTTTGTCCCGTAGGCTACCTTTCTTTTAATGATGTTTGGCACGTCCGGCAGGTCTGTGGCAACGCCGATATCCACCACGTAGAGCTTAGCATTCTCATGCCTGGTAAGCACGCTCATGGCAGCACCGCCGTTTACGAAGTTTAGCACCATTTGGGCAGTAACTTCCTGAGGATAAGGCGCCACACCTTCCTTGACGATGCCGTGGTCTCCTGCCATCAGGATAGCTGCTTTCTTCGGCAGTTCCGGAATCACCTGGCCCGTGATGCCGGCAATCTGCTTTGCGATAGTTTCAAGCATTCCCAAACTTCCCTGTGGCTTTGTCAGTTCATCCAGCCGTCTTTGGGTCTTTTCCATGACGGCCTCATCCAAGGGTTTAATTTTTTGTAAGGTCAGCTCAAGCTTGCTCATAACAATTCCTCCTGTAAATTTTATTATTATAAACTTTTTAAGTGCTTATAAGCGAGTTAGGTTAGTCTTGACAAGTCATTGCGTTGGGCCACTTGCAAGTCCTTATGGGTAACTTTAAAATGTCCCAACTGTATTAAAAAAGTCCTAAGATTGAATAGAATTCAATCTTAGGACTTTACCATCATCCTAAAAGACTCTCTTATTAGGCAGGTCTCCTGGCTCGCAGTTCATAGCCCATCCACGCCTTCCCAAAGGCTTTTGCCTCCAGTGGCATAATGTGGACGGCTCCTGCTTACAGTGGCGGGACCGCTCAGGACTTGCACCTGATTCCCTATTCTCCCCTAAACGGGCACCTAATAAGTTGTCATATTTATTTTCTAATATTTATATTCACCGCAAAAAAGGATTTTCCTTCTTTTTAGTGTCAGTAAAAACAAAATCCTGCATGTAAAAATTGATGTTAAGAATGAAAGTTAAAACAAATCAATTTTAAGATAAGAAGGACTTTCACAGACATTAAAGAAGTAATTAATATTACAATTTTTTAAGGGAGTATATGCCATGTCAACCATAATCGAAAATGACTTTGTCAGGGAACAGTTAAATGCCATACTGGAATCCAGTTATGACGGCATTTATATTACCGATGGCAAAGGGAGGTTTTTGAACATTAATGACAGGCTTCTCCAGATGTCGGGATATACAAAGGAAGAGGTAATAGGAACCTATGCTCAGGACCTTGTCAAAACCGGAGTTATTGACAAGTCCGTCGTGGAGATGGTTATAGAGCGAAAAGAGCGCGTTACGATTACTCAAAGCCTTAAGGGCTTGACCGTAAAGGAAATCATGGTGACAGCTACTCCCATATTTGATGACAGCGGCAATATCAAGTTTATAGTGGCAAATGTGCGGGACATGACCGACTTGATCTATCTCCAGAATGAGTGCGACAAGGCCCAAACCCTTTCAAAGCAGTACTATTATGAGCTCATAAAAGAAAGGGGATATTCTGGAAAAGTTATTGCAGAAAGCCGAGAGATGCAAAAAGTGCTGCAGCTGGCATTTCGCCTTGCCCAGGTTGACTCTAATGTTTTAATTGAGGGAGAATCCGGTACCGGCAAGGAAGTAGTTGCAAGATTAATTCATGAGCTGGGCTCAAGGAGCAAGAACCCATTCATTTCGATAAACTGTGCCGGAATTCCTGAAGCCCTGCTGGAGGAAGAACTGTTCGGCTACGAGGAAGGTGCTTTTACAGGAGCTAAAAAGGGTGGTAAAATCGGATTAATAGAACTGGCTGATGGGGGTACCCTGTTTTTAGATGAGCTAAATTCCCTCCCACTGGGGCTTCAGGGAAAGCTCTTGAGAGTCCTGGAGACTTATGAGCTGACTAGACTGGGCGGTGAAAAGACCAAAAAAATTAATTTCAGGTTGATTACTGCTGTAAACAAGGATTTAAAGGACTTGGTTAGTAAAGGCCTCTTTAGGGAAGATCTGTACTTCAGGATAAGCACAGTTCCCCTGTTTTTGCCGCCCCTTCGCCAGAGAAAAAAGGACATAATCCCCCTGGCCCTTCACTTCCTCAACTATTTTAACAACAAGTATAATGCCAGGAAAACCTTATCTTCCAGCATATTAAAGGCCCTTGAAGCATACAACTGGCCGGGAAATGTGAGGGAGTTAAAAAATCTTATTGAAAGATTGGTAGTTCTCACTGAAGATGACCTGATTACGGAAGAAGACCTGCCCCAGGAGATGATTAGCTGGTCTCCTAACGAGAAATACCAGGTGATTGTGAAAGATGTAGTCCCCTTGGAAAGTCTGGTGGATGAAGCGGAAAGGAAGCTGCTCATGCTTGCTATGGAACGCTATGGGTCCACCAGGAAAATTGCAAGGGCTTTAGGCATAAGCCAGACTTCCGTAGTAAGAAAACTAAAAAAATTTTTTGGTGAACAGGCTACCCGAGTCAGTAGCGGTTCAGGTGAAACATAATTTACTCGCCTAAAAAGCTTAAAATTATAGAAAAGCACTTGCACAAAAGCCCTTGTGAACCAATTTCGGTTCACAAGGGCTTGCTTTGTTTTTGGAATACTTTATTAAAATCCTTGCCATGAGGCGGTTTCGTGACTTTTTTCACATATCCCAATACTTGGTATGATAATTGCTTCACAAATTAAGTAAAGCCAAAAATAATTAATGGGAGGTTATGTTGATGACGTCCAAATACAACAATCTGTTTGAACCTTTTAAAATCGGGAAGCTTGAGATTAAAAACAAATTTGTAATGGCGCCCATGGGGCCGGGAGGCCTTTCTAACGAGGACGGGGCCTTTAACGAAAAGGGCGTAGAGTATTATGTGGAGCGGGCAAAAGGTGGGACCGGCCTAATAATCACCGGTATATGCTATGTGGAAAATGAAGTTGAAAAAAAGGTTATGCCATCCATGCCATGTCCCACATTAAATCCTGCAAGCTTTATAAAAACTGCTGCTCAAATGACTGAAAGGGTCCATGCGTATGACTCAAAGATCTTCCTGCAGCTTACCGCAGGTTTCGGAAGGGTGGCAATCCCTGCAGTGCTTAAAGGAGATGCGGTAGCACCATCCCCCATTGAAAACTTCTGGAACCCTAAAATCAAATGCCGCGAACTGACAACCGAGGAAGTGGAATATATAGTTAAGAAGTTTGCCGAGGCATCGGTAATTGCCAAGATGTCAGGCTTTGACGGAGTGGAAATTCACGCAGTCCATGAGGGCTACCTGCTGGACCAGTTTACCATAGCTCTCTTTAACAAGAGGACCGACAAATACGGCAACGACCTTATGGGAAGGCTGAGATTTCCCATCGAAATAGTTAAAGCCATTAAAAAGGCCTGTGGAGATGATTTCCCAGTATCCCTGAGGTACAGCGTAAAGAGCTACATTAAGGGTATCAGGCAAGGAGGCCTCTACGAGGAAGAGTTTGAGGAACTTGGTCGTGACACGGAAGAAGGGCTACAGGTAGCCAAGATCCTGGAAGAAGCGGGTTACGATGCATTCAATGCCGATGCAGGCACCTACGATTCATGGTACTGGAACCATCCGCCCATGTATCAGAGGAAGGGGCTTTACCTGCACCTGACCGGAAAGTTAAAGGAAGTTGTTAAGGTCCCGGTCCTGGTTGCTGGAAGAATGGAAGATCCGGATTTAGCAAGCAGCGCCCTGGAAGAAGGCATGGCCGATGCCATAGTTATCGGCAGGGGCTTGCTGGCCGACCCACAATTGCCAAATAAGATTAAGGCGGAGAAACTGGATGATATTCGCCCCTGCCTTTGCTGCCACGACGGATGCATGGGCAGAATCGCCCAGATAAAGCCCATATCCTGTGCCGTAAATCCCCAGGCCGGCAGGGAAGCGGTATATGGTCTTACGCCTGCTGAAAAGCCAAAGAAGGTCATGGTCATCGGCGGCGGAGTTGCAGGCATGGAAGCGGCCAGAGTCAGTGCCTTAAGGGGGCATGAGGTCAGCCTCTATGAAAAGAGCGACAGCCTAGGTGGTGTAGTTTTGGCAGGAGGAGTGCCCGACTTTAAAGAAGCAGATTTGAGGCTAGTTAGCTGGTATGAAAAACAGCTAAAAGACCTGATGGTAAACGTCAACCTGAATTCCGAAGTGACAAAGGACTTGGTGGACAAAATCCATCCCGATGTAGTTATCGTGGCTACGGGTTCCGTGCCAAAAACTTTAAATGTCCCCGGCATCGATAAGGCGGTTGAGGCTGTTGATGTGCTGAGAGGAAAGGCAAAAGTTGGCGATCGCGTGGTAGTAGTAGGCGGTGGCCTGGTGGGTTGCGAATTGGCCCTTTGGCTTGCCAAGCAGGGCAAACAGGTTACAATTGTGGAAGTAATGGAAAAGATTTTGTCAGCCGGCTTGCCGATACCCCACATGAATTCAGCCATGCTAAAGGACCTCTTGGCTTATTACAAAGTAAATATAAAGACCAAAGCCTCTGTAGCTTCCATAAAAGATGATGAAGTTGTGATAAAGACCGAATCCGGAGAAGAGACGATTCCCGCAGACAGCGCGGTCATTGCTATAGGCTACAATCCAAAGAACGACCTTTACAAGGAAATTGCCAGGAACTATCCGGAGACTTACCTCCTGGGAGACGCAAGAAAAGTGCAGAACATCATGTACGCCATCTGGGACGCCTACGAGGTAGCGAGGAATATATAAGGGGGTATGACATCCGTGAGACAGTACAAGATGGAACTTAGCGATGAGGAGAAAGAGATACTGGAAGGCAAACACGGGGAAGTCATGCGGAAGATATTAGAATCGGTGGTGCTCTACGGGGAAGCCTTTGAAGCCAAAAGGCTTATCCCCATAGATGGCCCCGTTCACCTGGTCACTTCCTTTGGCCTTTCGGGAATTGAAACGGTATTTGATATGATGGATGAACTGATAGAGGCTGGAGTTAAGGCAAAAGCACCTTTTACCGTGGATCCGAGGCCCATGGACTTTGAAAACGTGGAGTGCAGCGATGTTCAAAAGAAGATTTTTAGTGTCCTCTACAGCAATCAGGCCAGGTACGAAGAGCAGCTGAGAAAACTTGGTTTAAAAAATGACAATGCTTTTACCTGCACCTGCTACATGCCGCAGGTAGGAAATGTTCCCAAAAGGGGCCAGGTCTTGTCCTGGGCTGAATCCTCTGCCGTTGTGTATGCAAATTCCGTAATCGGTGCCAGGACCAACAGGACCTCCGGCATCATTGAGCTCTTGTGCGGGATTTTGGGCAAGGTTCCTGAGTTTGGACTGGTGACAGATGAGGGAAGGCGGGCTAAGTGGCTTGTGGAAGTAAAGACTTCCAAGCTGCCAAATGCTCAGGTCCTTGGAAGCGCCATCGGCATGAAGGTCGTGGAAGATGTGCCATACATCGTGGGGTTGGATAAGTTCCTGGGGAAGGGCTTAAACAGCACTACGGAAGATTACCTTAAAGATATGGGGGCAGCCAGCGCATCAAATGGCGCTGTGGGCCTATACCACGTGGAGAACATAACTCCAGAAGCCATAGAGCAGGGCAGAGATCTCCTGGTAAAAGATTACAAGACCTATATGATAGATGACGAAGAAATCGAAAGGGTCATAAAATCTTACCCCGTGCTTTGGAAGGATTTAAACGCAAAGCCTGCCAAATGCTTCATAGGATGCCCGCACCTTTCCAAAAACCAGATTTACGAGTGGATTGAAAAAGTTTCACATAGGCTTGCCAAGGCAGGCAAGGATAAGGTTGAGATAGATACGGTGCTGTGTGCGGCTCCGGACGTAATCTCGGATTTTAAGACCGACGAGGAGGCCTACCAAAAATTAATAGATATGGGACTTCACCTCACATATATATGCCCCCTCATGTATATGAGCAATCCGGAATGCTCCAAGCAGCCCATTATAACCAATTCCAACAAGCTGAGGACATATTCTACGGCAAGATTCTTCCTTGATGATGAGGTGCTGGACATTATAGTAACTGGCATCGTGCAGGGAGGTGCAGGTGATGAGTAGGACATTTAAAGGAAGAGTTGTGATAGGTGGAAATGTAACAGGGGAAAGTGTAGTGACACATCAGGGCTTTAACGTGCTGGCATCGTATTTAAAGGCCTTGGGCGAAAGAAGCAATACAGCAATATGTTCCGATCAAAACAATAAAGACATCTTCGGCAAGGATTTGGCAGGCAAGATTATTTGTCTTCCCCAGACCATTGGCTCTACCACAGGTGGCATGATACTACAGAGCGTTGCGAACCTGGGCATCGGGCCAAAAGCCATGCTCTTTTCCGAACATATAGATTCCCTGGCAGCAGCGGGGATTATCCTGTGCGAAGTATGGAATCAAAAAACCATAGTGACAATTGATCAGCTGGGGAGTGAATTTTTAGATTATGTAAAAACCGGGCAGCAGATTGAAGTAAAGGAAGACGGGACCGTTATAGTGATGTGAAAAGAGCACAAGATAAACCAAGGGGAGCATTGGAGAAAAATTCTAATGCTCCCCTTAAATTTATTGCAATTTTATATAAGGTCAACATTTGAAGAATAAAAGTTTAAAGATTAGCCTAAACGACGATAATGCCAGGACAAAGATTAACAATACTGCAAAAATCGGCGTTAAAGACGCAATATACTAATTAATTGTAATTGAGCTAGCGTATTTTTTATATTATGGGATCAATGTTTAATGCTCATTTTTGCCTGTTGTCAGCAATATACAGGATGAGATTTATACGGAGGATGCTTTCTAACAAAGAAGTGATGAGTAATTATAGATTTTATTTGCTTTTGCTACTTGAGCTCATCACCCACTTATATTTGCAAATAAGGATATATTGCAGGAGGGGCTACATTAAAGGAAAAATATTAGATTAGTTTCATCAGCAGATTTATATTTTGAGCTCGAGTTTGAAGTGCCCGGTCAAAAGGCATTTATTAACCGGTACTATAGAGTTATAGTAAATTGAAGAAATTATATAATTTTGAAGTTGAATATTTAGGTACGTACGGAGAACCCGAAATTGCAATGGGATATCTTATAATATCTGAAAAGATATTTAAAGAGTAAATTTAACGTAGGGGCGATAATTCTACTCAGTGAATTGAGGAGGATTACCGCCCCTCCGAATTTAAGAACATACATAAAAGAAAACTATATAAGATAAATAAGATGCGATATGGACTTTTGCTTTGTTACTGTTTGCAAGGAATATATAATTAAAGAACTGTTACGGTATCAACCGCATAAAATATGCAAGAGACTTTACTCATTTATAAGTTATTGTATAAATTCCCTTATCGTTTTTTAAAGAGGTGGAGCCATGAAAATAGTACAGTATTTAGTGCCGTCAACTAAATACGCTATTAAATGCCCTTATCCCATGGCTGCTGAGTTTATCGTGGTTCACAACACTGCAAATGACGCCAGTGCCATGAATGAAGTGTCATACATGGTAAGGAACAATGACAAAGTTTCTTTTCACTATGCGGTAGATGACCGGGAAATTGTCCAGGGCATACCGGACGACCGCAATGCTTGGCACGCAGGAGACGGAGAAAACGGGCCAGGGAACAGAAAAGGGTTGAGCGTCGAGATATGTTATTCCAAATCGGGTGGAGATAGATTCAAGGAAGCCGAAAAGTTAGCTGCCAAATTTATTGCATATAAATTAAACGAGAAGGATTGGGGAATTGATCGTGTGAAAAAGCATCAGGATTTTTCGGGCAAATACTGTCCCCACAGGACCCTGGATATGGGTTGGCAGAGGTTTTTGAACATGGTACAGGCGGAGCTTGAAAACTTAAATGAAAAAAAGGATGGGGATAAGGATAAACCCTCAACCTGGGCACAGGAGGCATGGGACTGGGCAAAAAGTGAGGGAATCACCGATGGGACCAGGCCCGGGGATGCCTGCACCCGTGAAGAAGTTATAACTATGATTTACCGGTACCACAAACGGGTGGTGGAAGACAAGTCTTCACACTCAGCTGTGTAACACATCGATATTCTATTTGCGCCAAATTAACATGAGCGGTTGCCACCGCTTATTTTTTTTTAGAACATAAAAACGAGCGCTCATTCATAACCGTAAGCGTAATATTGGTCATTATGTTCAGGAAAAGAGCTTTTTCCAGCGTATCTTTGCTATAACAAATGGTTTTGTTTCGGAATAGATTATATAAAGTGTCATTTCATTGTTGAGGGGTGAGGCATCATGATGCAAAATCAATTGCCTGTAATGATTAAAACTCGCCGAATAAAGAAAGAAAGGCTGGATGTTGAATATCCTTTAGTGGAGGGTTTGGAGAATAAGAGTGCACAGCAGTACATTAATTCGGTCCTTATGAGCCTGGTGAATAGCTTAATAGAGCAGACCGATTATTACCAAAATCCAATAACTGAGGTGACGGGAAGATATTATATAAGGACAAATAACAGGGGCATATTGAGCATTTCAATTGAAGTTTACTGGTTTTCTGGCGGAGCTCATGGCATGACGGTATTAAAATCGGTGACTTTTGATGTGACAACTGGCAGACTGTACCGACTTCGGGACTTGTT
>Ga0134094_1003373_pt1 | contig 11942 bp, 6 predicted proteins | sample 5_1taG_FD_94458 | JGI IMG/M metagenome (GOLD analysis project Ga0134094, IMG submission 94458) | Switchgrass degrading microbial communities from high solid loading bioreactors in New Hampshire, USA - 5_19_20_110_A1 metaG | ecosystem: Engineered > Bioreactor > Semi-continuous > Anaerobic >... | reverse complement strand
CTTTCGGAGGGGCCAGCCTATGGACGGCAGATCGTCGATACTGTGGCGCGAGGCTGGGCGCTGGCCAGCCTGTTGGCGATTCTGGTGGCGGCCTCGGCGGGCTGGTGGATCAGCCGGCGGATGAGCGCCCCATTGACGGCATTGACGGGCGTGACTCGACGCATGGCAGGCGGCGATCTTTCGGCGCGGGCGACCATTGATCAGGCAGACGAATATGGGGAACTGGGACAAGTCTTTAACGATATGGCCGGTCGGGTGGAGAAGACCGTGTTAACGCTGCGGCGATTTGTCGCCGACGCAGCCCATGAACTGCACACGCCGCTAACTGCGCTGCGCACCAACCTTGAGCTTGCGCAGACTGCCGAAGACCCGCGTGAGTACCTGTCACGTGTGGCTGAGCAGATCGGACGGCTGGAACACCTGACCAGCGACCTGCTGGACCTGTCGCGCATCGAAGGCGGCGCGCCGGAGCCTGAGGTTGTGCGCCTGAACCTGGCGCAGCACCTGGCACAGATCTGCGAGCCGTTTGCGGCTCAGGCCGAGCAAGCTGGGATCGATTTCCAACTGGAAGGTACTGGCGAACCCGTATGGATACAGGGGCAGGCAAGCCGCCTGACCCAGGCTGTAGAGAACCTGGTGGAGAACGCGCTAAAATTCACCTCACCCGGCGGCCGGGTGACGGTCGCCCTGGCAGTGATGGATGGGTGCGCAGTGCTGCGTGTGGAAGATGACGGCATTGGCATTCACGAAGAGGACCTGCCCATGCTGTTCCAACGCTTTCATCGCGGGCGCAATGCCACGGGCTACCCGGGCAGCGGATTGGGGCTGTCGATCGTCAAGGCGGTCGCAGATGCGCACGGCGGAACGGTGCGGGCGGAGTGCGAGCCGGGGTGCACGCGGTTCATCCTGGAATTGCCGGGGGCGATGGGCATTAATCCATCTTGAAGTATATTCTAGCGGGTGGGGTTTTGCCCGGTCTTTGGCAAGAATTACCAGAAGATGTTCGCGTTGCAAGGCGCTTATAGGCGAAATTATACTTTCAGGTTTGGCATATGGGAAATTACTCGGTTTAATAACCTCAGCGTGCAAGCGAGATGAATAATACGGTTAGGTTTTGGTACTTCAGTCATTTCCTAATGGAAGTAGAGGCTTTGATTTCTCGGAATGGGTGGTGTTGGTATTGCCCAGATGAAAGAACAGCGATCAGGTTGCGGATTGCCCTGCTGAGGCACGATAGTATTAGCCTGGATGAAATGCCCCAGCGTAGGATCATACCAGCGGGCGTGGTAGTAGTAGAGGCCGATGCCTGCCATGTGGCGCTGACCGGTGTACTGGTAGGGGGTGCTGATCTCGCCGGTGGTGTAGCGGGTCTGGCCCCAGGGCTTGTAGCCGATGCGGGTGACGGTTCCTGTCTCGACATGATAAGTGACGCTGGTGCTGCCCAGGTGATCGCTCAGCAGGTAGGTGACGCCGTTCTTCGATTCATCATGATGCCCCATCACCCGCATGGCAACCCGCTGGCTGCCGGCGTAGTAGTAGAAGGTCCAGATTTGCCCGGCAGGAACGGCGGTCTGGGCTGTCTGGCGTTCGCTCCACGACAGTGGCAGCAGCGCCAGCAGCTTGCCGCCCCAGTTCTTTAGCTGGACAGTCACTGCTGTGAACCAGTTGCTGAAGTTGGCACCGGCGATAAAGCTGGCTGGGATCGGATTGCCATACGGGATTAAACTCACCGAAGGGTCATTTGAATCGGTGCCAGTCGGGAACGGTGGGAACGGTGGGAACGGCGGGAGCGTCGGGAACGGCCATGGATTCTCCTGAGGTGTAGGTGTAACAGTAACTGTCGGTAGCGGTTCGATGGTTTCCGTGGGGGAATTCGGTTCCGGTGTCCCGGTTGCTTCAACGGTCGGCGCCGCCGTGGGGGTTGCATCGGTGATAATCGATCCGCCGCCGAAGTTGTCGAAGTAAGCGCCGGCTCCCATTGACAGCCACAGCCCCTCTTAGGTCTCGGTCACTTTCAACTGCGTGCGATACTTCGGTACCAGCGTCATGGAACGAATTCTCAGGATTTCTTCACCCTCAAACTCAAGCCGACCTGCGATCTGTGACGAAACATTCTTTACGCTTCCCTTTCGTACAGGGTGGAAGACCAAAACCAGCCCCTTTTCGAGAATGGCGGGCAGGAAACGCTTCAGTCCGATGGACCACAGCTGCCCATTGTTGAAGTTGTCTGCTACCAGCTCACCGTCTATGAATGCCATTCCAGTATCGCCTTCATAATCGATGTTCAGGAACAGCTCGTTGAGTTCGTCAATAGGGTCATTTACAATTAATCTCAGCAAGTGTTTGCGGTCATTGATCGTTTCTACCTCAAAACCAACTTCTACCTTTGGCACCGAGACATGCAGCCGCGTGCAATTACCTGTGCTGGCCTGTTCCAGCCCATCCTTCGATTCTAAAACTGCGCTGACAGCGGGCCAGACCATCATATCGATCTCGGTATCCCCTGTAACCTGCGCCTCGACCTGCGATTTGGTGAACGATAGATCCGCGGTGCTGTAGATGACGCGCTCGGCTCCCCATGCTTCTGCCCGCCAGATATGCTCCGCTTCACTGCGGCTCAGGCTGGTGATCTTCAGCTTCTGCTCTGAAGCAGTCTCGATGTCCATACTGAATTCCCGCCCAATGGTTGGTTTCAGATAGGTTCTTCCTCCTTCAGATGTTTGAGACTGTGCGCCACTGACATGACGAAGCTGATCGGAATGGAAACAAAACTCCGGATCCAGACCCTCAGGCACGAAATAGAAGTAGTGAATGATGTCGCCATATCGAAGGACGGTTAGTGGTTGGAGGGTCGCATAGCTCAACCATGCATCACCTAACCTCTGATTGATCGGCAGGATGAAGGAAACATTCCTCCGAACCGTGAGACTACCGCGACCTGGTATCCGCAGCATTCCCTCAGCAGTGTTAATGTTAAAACATACATCTTCAAGATCGCGCGTTTCAACATGATCCTGAAAATTGTTGACGAAAAGGAAACCTGCACCATCGCTGGCACGCACACAGAAGCGAAGCTGATCGACATCTTCCGGTTTGATTGCCTCTGCGCCCTCCGGCAAGAGAGTACCCATCGGGCAGAGCGCTTCGCCATAACTGTGCAAAAACAGATGAAGTACTTTCAGATAGCGATAACTGTCTCGAATCGTGCCATACTCGCCAATCGGCGCCTGGAAATCATACGAGCGGCGCGGGTGAAAACGTTCATTAGTATAGCTGCGCCGTCCGATCGGGTTTGTTCCACCGTGATACATATAGTAGCCAACCCAATTGCATCCACTACCGATTCGCACTAACCCGAGCGCTTCAAGACTCTCGGGTGGTACGACCGGACGGTTGTTATAGCGAATCTGGATGCCGCCCTGCATTTCGGCGCAGGCGACTGGATAATAATAGGGCAGCTTGTGATTGGGCTCGGCGGTCGGATGAGCATGGCTATCAAAGAAGGTGTATAGCGACGACGGAAATGGCTCATCAAACCACACCGGGTATGCATAATCGCCGTATACTGGCAGGCTTTCATCCTCAATGATCGGTGCGCCTCCCCAGCCGGTGATGGTATATATCGGTGCGTCCAATCCTGCCTCAATCGCCATTGACTTAAGCACTTTCAGATGTTCGGCTCCTTCACGGCTGCCGGACGCATATTCCGGAACTTGATACAGGTCGATGATTTCCCATGGTGCGCCGGAATGCATGTATTCATTTTCAATCTGCACACCGATGATCGGGCCGCCTGCCTTGAACATTAGATCGCTCACCTGCTGGCCGATTTGCGTATACAGGCGCCTGACATAATACAAATAAAGGGGGTGATTCGATCGTACTTCCAAAGGTTGACCATACAACCAGTCTGGAAGACCACCATTTCGCCATTCACCATGAGCAAATGGCCCAATCCGGAGTATCACCTTCAAATCGTGTTTGCCGCATAACTCGATGAAATGACGCAGGCTCTTCTCTCCCTCCCACTCAAAAACGCCCTGTGTTTCCTCATGGAAGGACCAGAAGACATAAGTCGCCAGCACATTCACGCCGCCAGCTTTGATCTTGAGAATCTCTTCTTCCCAATGCTCTCTCGGATAACGGCTGTAGTGAAACTCACCACTCACCACAAAGTATGGCTTGCCATTCCATGTGAGATAGTAATTGGTTACGCCGATATGGTTGCCCGAAGGGCCTTGCCCACCCAGCTTGATGTGACCCGAAAAGATCTTCTTATTGGGCCGGTCGATGTTGATTGAATAGCTGCGATTCACGGTTGAATGCTCCTGGTTCATTTTTGAACGCAAAACGACGCCCGCTTACGTCGACCCAGCAGGCAAGACGATCTCAGACGATCTCATTGGTATTATAGGATTGCATGTGAGTTAGTGAATATCTTTCGGGTCTGATAATTATTCCTTGCCCAATGAAGCAAAAGGTATTGGGAGTATTGCTGGAATTCGTTGGGAATTCGTTTTGATTGTATCATCGTACTCATAGATTAACCCAGCCCTTGTTAATCCATATACAGCCAGATGAGACCGATATCTCAAGCCTGACTCTGTTGGGGCAGCACCACGTGAGTTTTATTCGTTTCCTTCACCAACAGGAGATGGAGCACAATAATTCACTTGTGCTATCTTATTACATATGTGTCCCTTTCTCTGCAGATGGTCGTTTAACGTATAGAGCGCTCAAAAAGGAAACTCCAGATGAAAGGAAACCCATGAATGATGCAATGATGCGCAACGATTCTCGATCTGCGAAACGAGATCCACGCGAAGTGGAATCTGAGCAGGAGCGTTCTGGATCCTTTGGCGCTATCTATGATCGTTATGCTGCTTCGATTTTCCGCTACCTCATCAGTCGAACTGGGAACGTTGAGGAAGCGAAGGATCTTACCTCACAGACTTTTCTGACCGCGATGGAAGCCTTTTCACGCTACCGGGATCAGGGATACGCCTCCGCCTGGCTATTTTCGATTGCCCGCAGTAAGTACATTGACCATTTGCGAAAAACAGCACGTCAGAGACGGATGGAACAACTTCGGAACTTCGATCTGGAACCCGATGTGCTCAATCAAGTGGTCGCGACGGAGCGCATCGTGGCGCTCAGAAAACGTCTCCGGGCATTACCAAACGTTCTCCGGGCTCGGCTGATTTCTCTGGATCAAGATGCGATGGGTGATAATGGCAGAACGATTGGCCAGCCGATGGTGGGACTTGTTCTCGATATCGAATCGATGGATCCAGATGCGGCTGCTCTTGATCAAATCTGGTTGTATGTACCCGGTTCTCACGTTGTGCTAAATAAAGCCACAAACACCTGGGCTCCGGCCTGGCCCCCCGATAAATTGCCAGATGACAGGATTGATATTCACCTGACGATGATTCAGGGGATGCTTCATGGTGATTGGCAAATCGACTGGGAGCATCAAAAACCATGATGTTATTTTGGGCTCATGTTGTATTGACGCAGCGCAGCGCTCACCTGGATGATCTCCTGGCGGCGGTGGACGCCTAACTTGTTATAGATGCGTTTGACATGCGTCTTGACGGTGTTCATTGAAACCATTAATATGCTCGCGATTTCTTTGAAGGACTTGCCGTCGGCCAACAGGTGAACGACCTCCTGTTCGCGCAGGCTGAGGTTCCAATAATCCGCCGGCAAGGTTTCAAGTTCAGGGGCGGAAGGAATTTCGCCAAACGCGGCCATGATGCGATTTGCGCCTTGCAGCGGAAGGGGCTGGGCGGAGATGCGGGAAACCTCAGCGGCGTTTTGCAGGAAGTCGATCAACAGATTTTTCATCTGCGATCCTTCTCGCAGAAAGATGCGGGTGTAACCTTCCTGTTCTGCAGCAATCAATGCCAGGATCAGGTTACTGAAAGCCGCCTGTTTTTCTCCTGAGGCATAGAAGGCCAGCGCCAATAATATTTCAATTTGCGCCAGCAGTTCGCGCTGGCTGCTCCGCTCCACCTCAGCGTGCGCTGCTTCAAGCAAAGAGATGGCAGCCGGGGTGTTATCGCAAGCCAGATACTTGCGGGCCAGCAGGGTTTTCTTTAAGGCGGGCGGGCAGGGCACAGGTTCCCCGCGAATTAAGCGGGCGGCATAGGCGGCGGCAGTTTTGGTTCTCGCCAGGCAGCACAATTCCATGTCGGATTGCAGTATGGCGACTTCCGGGAGCGGGATGGGGCAGGCGTGCTGGCGCAGCTGGCGCTGCAAGATCGTCCAGTATCGATGTGCCTGGTCAAATTCGCCTTGCGCGAGGAAGTATGAGGCAATTCGCCGGGTGAGGATCGACAGGTAATGTTTGGGCAGAGAGCTGGCGCAGATTTCTTCGAAGTTCGCGGTAATCTCTGTTATGTTGTATTGATCCAATGTTGGGTCACACCGTTCCAGAGCAATTTCCATCAGGCCGCTCCATGCTAACGCACGAGCGCCTGCGTCTAGATGATGCTGCTCCACATAAGCCATCGCATGTTCGAAGTTCTCCTGCGCCTCTGAAAGCCGCCCTTGCAGCTTGTAGAGACGAGCCAGGGCGCAGGCAGTGTGTGCGTGTTCGGTGTGCATCCCCGCAGCCTGCCGTGAGGTGAAATAATTATTTTGATACACCCCACAAGCAGCGGCATAGTCTCCCATTTTTTCATATGACTCGGCCAGATAGTGGTTCATCAACCCGACCAGCAATTCTTCACCTTCTGGCGCTGAGTGCAATAAATGAAGGCATTCCTGGAGTGTTTCTTCAGGAGGGGTGTACCGGGCGGCCTCGACAAATCGCAATATTTTCAACTTCCAGCGGCAGGGATCATCTACCGCACATTCCTGATCAATAATATTCGCTAAAAGGTTAATTGTAGCAATAGCTGTATCATATTCGAACAGCATCAAATTGGCTAAGGCGTAATGGATGCCCAGGGCAGGGTAACGGGTAATGAAGTCAGCTGGGATGGCGTGAACCCAATGGACCAGGCTGTCAAGGTCGAGGCTGCGTATAGCCTGGGTGGACCATTCATTCAGAATCTCGGCGGCCAGTGATGAATCGTTTTCGTCGAGCGCCAGAAGAATAGCCTGTTCAGCGCGTTTGTTCGCGCGCAGCCAGTTTACCGCGCGCCGGCGCAGGCGCGGGAGGGCGTCTGGCTGCCGCCGCTCGGCCCAGGAAAGGAGGGCCATTTGAAAGAAATCCCGATAACGCAGCAGCGAAGGCTCTTCTGGCGAGGCTGTGACAAATAAATTTCGTGCGATAAGTGACTGGATGAATTCGTCGCTGTCGGTCCGCTGGCGCATTTGATCGCATAACGCAGCAGAAAACTCCCTCAAAGCGGCTGTGTCGGCCAGAAATTGCTGCAGGTCTAACGGCTGTTTTTCAAGCACTTCCTCGGTCAAGTAATCCTGAATACGGCTGATATTGGCCTGATACCAATCGTCACTGGAGGCGTGCGGGTGAGCATTTCTAAAATGATTGAGGGCAATCTTCACCCCGAGAGGCCAGCCATCTACCGCTGCATACGCAGCGTCTGCCCTGGAAGTGGTTTGCTCTGGCAGGGCCAGCTTGAAGAGGCCCTGTGTTTCTTCACGGGTGAACGCTAACCAGTCTGCATCGATTTCGATTATTTGATCTTGCCCGCGCAGCCGTCCCAGCGAGAATGGCAGCGGGGTTCTACTTGAAAAATATATATGGAGGCAACGCGGCTGGTGAAGCAGCAGTTCCTGAAGGTTTTTAAGAATTTGCGGGTGGGTGATGTGGTGAAAGTTATCGAGAATTAAACAAACGTCATGATTGTTAATTGCCAGGTAATTGATGATCTGGCGGATGTTCAATTCACCAGATGTGTCTGGCCCGGTATTCTTAAAATGGTGGGAAACTTTCGCCAGGCATGCCCAAAGGTAAGGCCAGAAGCAGGCAGGTGAATCGTCCTGCTCATCCAGGGAAAGCCAGGCAGCGGAGCCCGGCGCGGTACCCCGGGCGGTCACCCAACTGGCAAGCAAGGTGGTTTTGCCATACCCCCCAGGAGCGATCAGTGAAACACATTTTTTATGGAGACCCCGGTCCAGCAAATAGGTTAACCGCTGCCGAAAGACAATGGTTTTACTGACCCAGGGGATATCAAGTTTCGTTGAGATCAAAGGAAACATGGTGATCTTCAGAATAATCCCTAATGACCAAACCAGTAATAATGGTTTTAAATTATATGGGTTTATCTGGAATCGGTTAGTACATTTTGTCACCTACTATTCACCCCATTGTCCCCCTTTTTATGCGATTCCACAGCTAAATTACCTCCTATAATGTGAATGATTTCACAATCGGTAATCGGAGTGCTGCCTGTTCACTCGCTTGCTGGTTGTAAGATCACACTACCTTGAGGAGAATGAAGAATGACATCGTCTGAAGGACGCAATAAATTGAATAGAAGGACTTTTCTGAAAGGGTCGGTGCTGACGACCCTTGCCGCAGGGGGCGTGCTTAACGCTGCCTGCTCGCCAAAAACAGTGGTTACTGAAGAAGCTGTTACCGGTACCGGCACCGGTAATGCAGCAGCTGTCCAGGAGATGGAACTGATTCCGCAGGCCTATCTTAACCCGCAGGATTACGATTACCGCCAAAATACCACCGACTTTAAGACGCTGTTTTCGCCGCTGAAGATTGGCCCGCTCACGCTCAACCATCGTATGGTTAAGTCCGCCGCCGGATCGGCTACTTATCTCAATGGGCTAACCGATGAACTGCTCCAGTACTACATCCAATTTGCCAAGGGCGGCGTTGAACTGATCTGGGTCGAAGGCATCGCCGAGTTAGAGCCGCCGCTGGACGGCAGCGAAGCCCCCGCGGCAACGATTGAGTTTGGCAAGAAACTCGTTGAGGAATGCGGAAAATACGGCGCCAAACTTGGTTATCAATGGGCCCAGTTTGGGGGTGTGGTGGCCGATATGACACTTGAAGACATTGCTGCGGCTGAGGCCAGGGGTGTGGCCATCGCGAAACAGCTTCAGCAAATGGGCTTTGTTGGTATGGAAATCAATGCCGCTGGTTTCAACCTCGGCGAGCATTTCCTCTCGCGCTACCACAACACGCGCACAGATGAATACGGCGCCGGCAGCCTGGAAAACCGGGCGCGCTTCGTGACCGAGACGGTTCAAAAAATCAAAGAGGCCTGTGGGAAGGACTTTGTCGTTCAGGTATTAATCGACTGCATCGAGGAAAACGATAACCTTGACAACAATGCTACCCTGATGTGGTTGGATAACACCGTTTCCTCTCCAGCCAATCTGGTAACATCGATTGAAGAAGGCATCGGCATGGCGAAGTTAATCGAAGCCGCCGGCTGCGATTCGATGCATTTACGCTTAGGCCCGCTCGGCAACCACCCGTGCCAGTTTGGCAGCGACCTTTACTTCATCTTAAACGGTATCGAAGGCGCCACAGGATACGGTACCCAGTGGGATTTCTCACGGCATTGGCAGGGCCAACTGATTGCCAATCACAGCGGCGCAGGAATGCTGATCAACGTTGTTGCACGCTACAAAGAAGCGCTTACCATCCCCTGCGGCACCGTAACCTATATGGATCCTGCCCATGCCCCCGATTTCTTCGAGCAGGCGCTGGCCGATGGCAAAGTCGACTTCTATCTGATGAACCGCCCGCTTACCGTTGACACTGAATACGTCAATAAACTGAAAGCGGGAAAGATCGACGAAATTGCCCCCTGCACGCGCTGCCTGCACTGCCACATTGGCTCAAACCAGATGAACCGCGCGATGGGGTACTGCCGCGTGAACGCTCTGACACAGCGCGTTATGACGGAAAATGGGCCGGCGACTTATGAACTTGAACCTGCGGCGACGCCGAAGAAGGTCATGGTGATCGGCGGCGGCCCTGCCGGTATGGAAGCTGCCCGCATTGCAGCCGCTCGCGGTCATAAAGTCACGCTCTATGAAAAGAATTCCTCGCTTGGCGGCAATCTCACCTTCGCCAGCATGGTGAAAGGACCTCACGAAAACCTCGATGACCTTAAGGCTTACCTGTCCAAGCAGTTGGAAAAGAACGGCGTGACTGTGGTCTTGCAGAAGGAAGTTGACGCTGCGCTGATCAACAGTGAAGCCCCTGATGTGGTAATCCTGGCGGTTGGTGCTTTGCCGGGTGAGGTAGGGGTAAGCGGCGGTAATGTGCCGATTATCGATTTCAAGAACTTCATGGGCGAAGGGACCGGCAATAACGTCATCGTCTTTGGCTCAAACGCGCAGGCCTTCGACGCCGCCCTGTGGCTGACGGTCCATAAGAAGAAGGTGACGATTGTAACGCCCAACCCCAATGAGGATCTCGATAAGCAGCAGTCTCATCACGCTCACCGGTTCATGACGACCGCTCTCTATTCGCTCGGGGTTAAAGTTTATCCCAGCGCCAGGATTAAAGAGATTGGTGACGGCAAGGTCACGATTGCGCACGATGGCGGGTGGGAGACGGTCATTCCTGCGGACTCGATCATCAATGCTGCTGACTTAAAGCCGAACAAATCTCTACTTGACGGGATTTCTGTCAAAGAAGCCTACGCGATTGGTGATTGCGACCAGCCTTTCAACATTGCTCTGGCTATTCGCGCCGGTAACGATATTGGTCGCAAGATCTAATCAACGAGTTCGATAATCCGTAGGGTTATCGCAAATATTGTTTCATTAGCGGTGGTTGTCTCAGAAGGAAACTTTTGAGACAACCACCCATTTATATATCCGCTAAACGCAACGAACTTTATAATTGTTTCATTGACAGCCGATCAGTTAAAACAGGATCAATTATGGCGGATTGCGCCGGAGTATTCCGGCTAACCATGCGCCGCATGATTAGCTGGATGACAGGCACATACCGCTGAAAGAACTGGGACCATAAGAAAGGACGGATAGATGGATATTCACACCTTACGCCAGTGGATCGCCCAGCGCGATACGTACAGCATCCTGGAAACGGTGGACGTGTTCACCGAGGCCCGAACGGTGTTAAAAGAATTCGATTATGTCATTGAAGCGCCCAACTGGACAAAGGATGGGCGTTTTCTGGTGTATAACAGCCGGGGGCGCATCTATACCTACGAGCTGTCCAGCGGCGAAATCCGCGAGCTGGAGAGCGGTTTCGCAATCGACTGCAACAACGACCACGTGCTTTCACCCGATAACCGCTATATCGCGGTGAGTCACTTTACCTATGAAGATGCCATCTCCCGGATTTACATCCTGCCGATCGAAGGCGGCACCCCAAGGCTGGTAACAGAAAAGGGGCCCAGTTATCTGCACGGCTGGTCGCCGGACGGCCAGTATCTGGCATACTGCGCCGAGCGCGGCGGCCAGTACGATATCTACACCATCCCGGCAGCGGGTGGACCAGAGACTCAATTGACCAACCTGCCCGGTTTGGATGACGGGCCTGAGTACTCGCCTGATGGACGCCACATCTGGTTCAACTCCACCCGCAGCGGGTTGATGCAGATCTGGCGGATGGAAGCCGATGGCTCCAACCCAACGCGCATGGTGAAGGAGGAGGCCAACTGCTGGTTCCCGCATGTTTCTCCGGACGGAAACCATGTGGTTTACATCACCTACGATAAAGATGACGTCGCGCCAGGCGACCACCCGGCCAACAAAAATGTTGAAATCCGGCTTGTTCCTGCCAGCGGCGGACCATCGAGAACCGTCGCCAGGTTATTTGGCGGGCAGGGTACGATGAATGTCAATTCGTGGTCGCCGGATAACCGCACGATCGCGTTTGTCTCGTACAGGCTCAAGAATTAACCCTGGGATTCTTATGGTTATCTCGAAAATGGACCGGAGAGCCGTCAGACGAATGGAGTAGCGTGCGGTTGCGCGACTGCGTCGCGGAGCCGCAGCAAGCATTCCTAGCTGCTCCGTAGGAG
>Ga0134094_1003369_pt1 | contig 11963 bp, 6 predicted proteins | sample 5_1taG_FD_94458 | JGI IMG/M metagenome (GOLD analysis project Ga0134094, IMG submission 94458) | Switchgrass degrading microbial communities from high solid loading bioreactors in New Hampshire, USA - 5_19_20_110_A1 metaG | ecosystem: Engineered > Bioreactor > Semi-continuous > Anaerobic >... | reverse complement strand
TGGTCCAACAGTCGCGCCAGCGTGCGCAGCGGGCTGAGGCGCTTCGCCGGGTCGCCAGCCTGGTAAGCTCGGCGGCAAACCTTGATGAGATCCTTCAGTTTTCGATCCAGGAACTGGCGCGCCTTTTGCATGCAGAAGCCGGCGCGGTCTTTTTGATCGATCAGGAGCGCGGCATCTTAAGCCTGCACAAATCCTCCGTGTTTGGCTCGCTGGCAGAGCTTCCCGACCGGTCAGTTGAAATGATCATAGACGACCCGCAGTTTCATTTTACGGTGACCGGCAGCCAGCGCATCCTGACGTTGGGGGAGCTGTCGAACATCGGCAGCGGCATAAAAGCCATCATCCCCTTTTACCGGTTGATCCTGGACGAGTGGGGCATCCGATCGCTCATTGCTGTACCGCTTGTTGTGCGCAGTGAGGGGATTGGAGAATTGTGGTTTGCCAGCCGCGATCCAGATTTCTTTGAGCAAGGAGATGTGCAGGTCGTGGCGACAGCAGCCGGTCAACTGGCAGGCGTCGTCGAGCAGTCCTTCCTGCGCAACCAGACCGATGACAGCCTGAGGCGGCGCGTCGAGCAGATGACGGCAATCACGCGTATTAGCCGCGAGTTGAGCACCTCGCTCGATCTGAATTATCTGCTCAACCTGGTCTATGATGAAGCCCTTCGCACCACGCGCGCCGACTGCGGAACAATTCTGCTGTTTAACCTGGAATCCGACCGCTCTGGCCCGCCATCCATCCGGCTCTTTTTTGGCGACCCTCCCGGCGACCAGTTTTCTCCTCTCGAAAATGAGGTGCTGGAAAGCGACGCTCCGCTGAACATCCAGGACTTCAGCCGCTCTGAATTTGAGCCGCCGCATCCTGGAATTCAATCTGCGCTGGTGGTCCCGATTTCATATCAGCGCCGCGACGCGGGTTTGATCTGCCTGCATGGAAAACTTGCCGGGCAGTTCGATCAGACGGCCGTCGAGATTTCACAATCGCTCGCCATTCAAGCCGCTGTGGCGCTGAACAACGCTCTGGCGTTCGAAGAACAGACTCGCCGGGGAGCGCTGCTCAAACGCGAGCTTGAAACCCTCTCTCGCCTGATTGATGTGTCGCGCACGCTTAGGCCCGATCAGTCGCTTCACAAATCTCTCGATGCAATTGCCCAGGCAGTTCAGGCTGCAACGCCTTTTCAGTATGTCGTGATCAGTATTTTTGACCCTGAAACCCAACTGCTCACCCGCCTGGTGAATGCCGGTATTCCGCCCGAGGTGTGGGATGAGATGCGCGCGCATTCGCAGCCCTGGCGCAGCGTCCAGCAGTTGATGCAGCCGCAGTTCAACATCGGTGAGGCTTACTATATCCCGGAAAACAAGCAGCCTCCCATTCCTCAGGATATTCACCTGGTCAATATTCAGTCTTCTGAGGAGGTTGCCTCGGAAGATGCCTGGGGTTCGGGGGATATTCTCTTTATTCCGATGTATGACGCCGGGCAGAACCCATTGGGCCTGATCAGTGTAGACGCCCCATCAGATCGCCAGCGCCCCGACCGGCCGACTTTTGAGGCGTTAGAAGTGTTTGCAGCCCAGGCGAGCATGGTGATTGAAAGCCACCAGCGCAATCGGCATCTTGAGCGCCAGCTTCGTGACCTTCAGTCTGAAAAAGCTCGTCTCGAGCAGGCAGCGGTTCAGGCGCAGAAAAATCTGCCGGTTATGCTTCATAAAGACCTTGCCCAGTCGATTACGCTGCGAGGTCTGAACCAGCGAATTGAGCGGATACGCGCCAGCCTCGAAATTGCCTCGGCTGCCAACCGCCAGATCAGTGTAGGTGACATGCTGCATACGCTCGGGAGTGAAATGCTGACTCGCTTCTCAATGCAGGTCGCGCTGATTGCTGAAGCGACGCCTACCGGCGCTCATCTTTTGGAAGTGATTGGCGATTTCCCGCCGGGCGCTATCCCCGAAGCCCTGTTTGGCCAGCGGAATCCGCTGCGGCATATGCTCCAGCAGAGGCACCGCTCTATCGAGAATGCGCTGATCCTGGTTTCGAACCTGGATAGTTCTCCGGAATGGAAGAATAATACGATGATCAATGCGCTGGAGGCACGCAGCATGATCGGGCTGCCTCTGGATATGGGCCGGGGGCGGACGATCGGCGTGCTGGTCTTAGGATCACGGGCGATGCCTGCCTTCCTGGATGAAGACCGCCGCGTTTTTGCGCAGCTGGCCTACCAGGTGAGCGTCGGTTTGCAGAACCTGGAACTGCTCAATGAGACGCGCCGCCGCCTGCAAGAGGTGAATCAACTGCTTGACTTCAGCCGCAAGCTCGCCAGTCTCCAGCCTGAAGATATTCTCTCTTCACTGATTGAGAGTGTGACGCAGGCGCTCTCAAGCGCGCACGCGGGCTGGGTCGGCTTGTGGGAGGAAAAAGAGCTTTCGATTGTTCCCCAGGCATCTGTGGGCTATGTTTCACAGCCAGATATTCTTGGCATCCGCTACCGCCTTCCGTCCGCTGCCGGCGCAGATGAACCCGGCACGGCACTGCCGCTGCGTGTGTTCCGCACCGGCAGGGCAGTACGAATTCGTGAAGTGGATTTTGCAGAGCATTACCCGCTTTCACCGGATGATCTGCTGCGCTACCGGGCGGCAACGAACGGGCGAATTCCTCTGTCGATTATGCTGATTCCGCTGCGCATTGGGGAGAACGTTCTCGGGGTGGTCTTCCTTGAGAATTTCGACACGCTGGATGCTTTCACTGAAGAGGACGAAGCGCTCGTTTCTTCCTTCACCCGCCAGGCTGCGATGGCGCTTGAAAACGCTCGCCTGTACCAGGCGTCAGAGCAGCGCGCTTCACAACTGCAGGCGCTGACGAAGGTAGCCGGGACGATCACTTCAAGCCTGCAGCGTGATGAGCTGATCCCGCTGCTGCTTGATCAACTGAAGCAAGTTTTGCCGTACGAAACCGCGACCCTCTGGCTGAGAAGCGGAAGCCAGATCTCTGTAGCAGCGGCTTCAGGGTTTGCTGATAATGAAATGCGCTTAAACATTTCTGTCGCTGTGGAAGACAGCACCCTGTTTGCGGATATGATCCAGACCGGCGAGCCTGTCTCGGTGGGCGATATTCGCACTGACGCCCGCTTCCCCTCTTTCGACGAGCCGGAAAATCTCTCCTGGCTGGGGATTCCGCTGATCTACAAATCAGAAGTGATCGGGTTGATTGCGCTTGAAAAGCGCGAGCCTGATTTTTACTCGCCAGATCATATTAATGCAGGGACAGCGTTTGCCAGCCAGGCAGCCGTTTCGCTGGAAAATGCGCGGTTATACGAGGAAAGCACCCGCCGCGCCGCAGAGCTGGACGAACGCTCGCAGCGCATGGCGCTTCTGAACCGCCTGTCCAGCGAACTGGCAGCTTCGCTGGATATCGATCACATCTTCCGGCTGACGGGGCAGCAGATGTGCAGCGCTTTGAATGCTTCAGGCGCGGCTGCTGTGATGATTGACGAGCAAGGAAAATATATTTTGCAGGCAGAAGTGCCTGAACAGCCTGATTTAAACGGGTACCTGCAGCTCGAATCGCCGCTGCTCGATCATTTACGCCAGTCGCAGGGAATCTACCAGACCGGCAATGTGACCGAGAAAACAGATCTTTTCTCGCCGATGAAGGCTTTTATCGAAGCGCGCGCCATCCGGTCACTGCTCATTGTGCCGCTGGTGACCGGTTCAGAGCTGCAGGGCTGGTTCTTAATTTACGGGAAGAATGAGAACCGCTACACCTTGCCAGAGCTTGAACTAGCCCGCACGATGTGCAATCAGGCTGCTACAGCGGTTCAAAATGCGCGCCTGTTTGCTGAAACGCGCCGCCTGACGGAGGATCTGGAGCGGCGAGTCGAATCGCGCACGCGCGAGCTGCGGCGCGAACATCACAATTCGCAGACCATGCTCAAGATCATTACCGAACTGTCTACCAGCCTGGACATGGACCTGGTTTTGAACCGCACGCTGAACGTGTTGAACGAATCAATCGGCAGCGAAGAGAGCCTGATTATTCTCTCGCAGGGCAGCGCAAAGCAGTACCGCGCCGGGATACAGTTGTCATCCGCTGCCGGCGAAGGCTCAAGCGGCATGATCCCGGTCGAACGGCAGATCGCTCGTTGGGTAGACCGCACGCGCCAGCCGGTGCTTGTGGATCGGGTGCAGGAGGATGGACGGTGGGAGCTTGACCCCGGCGCTCCTCTGAGCTACCAATCGGCTGCCGGCATTCCGCTGGTGATGGGCGAAGAAGTTCTTGGGACGCTTTTGCTGATGCACCGCCAGCCCGGGTTCTTCTCACAGGATCAGGTGGGTCTTCTGGAGGCGACAGCACGCCAGATCGGAATTGCGTTAAATAACGCCGACCTGTTCAACCTGATTCGAGACCAGTCTGAGCACCTGGGCAGCATGCTTCGAGAGCAGCAGATTGAGGCCAGCCGTTCACGGGCGATTTTGGAAGCGGTCGCTGACGGCGTGCTGGTAACCGATTCGCAAAACAGAGTGACGCTTTTCAATGCTTCGGCAGAGCGTATTTTGGGGCTTTCGTCAAGGCAGGTCATCGGCAGGTCGCTTGATCATTTCTCAGGGTTGTTTAGCAGTTCAGCCGTAGACTGGCTGGAGACCATTCGCCGCTGGTCTCAATCTCCAGACGGTTCGAGGGATTCGGAATCATTTGCTGCGCAGATTGCGCTGGATAACGGGCGTATTGTCGCGGTGCACCTTGCGCCGGTCTTTTGGCGGCAGGGCTTCTTAGGAACAGTATCCATCTTCCGCGATATTACCCATGAGATTCAGGTAGACCGCCTGAAATCGGAATTTGTCGCGAATGTCAGCCATGAACTGCGCACGCCGATGACCTCTGTCAAGGGTTACGTCGAGATCATGCTGATGGGCGCGGCAGGCGAGCTCAACCCGCAGCAGACGCATTTCTTGAAGATTGTAAAGTCGAACACAGAACGGTTGATGGTGCTGGTAAACGACCTGCTGGATATTTCTCGGATTGAATCGGGGCGGGTTTCACTGTCTGTGCAGCCGCTGGATTTGCGGGTGATTGCGAAAGAAGTCATTGCAGACCTGAAGAAGCGCTCTCAGGATGAAAACCGCCCGATGACGTTTACGCTGGAAGCCCAGGAAGGTATGTCGCTGGCGGCAGGCGATATGGAGCGCGTCCGGCAGATTGTTCATAACCTGGTTTGCAACGGATATTTATATACGCCGGTTAATGGCCACGTGACCGTAAAGATCAAGGAGGTCGGCCAGGAAATTCAGGTCGATGTACAGGATAACGGCATCGGTATTGCACCAGAGCTGCAAGACCGCATCTTCGAGCGATTCTACCGCGGCGAAGATCCTTTGGTGCTGGCGTCAGCCGGAACAGGCCTGGGTCTGGCAATAGCCAGGTCGCTGGTCGAAATGCACCACGGCCGCATCTGGTTCTCGAGCAGCGGCGTCCCGGGCGAGGGGAGTACATTCTCCTTCACGCTGCCTGTGCATCAAGATTACGAAAGCTAAGGAAGAGGTGAACGAATGGGAAAGATTTTAATTGCTGATGACGAACCTGATATCCGCGATCTGGTGGCGTTCACGCTTCGCTTTGCCGGTCATGAAGTTCATGCGGTTGGAAATGGGGAAGAGGCTTTAAAAGCCGCCCCTGAGATTATGCCCGATCTGATCCTGATGGATGTGCGCATGCCGCGCATGACCGGTTATGAAGCCTGCGAGAAGATGAAAGCGGATCCCCGGATATCGGATATCCCGGTTGTCTTCCTTTCGGCCAAAGGCCAGGATACAGAGATTCGCACCGGTTTGGAGGTAGGGGCAGAAGAGTATTTGCTAAAACCCTTTGCCCCGTCTGAGCTGACGGAGAAGGTGTCTGAGCTTCTTTCGAAGTATAGAAAGTGAGTCATTTATCACTGAAGGGTTGTTGAGACTATGAGCGTTGTTCTCATCGAACAGCAGGTGGTTCATTATGAGGTTCTCGGGCGCGGGCGTCCGCTCATCTTTCTGCATGGGTGGGTAGGCTCCTGGCGCTACTGGGTCCCTGTGATGCAGGCTGTCTCAGCAAATTACCGGGCTTATGCGCTCGATCTGTGGGGGTTTGGTGATACGGCCAAATCTCAGGTTCGCTATTCACTCAACAACCAGATTCGATTGGTCGATGGTTTTCTTTATGAGATGGGTATTGGCCGGGTCGTGCTGGTCGGGCACGGGCTGGGCGCAGCGATTGCAGTTCTTTACGCACTGCGCAATCCGGGCGTCGTTGATCGGGTTATGGCAGTGAGCTGTCCAATGGATGAAGCCCGGGTCAGCGCCCGGCTGCGCTCTGCCTCGCCCACCGAACTGGCGGATTGGCTGATGGGAAAATCTGAATTAACTGAGCCGGTACGCACAGATGCGCCTAAGACCGATCCACAGGCCCTTACAGCCTCTATCACAGACATAAGCGCATCAGAGATCAAAGAGGCTTATTTCCGCCTGTCAACGCCCTGCCTGTTCGTCGACGGCCTGTACGATCCGGCCGTCGCTCCACCCGATCAAGATGGGCCGCTGCAGCAGATGTACAATATCCACTCGATGATTTTTGAGCAGTCCGGCCACTTTCCGATGCTGGATGAGAGCGCGAAGTTCAACCGGTTGTTGATTGATTTCCTGTCGCTTGCCTCGGGTGAAAGTCCACGCCAGCTTCAAATGAAAGAGGAGTGGAAGCGCCGGGTGCGCTAAGAATCCCCAGTTTTTGGATCAAACTTGACATCTGGTTGAGTATCCCATATACTACCAACGATAAATAGAACGGGGAGCCCGGTAGCCCGGGCTGAGAGGAGGATGTCTGGAGTCCTCGACCCGCATAACCTGATCCGGGTAATGCCGGCGGAGGGAACAGGAAAATGGAAGCGCCATTGCAAACCCTCCCTGGCTGGAGGGTTTTTTTATTATGCAGTACAGGCGGGCTTTAATTTTTGCGAACGGCAAGCAGTTCCATGCAGAAGCAGTTAAACCGCTGATTCGTCCAGATGATTATCTGATTGCCGCGGACGGGGGGCTTTACCATCTCCGCGCCCTGGGGCTGGAGCCTAATCTGATCATTGGTGACCTCGACTCGCTTTTGCCTGATGATCTGGCGTCGTTAAAGGCCCGCGCGGCGCAAGGACTGCTGCACCTGGAAGAGCATCCGCCGCAAAAAAATGAGACCGATCTTGAGCTGGCCGTGCTTGCTGCCCTTAAAAGCGGCTTCAGGCAGGTTGTAATTTTGGCCGCGCTGGGTGGACGGTTGGATATGACGCTTGCCAATATCTTCATGCTGGCGATGTCTGAACTGGCAGAACGCGACATCCGCCTGGAAGACGGTTTCGAAGAAGTGCTGTTGATCCGCCCGGGTGCGGGTTGTGTAATTGAGGGGCAGGCAGGCGACCGCGTTTCTCTGCTGCCTTTGACCGGTCCTGCGCGCGGCGTTCGCACAGAGGGGCTGTACTATCCGCTTAACAGTGAGACTCTGCTGTTTGAACGCACGCGGGGAATTAGCAACGAGATGATCGATACAAAAGCACGAATTTCTCTTGAGGAAGGGCAGCTGGTATGCATTCATACGCGCCTGTCGTCCTTGAAATCATCTGAATAGTGACAGTGTTGCAATCAGGAGATGAGATCATGAGACTTAAACTCTTTTATTCTGTAATCTTAATCTTGGGAGTCATTCTGCTGGCTGCTTGCGGCGAAGCTGTAAGCTCCCCGACTCCCACGACTGCCGGCGCTGCGCCTGAGGGGGAAGCAACCCCCGGCGAGACCACTCCGGCGGAAGAAGGCGCTCGGTCTCTGACGGTGATGACCCACGACTCTTTTGCAGTCAGCGAACCGGTGATTCGCCAGTTTGAGGAAGAAAATAATGTCAAACTCAACATTGTTCAGGCCGGGGACGCAGGCGCTTCGCTAAACCGCGCCATTCTCTCGAAGGGCTCGCCGCTGGCAGATGTTTTTTACGGCGTAGACAACACATTCCTTTCCCGCGCGCTTGAGGCGGATATCTTTGAGCCGTATGATTCACCAGAGCTGGCAAATATCCCCGAAGCCTTTCAACTGGATTCCGAGAATCGCGCCCTGCCGGTTGATTTTGGTGATGTTTGCATCAATTACGATAAATCCTATTTTGAGGAGAATGATCTTGCCGTTCCCCAGACGCTTGAAGACCTGACCAAGCCCGAATATCGCGGGCTGCTGGTTGTAGAGAGCCCGGCCACCTCCTCGCCTGGGCTGGCCTTTATGCTGGCAACGATCGCTCATTTTGGCGAGGACGGCTATCTCCAATATTGGGAAGACTTGCGCAATAATGGCGTGGTTGTTGTAAATGACTGGGAGACCGCCTATTACACGAACTTCAGCGGGTCTTCTGGCGCAGGCCCGCAGCCGATGGTTGTGTCTTACGGTTCCAGCCCGGTGGCTGAAGTGGTTTTTGCCGAACAGCCCCTTGACGAGGCGCCTACTGGCTCAATTATTGGCCCTGACACATGCTTCCGGCAGATCGAATTTGTCGGGATTCTCCAGGGCACGCAGCAGCGTGAGCTTGCGGAGAAATTCGTTGATTTCATGTTGAGCGAGACCTTCCAGGAGGATATGCCGCTGCAAATGTTTGTCTTCCCGGTCAACCAGAATGCGAAGCTTCCTGAACCATTTACTCAATTTGCTGAGATTTCAGAGCAGCCGGCAACGCTTGACCCTGGACAGATCGCGAGCAACCGCGAGAAGTGGATCCAATCCTGGAATGATACCGTCCTGAGATAGCTGTGGCTGAAAGAACCACCCCCGAAACCGCGCTTCCCTCAGAGCGCCGGCAGGTAGGGACCCTGCACAATATCACTCCGCTGCTGTTATGGTCCCTACCGCTGGTTTTTCTGGGCGTATTTTTCTTTCTGCCGCTTGGCCGGGTCTTTGGATTGGCAGTTCAGGCTGCCCTGGTCCAGGGCGCAGATGCTGCGCTGCTCAACCGGGTGTGGAGCCCGCTGGGATTTACGATTTATCAGGCGGCGCTGTCCACGCTGTTGACGCTGATCGTGGGCCTTCCGGGTGCATACGTTTTTGGCCGGTTTCACTTCCCAGGCAAAAGCGCGCTGCGCATTATGACAACGCTGCCATTTATCATGCCGACGGTGGTTGTTGCGGCCAGTTTTAACGCGCTTTTGGGCTCGCGCGGATGGGTCAATGTGCTGTTGATGGACGTCTTTGATCTCAGCGCCCCGCCGATCCAGATCCTGAACTCGCTGCCGGCGATTTTGCTGGCGCACGTTTTCTATAATACGACGATTGTCATTCGAGTCGTCGGGACGGCACTGGAACAGCTCGATCCTCGCATGGAACAGGCTGCGCGCGTGTTAGGCGCATCTCCCTGGCGCACCTTTTGGGAAGTGACGCTGCCGCTGCTGCGCCCCGCGCTGCTTTCGGCGCTTTTGCTGGTGTTTATGTTCGACTTCACCAGCTTTGGCGTGATCCTGCTGCTGGGCGGGCCCCGGTACGCGACGATTGAAGTTGAAATCTATTTGCAGGCGCTTCAAATGCTTAACCTGCCTCTGGCGGGATTGCTTTCGGCAGTGCAGTTGTTCTTTACGCTGCTGCTGACCCTGGCCTACTCTGCGCTGGCGGGGCGGCGGATCGTTCAGGTTGCCCCGCGCGTGCAAGAAGAAGGGCTGCGCCAGCCGCACGGCTGGCGAGAGCGGCTGGTGGTCTGGGGAACGGTGACGGTTCTGGCGCTCCTGCTGGTTTCTCCGCTGGCTGCGTTGTCTCTCCGCTCCGTCACGCGGTTGGAAACCGCTCGGAATGAGACTGTGCTGAAACTGGCGCTGACTTTTGATTATTATCAAGAGCTGTTCATCAACCGGCGCAGTTCATTGTTTTATGTTCCGCCCATCACCGCAGCCCGAAACTCTTTGGCCTACGCAGCCGTCACGGTGGTTCTTTCGCTGTTGTTCGGCTCCCTGGCTGCCTATTCGCTTGCGCGTCCCTCGCGGTTGAACCGCCTGCTTGATCCGCTGCTGATGCTGCCGTTAGGCGCATCGGCAGTGACTTTAGGGCTGGGGTATATTGTCACTTTCAATCGCCCGCCCCTGGACGTGCGCTCTTTTCCCCTGCTGATCCCAATTGCGCATTCCCTCGTCGCACTTCCATTTGTTGTTCGCACGCTGCAGCCGGCCATTGCATCCATTCCGGCCTCGCTGCGGCAGGCTGCGGCAGTGTTGGGGGCTTCGCCCTGGCGCGTCTGGAGGGAAGTCGATCTACCGATTGTCGCCCGCGCCGGTCTGGTCTCGGCGATTTTTTCATTCACCATATCGTTGGGCGAGTTTGGGGCGACGACATTCCTCTCTCGCCCTGAATACCCGACTCTGCCGGTTGCTATTTTTCGCTTTCTATCACAGCCCGGCGCGCTGAACTACGGTCAGGCGCTGGCAATGGCAACGCTCTTGATGTTGATTTGCGGATTAAGTATCCTGGTCCTTGAGCGGCTGCGCCTGCCGGTGGGCGGTGACTTCTAAACTCGTGGTAGCATTGAAGAAGGAGGAGAACGATCGCCCATGCTGGAAGTTCGCGAGATCTGGAAAAACTATGAAGGGAAACCGCTGCTGCGCGGGGTTTCATTTGAAGTTGCGGCAGGTGAGACGGTCTGCCTGCTGGGCGCTTCAGGGAGCGGAAAGAGCACGCTGCTGCGCATTATCGCCGGGCTTGAAACGCCCGAATCAGGGCAGGTGTTGTGGGAAGGCAGAGACCTGTCTGGGGTGCCCGTTCACCGCCGCAATTTTGGGCTCATGTTTCAAGATTATGCGCTCTTTCCGCACAAGCGCGTGGATGAGAATGTAGCGTTCGGGCTGCGAATGCAAGGCGCTCCTTCGTCAGAAATCAAGGAGCGGGTAAGTGAAGCGCTTGAGCGGGTGAATATGCTTGCTTTCGCCCGCCGGCGCGTTACAGACCTGTCGGGCGGCGAGCAGCAGCGGGTTGCTCTGGCGCGCGCGCTTGCGCCTCGCCCGCGGTTGTTGATGCTTGATGAACCGTTGGGCGCGCTGGACCGGGCGCTAAAGGAACAGGTCGAAGAGGAACTGCGCCGCTTGCTGCACAGCACCGGAATCCCGGCAATTTACGTCACGCATGATCAGGAAGAGGCGTTTGCGGTGGCCGACCGGCTGATTTTACTCAACGAAGGCCGGGTGGTCCAAACAGGCTCGCCCCCGCAGGTTTATGAGCAGCCCGCCTCGCTCTGGGTCGCAAAGTTCCTTGGCCTGAATAATCTGCTGCCAGGGCGCGTGATCCAGGAAAACCCTTTGCAGGCGGAGACTGAAGCGGGCATTTTTCAGGGAACGTGGGCAGCACCGGGGAAGGCGGTGATCGGCGCTCCGGTGACCCTGCTGCTGCTGCCGCGGGGCGCTGTTCTGGCTGCTGAACCGCAGCCTGCCGGCCCTGGCAGTTCAACCGGCGTGGCTCCGATCAACCAGCTAAGCGGCATTGTTGAAGACAGCGTTTTCCGCGGGGACGGCTTTCGGTTAAACTTAAACACAGCGCAGGGGCGAGAATTTTCGTTCTTTGTCAATCGTGAATTTTCTTCTGGTGAAGCGGTGAGCCTGTCTGTTTCAGAGGATTCAGTGCGGTTCTTGCAAGAGGATGAATGAGCGAGTCGGTGGATGTGATCAAACTCAACCTGGATCGCCAGGAAACATGGCGCTATACCGGTAAGATCCTGCGCCGTTCTGCAAATGCTGTGCTGCTTGAAGCGTGGTTTAACCGTGATGACAGCGTCTTCCACGGAATTTTATTGGGCCGAGACGACCGCTTCGTGGAGTTGTTTTTTACAGACCGCTGGTACAACATTTTCGAGATGCATGACCGGGAGTCTGAGCAGATCAAGGGCTGGTACTGCAACATAACCATGCCGGCTGAGATTGATGATCACACGGTTTCTTATGTAGACCTGGCGCTGGA
>Ga0134094_1003368_pt1 | contig 11971 bp, 5 predicted proteins | sample 5_1taG_FD_94458 | JGI IMG/M metagenome (GOLD analysis project Ga0134094, IMG submission 94458) | Switchgrass degrading microbial communities from high solid loading bioreactors in New Hampshire, USA - 5_19_20_110_A1 metaG | ecosystem: Engineered > Bioreactor > Semi-continuous > Anaerobic >... | reverse complement strand
GGACCATGACGCCTTTCGGCTGCCCGGTCGAACCGGATGTGTACATGATATAGGCGGTGTCTTCGGGGTGGATGAACGGGAAGCACTGATCGCAGTCTGCGGCAGTGTTCATCACATCGCCGTCCAGGCAGATGCGCGGAATGTCGATCTCCGGCAGCCGTTCTACCAACCACGACTGGGTCAGCAGCGCCGATGCGCCTGAATCTTCGATCATGAATGCCAGCCGTTCGGGCGGAAACTCAGGATCGAGCGGGAGATAAGCGCCTCCGGCTTTGAGCGTCGCCAGCAAACCGATCACCAGCTCGATGGAGCGTTCGGCGAACATGCCGACAATCTTGCCCCTGCCAATGCCCGCAGCACACAGGGCTGCCGCGAGCGACTGCACCCGCTTAACCATGTCGCGGTAAGTGATCTGCTGATCACCTGCTTCGATTGCGACTGCATTGGGCGTGAGGGACGCCTGCTCTTCGATCCAGAGATGAACGGGTAAATATGTCTCTGCGCGCAGTTCTGCTGAAGCGTTCCAGATGACAAGCAGCTGCTTCCGCTCCGGTTCGGTTAGCATGGGAATGCGAGAGAGCGGCAGGTCCGGCTGAGTGGTGACGCTGTTTAGAATGGTGATCAGGTGACCGGTCAGCCGTTCGACGGTCTGAGGCTCGAAGAGATCAGCGCTGTATTCGATGGTCAGCGCAAGGTCGTCTTCTGACTCGGTCACGAGCAGCGCGAGGTCGGTTGGCGAGACCCGCGCGCGGAAGCTCAGCGCGCTCACCGAAAGCATGCCTGTATTGAACCGGTAGCTCTCTTCGTTTGAGGCAAGCGCATAAATAATGCGATTGTCCATCATCCGGTGGGTTTTCTGCCATGAGAAAAGCACCTGCATCAGCCCGCTGTTTCCTGTTTCGCGGTGCGGGTGAAGTTTCTCTACCAGCAGGGGGAATGGGTATTCATCATGCTGGAAATCCGCCTGCGTGTTCCGGTAGACCTGCTGCATCAGGCTGCTGAAGGCCATTTCGCCGTCGAGACTGGCGCGCAGAATGACCGGGTTGATGAAGTAACCGAAGGTTAAGGCGTTCTTGCGCGACCGCCCTGCTTTGGGCGAGCCAACCAGCAGATCGGTCTGCCCGGTGTAGCGGTAGAGCAGGGTATAGTACGCGCTTAAGAGCGTGGAAAACAGGTTGCTGTCGAACTGGTTCGCCAGCGCTTTGAGTGCTTGAGTCAGCTCAGGCCCAAGGTGGACGGTCATCGCCCCACCGCGCCCTGTCAGCTCCGCCGGCCTGGGATGGTCGGTGGGCAGGTTGATCGAAGGCAGCTCGCCGCTCAGGCGTTCTTTCCAGTATGCGAGATGCTCCTCACCTTTCGGACTTGCGAGCATTTCAAGCTGCCACTGCACAGTATCGGTGTATGCAGCGCTCACCGGGCGCAGATTTGGCGCGCCGCCCTGAACCTCAGCCGTGTAAATTTCGCCCAGCTCGTGCAGCAAGATTGCCAGTGACCAGAGGTCGGTGACGATGTGGTGCAGCGCCAGGATAACCGTATATTCTTGCGCTGCTTTTTTGAGCACCGTCACGCGCATGATCGGGCCGGTCTCGAGGTTGAATGGCGTATAAACCTCGCGGCTCTTCCGGTCTTCGATCTGTTCTTCGCTCCACGAGGATGCGTCTTCTACGATGAAGCTGAAATCCTTCTCGTTGGAATAGATACGCTGGACCGGCTGCCCATCTACCTCTACAAACCGGGCGCGGAGGACAGCGTGCCGCTGCACCAGCTTTTCCAAAGTCCGCCGGAACGCTTCCAGATCAAGTTCATTAAAGATATTGATCCCATAAACGATGTTATGGGCAATGCTTTCAGGATTCAACTGCTGGACAAACCACAGCGCCCGCTGCCCGTATGAAAGCGGGTGATCCTCATAGGCGGGCTGCTCCTCCGGCTGATCTACCGGCGCCGCCTGCTCCTCTGGCAGTTTGACTGCCGCAGGCGCCGGCACCGGCTGGGACTTCTGGTGAAGCGCTTCGGTGATCATCCGGACAAGATCAGCCAGGCTTGCGCCCTTGACCAGCTCTACCAGCGGGATTTGCACCCCAATCGCGCTTTCGATGTCCTGAGCCAGTTCGATGGAGGAGATTGAATCCATGCCCAGGGTGACTAGCGGTTGGCTGCTGTCAATGGCTGCTTCGGGGACTTTTAAGATCTGGGCGATTCGCGCTTTGATATAAGCTGCTAACAGGTCCTGCGCTTTATCTGGGCCGAGCGCTTGCAGCGCCGCATGGAGTAAATTCCCCGGCATGGCAGGGCTGCCGCCAGCCGCGGCTGGAGATTCGCTGACGGTCTCTTTTGCCTGAGGCGCAAGCGTATCCTGGTGGATCACCTTATGCTTGCTTTCCAGATACATCTTGCGGGCTAGCTGCCGCTGCACCTTTCCGCTGACCGTCTTTGGAACGCTGGCAGGTTCGACCAGCACCAGCGAGTAAAGCTGCACTGCATGGGCTTGTGAGACTGCCCGGCGCGCGGCTGCGACCACCTGAGCGAAGTCAGGCTTTGCCTGCGGGTTGACTTCTTGAACCACGACCAGTTTTTCTTCACCGCCGTCTTCGATCGAGAACGCTGCACTGCTCGTTGGGATCAGGGCCGGGTGGCTGGATTCAACCGTGCGCTCGATATCCTGCGGATAGAGATTTCGGCCGTGGATGATGATCAGGTCCTTCAACCGCCCGGTGATAAAACATTCGCCGTTATGCAAGAACCCCAGGTCGCCGGTGCGCATGAAAGGTCCCTGCCCGTCTGAAAGGTAGCTCTGGAAGGTTGCAGCAGTCTCTTCCGGGTGATTCCAGTAGCCCGGCGAGATGCTTGGGCCTTGCAGCCAGATTTCGCCTACCTGGTCTTCTGGAAGGGCGGTCTGTGTTTCAGGGTCGACAATGACCAGCCGGTGATCGACCAGCGAACCGCCGCAGCCAATGAGTGGGACGGCGTCAGACGCGTTCTCTGCTGCAGCCCTGACCTGGTTCTTTTCTAAAGCGGTCTTTTCAACGTGATACAGCGTTGGGCCTGAAAACCGTTTTCCGCCGGTGACCATTAAGGTCGATTCGGCTAACCCATAGCACGGGTAAAATGCCTTTCGCCTGAAGCCGTAAGGGCCAAAGGCTGCGGCGAACCGGTCCAGCGTTTCAGGCCGGACGGGTTCTCCGCCGCTAAACGCCAGTTCCCAACTGCTCAGGTCCAGGCCCTCGCGTTTCTCAGGCGGAATGCGGTGGACGCAAAGATCGAAGGCAAAGTTCGGCGCGCCGCTGATGGTGGCTTTATAGTGAGTAATTGCCTGCAGCCAGATCAGCGGGTTCTGCAGGAAGGTCTGCGGCGACATGAGGTAACTGGTCACACTGACGAAAAAGGGCTGTAAGATGCAGCCAATTAATCCCAGATTGTGGTACATGGGCAGCCAGTTAACGGTAATATCGGATTTTGACACCTCAAACATCCGCCCAATTCGAGCTGAATTGTGAACCAGGTTCCCGTGGGTAAGGCAGACGCCGTGCGGCGTGCGCGTTGAGCCAGACGTATACTGGAAGTAAGCCAGCTCGTCAGGCTTTGGAAGGTGTTCTTTCCATGTATCCGCCGCGCCGAGCGCGATCTGGTCGGTGGCGATCCAGGTCAGGCGGCTGAGGATTGGATCGTTCTGGACGGCGGGCCGGAGCAGGTGGAGGATTGGCGTGGTAGTCAGGACAAAACGGGCCTGTGAGTCGTATGCCAGGGACTGCAGGCGAGCGATTGTCTGCTCGATCCGGCTGGGGTCAGGCGGAAATGCAGGCGCGGCGACGGTGCCGGCGTAAAGGCAGCCAAAAAAGGCGTCGATGAACTCCAGCCCAGGCGCATATAGCAGGAGCGCTCTTGCATCTGTGCTGCCGTGCTCATTTAAGGCAGCGGCGACTGCGCGTGCGTTGTGGTCAATACCTGCAAATGAGCGGTATGGACCCGGATTGATGCCGTCTGGCAAAAAAGTATGGACGATCGTTTCTGGCTCGTTTTGAGCTCGGGTTCGGAGCAAATGGACAAGGGAAGCGGGAATATCTGATTTTTCCCCCTCAAGACCAAATCCACTTTCCGACAGGATACTGCTCATAGGCCCACCTCTCTGAGAATTCCTGTGGTTCCGGAATGAATATCTTGGTCGTGTTTGGCTATTCCCCAGGCGCGTGGAATTTCACCCGCCAGGATTTTTTGTACCCCCCAGATGTACCGGCAAATCTACAGATAAAAGGTTGTTCCTGGATATAAGCAGATAAAAATCAACCATTCAAAAGGATGGCTAAGTCAAACGTCGAGGAACGCTCAGGCCCCTACCTGATTGTTCATCACCGACAAATAAATTACTAAAAATAAAATGCAGAAAAAACCGAAATTAAAGCCCCTATCCAGTTGTTCTAAGTAGTGATGTAATTGAATATTATTTTGTTCGTTTCCCCTCTAATTTCCAAACCACTTTGTAAAGAATTTTGAGATCATTTGCTTTGGCGCGTGACGTTTTGATCTCAACCTCGTTAATATTATATACACTATGTGTATTTTGTCAATCAATATTTTGAATATCTCAACAATATCCTGTCTTATTCCCCCATCTTCTGTCCTTTATAGAATGACAATAAATTTACCATAATTTACCCGTTTCTTGAGGTGGAATAGACGAAGCAACTGAAGCGCAGCAGCCTGCAATTATTGATATAATACATCAAGGAATTATTGATCATCGAGCGCCGCAGCTGAACCTCACGAATAGTGGAGATTTGGGACTGCTTCTGGACCGGAAGACCTGGACGGTGAGGAGATAGATTAATGGTTGAGCGAGATATCGCAGAAAAACTTGCGGAAAAAGGCATCGATGAATCTAGTTACCGAATGCTGATTGACCACGGGCGCCGTAAGGGCAGCCTTTCACGGAATGACGTGGTTGACTTGATTCCCGACCTAGAATTCGACCACCCAATGATCAATCAAGTGGTCGATTCGATCACAGGCAGCGGAATTGATATTGAAGAAGACATTGCTGAGCAAGAGGAGAATACCTTCCCTGAAAACGAGGAGGTATTCACCGATCTGGTGACCATCGAAGATGAGGCTGGCGACATCGATCTGACAGGCGTCGAAGTGGATGATGTGATGCGCTTATATTTACGCGAGGCAGCGCAGATTCCGCTGCTTTCCGCCGCCGAAGAGGTAGAACTGGCGCGGCGGATTGAGCTTTGTCGAAAAGCGCATGAGGAGCTTTCGAAGGGAAATGTCAGTAGAGAGCGCCGAAAGAGGCTGGAGAGAGACATTGAGGAAGGTCGAATCGCCCGCGAGCACCTGATTCGCGCGAATACGCGCCTGGTCGTTAGCGTAGCCAAAAAGTATGCTGGCCGCGGGCTTCCGCTGACGGACCTGGTGCAGGAAGGGAATATCGGCCTGATGCGGGCCATTCGCAACTTCGATTACCGCCGCGGCTTCAAGTTCAGCACGTATGCAACCTGGTGGATTCGCCAGGGGATTTCTCGCGCGCTGGCTGACCAGTCGCGCACCATCCGCCTGCCTGCTTATATGAGCGACCAGATTGGACGCCTGCGCCGGGTTCAACTGGAACTCCAGCAGCGGTTGGGACGCGCGCCTACGAAGTCTGAACTGGCCGATGCAATGGCCCTTTCGGTTGATAAAGTCGAGCAGATGCTGGAATCGATGTCACAGCCCGTTTCCCTGGAGGCCCCGGTCGGTGAGGATACCGAAGCGGCGTTGGGGGATTTGCTGGAGGATGTGAATACTCCCAGTCCTGAAGAGCAGGTTTCAGACATCATGATGAGTGAAGAGATGCGCAGGCTTGTTGCCACGCTCCCGCCCCGCGAGCGGGAGGTGCTCACCTTGCGGTACGGGTTGGGCGGTGAAGAAGCAATGACGTTATCGGAGGTCGGGCAGCGAATGGGAATTACCCGCGAGCGCGCTCGTCAGCTCGAGGCGCAGGCAATAAACCGCCTGCGCAACCCCAATATCACGCGCCGCCGGGGGCGCGGCTCGAAAGCCTGATGACACGAGTCCCGGCCCTGTTCGAAATTTATTCCGGCAGGACAATGAGACAGCCGCCGGCCGCCGCGCTGGTGGTGGGTGACCCAAAATGATGACGCCCGCAGCGTATAACGGCGTAATTAAATGATTAGAATAAGATTAGAATTTACATTTTATAAAAATACCCTATTGCATTTTTTTGAAAATTGTGTAAACTATAGATAATCTACCGACCGGATGCCCCCCTCATCCGGTCGGTAGATGTTTTAACCCTGATCGGAACGTTGTATAATGGCGATTAGGATAAATTAGGGAGGATATGTATGAAAGCTGAGCTGCAATCTCATGAGAAAACAGCTGCCTCCCCGCCAGGACCCGTACCGATCTTCCCCGCTTTGAACCTGATCTCATTGATCCGAACACCGCTGCAATTCCTGGACCGGGCAGCACAGTATGGTGAAGTGGTCAAACTGGTAGGCGGTGAGCGAGGAACCTATCTGCTCACCAACCCTGATGATATCCGGGATGTGCTGGTGACTCACCACCGCCAGTTTGTAAAAAGCCCGGTGCTTCAACGGATGAAGTCTTTCCTTGGAGAGGGCCTTCTGACCAGCGAGGGAGACCTGCACCTTCGCCAGCGGCGGCTGATCCAACCGGCCTTTCACCGCGAGCGAATCCAGATGTACGGGCAAATTATGACCGGTTACGCGCTGCAGACCAGCCGCCGCTGGGAAGACTGCCTGGATGGCCGTTCTCATCTGCAGATCGATATTCACCAGGAGATGATGCGCCTGACGATGGTGATTGTCGGGCAGGCGCTGTTTGGCACAAACGTCGAGCAAGAGGCGGCTGAGATCGGCAGCCTTATTAAAATTATGCTGGCCGGATCGGACCGGCTGCTGCTGCCGTTTTGGGAACGGATCCAGCGCCTGCCGCTCCCCGGCAACCGCGAGTTATTTGAAGCCGGGGTTAAACTCGATGGAGTCATCCGCCGGATGATCGCAGACCGCCGGGAGGCGGCGGAGCGCGGCGAATCGCGTTACACTGACCTGATGGATCTGCTGCTCCGCGCGCGTGATGAGGAAGGCAGCGGCGGCATGAGCGATCAACTGGTGCGCGATGAGGTGATGACCCTCTTCCTCGCCGGGCACGAGACGACCGCAAACGCACTGACCTGGACGTGGTATTTGCTCTCACAACATCCGGAAGTGGAAGAAAAACTGCATGCTGAGCTGGCGCAGGTCTTGGGCGGGCGGGTTCCGGAAGCCGGAGATGTGGACCGGCTGGTTTATACGCGCAAGGTGCTGTCTGAGTCCATGCGCCTTTACCCGCCTGCGTGGATTATCGGGCGAGAAGCGCTGGCCGACTACCGGGTAAGAGATTATGTCCTCCCTGCCGGCTCGACGGTGGTGATGAGCCAGTGGGTTGTCCACCATGATCCGCGCTATTATCCTGATCCGCTGCGCTTCGACCCTGAGCGCTGGAATCCAGATGCAATCGCTGCGCGTCCGCGCTTTGCCTACTTTCCCTTTGGCGGCGGGCCGAGAGTCTGCATCGGCGAACCCTTTGCCTGGATGGAAGGAATCCTGATTCTGGCAGCACTGGCCCAGCGCTGGTCGATGCGCCTGGCGCCGGACCAGCGTATTGAGCCGTTGGGGCAGGTCACGCTGCGCCCGAAATATGGGATGAAGATGCAGATCAGCCGGCGGCCAGCGGTTGATTAAATCGATTCGCGCCGGTATGCGATCTCGCCGCCGATAATGGTCATGTAGACCTGCAAATTCTCATCCAGAACGACCAGGTCTGCGTCATAGCCGGGAGCAATCTTTCCCTTACGGTCGTCCATTCCGAGCACGCGCGCGGGGGTTTCAGAGACCATGCGCGCGGCTGAGGGCAGGTCGCAGATCCCAAAGCGGACCATATTGCGCACGGCATCGTCCGAAAGGATGATGCTTCCGGCAAGCGTGCCGTCGTGCAGGCGAGCGCTTGTCTCGTCCACGATAATTTCACGGTCACCCAGTTTGTGATTGCCCATGCCAAGACCTGCAGCCGCCATTGCGTCGCTGACCAGGGTAATGCCCTCCACGCCGCGGGAGCGGAAAATCAGTCCCATGACGGCTCGATGGAGATGGACGCCGTCGGGGATGATGCCAAAGGGCGGCGCGGACGGTTCGAGCAGCGCGCCGATCAACCCGGGCTCGCGGTGATGCAGGGGCGGCATGGCATTAAACAGGTGAATGCCGTAACCGGCGCCTGCCGCGAACGCCTCGCAGGCTTGCTGGTAGGTTGCCATCGAATGGGCCGTCGCGGGGATGATACCGGCGGCGCGGATTGCGCGAATGGCATCCAACCCGCCGGGCATCTCCGGCGCAAGCGAGATGATGCGAACTTTCTCAGGATTGATCAGGCGCCGGACATTCTCCGGCGTGGGTGGGCAAATGTAGGCGGGGTTGTGCGCGCCTTTTCGCTCAATATTGATAAAAGGCCCTTCCAGGTGCAGTCCCAGCGGCACAGCCCCATTTGGTGCAGGCGTGAGATCGACGGCGGCGAGCATTGCCGGGTACCCGCCCACCGGGGACGTGACCACCGTGGGCAAGAAGGCGACAACCCCTCGCTCCGGCAGCCGGCGCGAGAGCGTCTGTACTGCCGGCGTCGGGTCGTCGGTTACGTCCATGCCGAAAGCACCGTTAATTTGCAGGTCAATGAACCCGGGCAGGATCACTGCGCCAGGGGGAAGTGGCAATGTGCTGCTGCCTGCGGCGGCGGTCTGGCTGATTTGCGCGCCTTCAACCGTCACGCAGCCCGTTTCCAGGTGCCCGCCCGGAGCGAGGTATTTACCGCACAGCGTTATTGATTGTGTCATTTTGATTGCTCCAGAGTTTTGAGAATACAAAATAATTATACATGCTACAATACCCATTTGACAGAAGCCGGAGAGATTGGCTGATCTCATCATAACACTGATGCAGGAGGGAATGATGCAGTACAACAGGCTTGGACGCTCAAAATTAATGGTCAGCAAGATCTGCCTGGGGACGATGTTTTTTGGCGAGCGGACGCCGGAAGCCGAAGCTTTCCGGATTATGGACCGCGCACTTGAGTTAGGGATTAACTTCTTCGATACCGCCAACCGCTACGGCGGAAAAGGAAATTACGGCGGCTCTGAAACGATCATCGGCAAATGGTTTAAGCAGGGCGGCGGGCGGCGCGAACAGGTTGTCCTTGCGACTAAAGTATATGGAAACATGCACGAGGACGGCAATAACCCAAACCATGCGCCGGGCATCTCGGCCTATAAAGTGCATTGGGACTGCAATGACTCGCTGCGAAGACTGCAGACAGACCACATCGATCTCTATCAGGTGCATCATTTTGTGCGCGACATTGCCGCGGAAGAGTTCTGGGGCACTTTTGAGCGCCTGATAAATGACGGCAAGATCCTGTATCTTGGAACCAGCAACTTTCCCGGCTGGGGGTTGGCGAAGTTTCAGATGCAGGCCTGGCAGCGCGGAAGCATGGGGCTGATCTCGGAGCAGACGCAGTACAACCTGCTCAACCGCATCCCTGAGCTAGAAGTGCTGCCCGCGGCACAGGACCTTGGAATCGGTATTCTGGCCTATATGCCCCTGGCAGGCGGTCTGCTGACCGGCAAGCTCCAGGCGGCGGAGGGAACGCGTACTCATTCAGTTGAAAATGAGTACGGAATCCGGCTGGGTGAGCACAACCAGCAGTTCGCTGAATTTTCTAACTTGTGCCGCGAGTTGGGCGAGAAGGAGCATATCGTGGCGATTGCCTGGACGCTGGCGAACCCGGCTGTTCATTCGGCAATTGTCGGCATTCGCACGCTCCAGCACCTCGATAACATTGAGCGGGCTGCTGAGCTTAAGCTGAGCCCTGAAGTCATGGCGAGGCTCGATGAAATCTTCAATATCAACTGCGGCAGGCCGCTGAGATCGAACATGCCCGCGCCGGAGGCTTACGCCTGGTAACGGGGTAAATATGACGCGGTTAAATCTCCGCGTCATATTTACCTAAGCAGAACAGCCGCGGCATAAATGCCGCGGCTGTTCTGCGGTGATATATCGGTCGTGACGGATCACGCACAGCCTGGGGCTGTCCAAAAAGAACTTTGGGCGGTCCCATTTTGTATATCGGGCTAGCGGTTGCGGGAGGCCCACAACCGGCTGATGCGGCTGGCGGCATCAATTCGCCGCGCGAGAAGCGCGTCAAACAGGCGGGTATCGTCCGCCAGCAGCGGGGCGGCGTAGCTGCGGAACTGGCGCGACAGGCGGTTCAACTGCGCTCGAAGCTCCTCATTCGAGAGGGCGCTTTGGGGATGGTAGACCTTGCCCGACCAGCTTGCCAGCTCGTTCATGTCAAAATTCAACTCCCGGATGGGATCATCCTGCTTCCAACCGGTATGCACCCCCACCTGAAACGAGCGAACACGGTGAAATACGCTGATATAGATGGCGGGACTGGCAGATGAAATTTGTTTTTCGTAGCGAACCAGAATCGGGTCGCTGTGGACGCATTGATACCCATAAGTGCCGAGAAAGGTGAAGGCTTTATTCACCTGCCGGACGAAATCAAGCGCCAGGCGCGCTTCTTGCGATTCAGGTGTATAGTGATAGCCGTCCTTTTCCGCATCGCTCAGGGCTTTTTCACCCCGGCGGTAGAAAGTCTGGAAATCTTTATTGTTAGGGCCGTCCATATCCAGAAAAATGAATATCGCGGGCCAGAGCGGCTGCAAAATCTCTTTTAACCGGGTCAACTGCCAGTCAAAGCAGGCAGCGCCCTGGATGCCCGGGTAATAGAGCGGTGAGAAGTACAGGCTCGTCACGGGCACTGCCTGCCCCTGCGCGGGCAGTCCCCGCGTCAGATAGGCAAATATCCAGGCAAGGTCGAGCGGCGGCTGACCGGCGCGGCCTGTATAAAGGACGATGCGGCTGTCTGGGGACTGTACGGCGAACTCAATAAAATAACGGTCTGATTCAAGCCGCAGGCGTCCCGGCTGCCCCCGGTTTTCGACACCCCAAAACCCAAACTGTTCCTGCAAAAAGCCAAATTGGTTGAGGACTTGCTCGTCAAACGTGTGAAGTGATGGCAGCATACGGGTTCACCAGCCTGATTTGATGAGATGGGAATACGGTATTTACTTCTTTACAATGCCAGGCAAAAGAGCCGGCGGCCAGAAAATGATTGCGGTCTTTGATAATTGTACATCAGATAGCCGGTGAAAAGAAAATTTCCCTTGGGAGGAGCATTTTCATTTTATGATAAACTTAGAATGAATTCCGGTCCTGGTGCCTGTTCCCCATAATAAATTCTCCGAAAGAGAGGAGTACGCGAAAACAGGGATGCAGTACACTGCCTACGTCTTTATCGCGCCTGTGATCATCACAATGCTGTTTGGCGTGATAATTTACGCCTGGAAGCAGCGGCGAGCGCCGGCTGCAAGCGGACTCCTGGCTTTTTTGATCACTGCTACGGGACTGCTGATCGGCAATACCTTCGAACTGCTTGCTCCATCCGAAACAGCCACGCTGTTCTGGGCCAGATTTGAATATATTTTTCTCGTCTCATTTCCTGTCGCGTGGCTGGCCTTTTCGATGCAGTTTACCAGGAAAGTACGCTGGCTGCACCCGTCGCGATTTTGGATTTTCGGCATCGGGCCGGTAATCACATTGTTGTTGGTCGTGACGAACGACCAGCACGGGTTAATCTGGCGAGACTATCGTTTCATTCAGGCATCGGGATTCCTCGTCATACAGGTTGAGCACGGGCTGTGGTTCTATGTTCATATGCTGGCTGTGTATGGCGTCATTTCCATCGCGGTCTTTTTAACAGCCCGCGAATATTTTTATTCACACCGCAGCTACCGCTTCCGTTCGATTTGGACGGTTATCGGGGCTTTCATTCCGCTGTTTTTTAATCTCATCTATGTCTT
>Ga0134094_1003363_pt1 | contig 11978 bp, 7 predicted proteins | sample 5_1taG_FD_94458 | JGI IMG/M metagenome (GOLD analysis project Ga0134094, IMG submission 94458) | Switchgrass degrading microbial communities from high solid loading bioreactors in New Hampshire, USA - 5_19_20_110_A1 metaG | ecosystem: Engineered > Bioreactor > Semi-continuous > Anaerobic >... | reverse complement strand
CGGCTCAGGGAGAAGAAGCGAGCCGGTCTGTTCGGAACCACCTATTCACGACCGGCCGTGAAGTCTGGGGTGGGGGAAAATTCAACCGGCCAAAGTGGAGGAATTTTCGACCGGCCTTGACACGAGGTCATAGACAAGCGACCTGCTGGCGGTGCACTCTGGGTGGTTGGCGGTCCCGAATTGGATGATGTTCTGAACGAGTTCAGTGAGCAGGGACATAGGTTCGTATTTGCTGCCAACGGTGGTCGAGCCAGTAAGCAGAGACCAGCCTGGTATACCAAATGAGGAATTGCTGGTGTTTTGAGACGGAGAAGTCGGTGAATGTCACCTGCGGAGAAGGTTAGGCATCCTACCTCAACATCCTCTCTGCTATCTCATTCAACTGTCTGGCTATATTGTTGAAGTCGGCGTTCAGATCAAGTGTCTTTACGCATATGCGGTTACCGCCCATTAAGTAGTCGCAATCCGGGACGATATCTTCATCTGTCTTGGCATACAGCAGAAGACCGCTTACGTTACCCGAGCTGGTTGCATTCATGTTCTTGACGTAGGTGAAGATCTGGTAGAGGTTGTGCGAATGGAACGTATGGGCGTTGAACATGCCGCTAGCTGCCATTGAGCGCTGATAGTACTTCGTATCTATGATGAGCGTATGACCATTGTGTCGCAGGGTGATGTCGGATTTCATGATGGGCAAATACCGCGCCTCGTCGCCTGTAACATCCCACTCAATGTGTGCAGACGAAGCACCATACTGCGGGTAATGCCTGCGGTAATATGCGAGCACAAATCTCTCGTAAAGCCTGTGCATTTGCTGCGCATCGATATAGCGCGCCAGCTTCCGGGAGCCGTCCTGCTCTGTCAGTAGGAGGCCTTTTATGACTAGGTAGCAGATGTTTATCAACATCTTGTAGGTTGCGTTGTTTCTGTTGTAGTTGATGCGTGCCCATTGTATCTTGGTGGGGTTGACTTCATGTACCTTGCTGAAATGGAACAGTGCCTTCTTTAGGTCCCTCTTGCGGTCTAGCGATACCTCGGGGCAGCGGAGGAGAAGCATCGCGGTAGTCTTAAGCACTCGGTTCAGGTAAGCGTCTTCTGTGAACTCATCATACTCGCAAATCAGCTGTTTCCGGCTCAAGGAGTTCTGCTTCAGGGACGCAGAGACATCGATCCGCCCGATTGGAACACTGACAGCCTCTGCTTTGCTGATGTAGTCTCTGCTTAAGCCTCTCTTAACCTGGCTCAACACAGCCCTCGCAAGAATGGCCGCGCAGAAGTCTGAGGCATACTCGAATTCTTCGGCGGCAACTTTCTTGTAGCCCTCTTCGCTCAAGATCTGGAATGCATATGCAAGCATGTAGTAGATGTTCTGTATCTTAATCATCCAGAGCTCCACACAGCCGCTTTGCCCAGTGTTCAATCTTGGACGGCTCATCAAACCAGTACTCGTGCAGGAGAGGTAGGAGCTCGTACCTAATCACTGCTCTCAGCCATTCCTCGCTTATAGCCTGGTCAGTGCATAGGTAGCTGTGGCCTATTCTGAACCCGGTGCCTAGGGACTCATCCTTGCTGATGAACTCATTGAGAGCCTTGACCTGCTCGATCAGAGCACCAAACTTCCGGTTGTTTGCCCTGGCCATGATCCGGCGAAATCCATCGGAGTCGAAAGCCGGCTCAAGCTCGAAGAATGCGAACCGTCGCCTGAGAGCATAGTCGATTATAGCCAGGCTTCTATCTGCGGTGTTCATCAGGCCGATGATGTAGACGTTTTCGGGAACTAGAAAGGTCTCATCGGAATAGAGAAGGCGTAGTTCCTCGCCGCGCTTGTCCCTTTCAATGAGCATCAGCATTTCGCCGAAGATCTTGCTTGCGTTACCACGGTTGATCTCATCAATGATGAAGAAGTAGTCTCGCTCATCGTCATCTTTGGCAGTCTTGCAGAACCGGTAGAAAGGTCCGGGCACAAGCTCAAATCCTTCTTTAGATGGGCGGAAACCCATTACGAAGTCCTCGTAACTGTAGCTCTGGTGGAATTGAACCATCATAACTCGGCTGGTATCCTGTTGGCCCATCATGGAGAACGCTAGCCTCTTAGCAGCAAATGTCTTACCCACACCGGGTGCTCCCTGTAGGATCACATTCTTCTTGGCTCTTAGGAGATCTACCAAGGTCTTGTAACGATTGGCATCCATAAACACTTCGTTGAGGAAGTCTACATGGGTGTAGGGCTGATAGCTTACTGCTAGCTCCTCGTCTAGAGAATCCTCATCAGCAAAAAGGGACTCTAGCTTGCGCACATAGTCTGTATAGGGGGTAACTTCAGTAAGGATCTTGGTAACGGCTTGCCCCGGATGCTCCCATTCCCCTTTGTGAGTCCACCTAACCTTGCGAATGTGTTTGTACTCATCGCGGTTTGGATCATAGATGTAATCAGACTCTACTATTCCGCGGCCGATCACTTTGCGAATGCCTTTCTTCACATAGATGACATCGTCTGGCTGAATCTCATAGGCAAACTGCCAAGTTGCCAGAGCCCAGTTCATATATGTGTACTCAGAACCGTACAACTCCTTCATCTTGGTTTTCATGGCATCTTTACTGCCATACCTCTTGAGATCCATCATCTCGTCCCAAGCGATGGCCATGATGCCTGCGTCGTGGAACTCGTCCCATCTCGAAGAACCGCTGCCAGCAGAGTAGATCCAATATCGTTTTCTCCGGGCACTGGTTCTTGGTGGTTCTATCTTGCGTTGTACGGTGACCGACTCCTTGGGCCCTGGTTCTACCCATGCGGCATGGGAAAGCTCTGGAAAACTGCGGTGCGGATTACCGCTGGTTGCAAGGACCTCCTTAACAGCCGGAATTAGTTGCAGGTAGGTTTCCGCTTTGGGTGGACGCTCCAGACCGGAAATGCATGTTACCTGAGAGTGATAGCGGGATCCCTGTCGCGTGAGGTATCTCCTGTTCCTCTCATCAAGGTTTATGTAAGTATATGGTCGCGCCCAATACAATCCCATTGTTAGGTTCCACTTAATTCCCAGTTGAGTCCTGACTTTATCGTAGTGTGCAACGAATGAAGATCTGCTGGCATCCGAGGGGTTGTCAGCATAGTGGATTGCTGCTTCAAACAAAGCCCAAAGATTCGGGATGTCATCCTCTTTGCGACGCGCTTTCCCGCTAAAGAACCACGCATTGAGAGGGGTCAACACGGGAATTCCGTCAAAGTGGACTGGCGCTTCCGCTGAGACATCAAAAGTATCTCTAATGCTTCTAACTAGGGCAACGCGTTTGTCATTAGCGGGGCCCTTATTGAAGCAACCGAATACGGTGAATGGGCAAATGTCGTCTATGGGTAGGCCGTCTTCAACGAAGGGATACCGTAAGCCCGAGTTTTTGTGGACTTCTTGGAGCTTCCGAAGGAGCAGCGAGCGATCGCTTTTGTACTGCAACAACCTATCGGCAAACTCCATGTAGAATGGTGCCCAGTTAAACGGGCCCTTCGCTTGAATGCCAGATGCCATGATGCTGATACCTCAACTTAGTGGGATTAGTCGTGTTGAGATTCTTCAGACCCTTTTGGATCCCTGCCAGAATCCTTTGACGGGGTAAAGCAGGAAGATTCCGTACCTATTCGCAGGAAATTCTGCCATGGAAGTAAAACCTAATATTGTCATATGCACGGAACAATTGTCGAATCGGTGTGGGGGCGAGGAGCAAGTGGTTCAGATTCTTGGTCGTCTGACCTTTGTTTGGTGCGGTCTTATGGTTGTGGTGTGCCTTTATAAACGGTGGACACTTGGAAAACCAATGCGTTCCCTCAAAGATGAGATCCGGCGTTTCCGCTCGAAAGTGCCGGATGACCTGCGCGTAGATCTGGAGAGTCTGACGGAGATATCAGGTTTCTTTGAGGAGTGTCCAGTCCTCGGCGAATGCTGGCAGCAGTATCTGAAGGCAACCGCAAGCCCGGCCGTACGACACCTTCCCCCTGTTACCCCTTACTTCTCATACCAATACCTAGTTGACGAGCGCGGTCTACGCCGGGACAACGAGACTATGCCAGGCGCTTTTACGGGCTACGGCATTCTGGGTACGTTTGTCGGTCTCGTTCTGGGGCTCGGACAGATGAATGTCGCTGATGCTGTAGCGATCCGCGGAAGTATCAATGTCCTCATATCAGGGATGAGCATGGCCTTTCTCACCTCTATTGCGGGTGTGATTCTGTCTCTGCTTTGGACCGCTATGGATCAGCGTCTGTTGAGGAGTACAACAACAGAACTTGAGGGTCTGCATGATACCCTGAATCGTCTGGTGCCATCACCATCAGAGTGGGACTTGCTGGAGGATCTTGCGACAGTTCAGAGGGAACAGCTTGTTACTTTCAACAGTTTTGTGACAGATACACTAATACCAGAGATGCTGTCTGGCCTTAGGGAAGTTCTGAAAGATACTCTGTCTCCTCAACTAGAGCGAACGACCCAGTTGTTTGAGAGAGTGACGACGGCGGGTGCCGAAGTCCAGGTTGAGGGCATGGGTAACATGGTTCGCATGTTTGTTGAGAACCTAAATCGACTACTTAAGGGGCAAGTTGAAGACCTATCTCGATGCATCAAGGAAACAATCACATGGCAGAAGCAAACCCATGATGAGATGCAGGAACTGAGCCGAGGTCTATCTGAAGCGGTTTTGGATGTAAGGGATACCTTGGCTCAGACTGCTGATCTAGTACAAGACCTATCGACTGAGGGCCAACAACTGAAAGCCATTATCGCCAGCCTTGGCTCGGTTCAAAATGCGTTTGAGACAGCGCTTTCCAAGCTGTCCCAGACAATAGAGGCAACTGCAGAAGCGAGTCTGAAAACCGAGTCCAATCTACAGAAGCTTGCTGACGCTAGCCTGGAGGTAGACGAAGCCAGAGAGAAGCAGTTCATCCTTCTCAAGGGACAGTTGGACGAGATGAAGGCGTTCTGGCGGACCGCGGCAGACCAGATGAACGGCCTGCGGCAAGGGATTACTGAGGGTGTTCAAACTTTCACCCAGCAGCTTCATCAAGGTTTGGAGTACTCCTTTGGCCAATATGACAAAGCCCTATCCACTGCTGTCGAGCGACTGCGAGGTGCGATCTCAAGTATGGGTGACGGAATGGAGGACCTCCCGGACCTTATGGACCGCATCGGAGAGAGGCTGGTCAAACTAAGCTCGAGTGTTGAGGCTGTTATCCAGGGCATGAACGAGGCCGCCGCTACAAGTCTGAGCAACCACCCGGAGCAGGAAAGGAGATAGATGAGCGGTGGGGGCGCGGGTTAATCGAGCAGCCGCACAGTCGGGCAGGATTACGCACGAAAAACCTCAGTATTGGACATCTTACTCGGACATGATGGCCGGGTTGCTTATGGTCTTCATGCTGTTCTTGACTCTTATACTCTTGGACTACCGGACGATGTTGGAAGAAAAGCAATCGGAGATCAACCGGCTCTTGGGAGTGAGGGCTCAGATTGTCCAGGCTCTAGATAGAGAGTTTAGCGACAGCGAGTTGGATATCGAGATAGATCCCCAGACGGGAGCGATCAGGTTTAAGGGCGGAGTCTTTTTCGATCTAGACAGTACGGAGATCAGCGATACGGGGCGGCGGTACCTGGAAGAGTTCATTCCGAAGTACATGGCGATTATCTTGAGTCCGAGTTTCCGACCATACGTCGCTCAGATCATAGTAGAAGGTCATACGGATCAATCCGGAACTTATCTGTACAACCTCGACCTCTCTCAACGTAGAGCCTTTGCTGTGGTGCGTGAGATCCTAGGCCCAGATTTCCCCGAATTCCCAGAAAAACAACTCCTTCAGAACGCAATTACGGCTAATGGCCGCTCCTATAGCCAGCCCTTACGGGAGAACGGACGAATTGACTGGGACAGGTCTCGACGGGTTGAGTTCCAGTTTAGGCTGAAGGATGACGAATTGATCCAGCAGGTCAAAGACCTACTTGGGAAGGAGCAGCATTAGGTATGTTGCTCTTTATGCCACGAATAGCATTCCTCCCAAGACAGCTGGCAGAAGTAAAGGACAGAATTCTCAAGGAAATACCGGAGTATCCGATACACGAGTCGGCTGTTCGACGAGTTGAGGGAGTCGACTTTGAGGCTCTGCTTGAACGGTTGAGAGGAACGCCTGCTGATTCCATGGTGAGGGTTGCTAGGGATATAAGCCTTGCCGAGGTAGACGCCCTTAGCTATCGCTTCACGGAGATCGCTTCTCATGATTCGGCAAAAAGGCGAGCGACGACTGTATTATTGGCCCGTTGGCGCCGTAGGTATGGGACGATGGCTTGGAGGCAGTTTCAGCGATCACCCACCGATCCCGAGCTTCCGCGACTCATAGTCACGGCACTAGAGAAGCGCCAGCTGTCGCTTAGCAGTTCAGCCGCGCTAAGGTTGTCAACGGCCATGAGCGCAGACGATCCCGTCGACAAGTTGGCGGATCTCGTGCAGTCCTCGGAAGTGCCGTTTGACACGGAGATGGAGGAACTGAACATAGTCAGAGGTACCCCTCTGTACAGAGAACTGCTCGAGCGATACTTTGTAGCAGCGACCGCGGCTATCTACCGGCAACGGGAGAAAGAATACTTCATACTCGACGGCTGGACGATGTTAGCTGCAGAGCGCTCACAGTGTTACCCTCTAGTCATAGACCGCTATCTCACGATCCTGGATCCCAGTGAGTTTCGCACATCTTTCATGAACCATATCTACAGTCGCCTTGGTCGCCCTGATGCGCTGGGCAACACTCAGTGGCAAAAAGTGTCTGCTGAAGCCCAAGCACGATTCCTTCGATGGCTCAACATGAGCGTGATGCGTAAGTTTTTCGAAGACATTGGTGACAACGAGAGATTTCAGTTCTGGGCTCGATTTGAGGACCTTCTGCGAGATGTAAGGCCGATTGTTGTCCGTGAGTCAAAGGTTGCCTTCCTTGTCTTTGAAGGAGCTGTGGTTGTGGAGTTTGCGAGAACAGGTAACGCGGCATATGTGTACAGTCGGAGTCGCTACGAGAGAGATTTCAAGGAGTATGCGACTGGGAGAAAAGCAGTCTATTACGAGTCTGCACTCAAGGATACCGTTGCCAGCCGGACGATGAGTGATGCCATGCTCTATGGTGGAGGAGAGGATACCTTTGTTCGGGACCCCGATGCCTGTCTTCGCATTATACATTCAGGCAGCTGGCAGGACCGGATATACGGAGTCATGAGACTGATCGCGAAGAAGAGGTAGGTGCCCATGGCAATGAAGGGAGGACAACAGCTCCCATTGGCTATAGAGATAACCAAAGAATACGTGCCTGAAGGTATCATCCTTAGGGGCAAGATCAGGGCGGGCTTGGCAGTTCGCCCATTGGTATTCCCGATACTGGACCTACCGAATCCCGCAGCCCTTATCAGCAGGCAAAGCGAGTTAGCCACTTTGACTGCGCTAAACGAGCTGTGGATGAACTGCCAGGTCGACGAGCACTGTGAAGCCGGCGAATACTTGCTGCCCTACGGCAAACTGGATGCAGTGCATCCGGAGACCAGAAGGGCTCTAGGTATTCCCGAGAGAGCGAAGGTACGGGTCCTCCTACAGGCACATTCGGCCGTTGGCACCAGGGAGTTCGCCATCCGGGCAACGGTAGTTCATCCAACGTTGGGGCGGCTACCATTAAGCAATCGGCAGGGACAAGCTATCCCCCTTGCCGGTGACAATGTAGTGATTCTTGAGGAAGCGACGGGGGAACTGCTATCACGCGTCGCAGATACCCCTAAAGAGGTAAGAGATCAGTTTCTCTATGTCGCGCAAGTAAAAGCTCTAGCTGCAAGGGCACGTGCGGAACTTGACGAGTACCTGCAGCGAGAGAACTATTACTTCCCCCGGAAGATTGACGTAGAGGTTGAGAGTTCAAGTCCTGATTGCATACAGCTTCGGCCAGTTCTGCCGGAAGTGCCACCTGAGTTGGATCCAACTCAAGCCAAGGGTGGGTACGTCGCGCGTAGTACTACGTCTGGCAGGCGCGAGAGAGTCTTCATTCCACCCGAGGTGCAAGAGACTCTGGAGACTCTTAAGCAGACTGCGACAATCACGGGGACGAAGGTTCCGAGGTTTGTAACCAGCCCGGCTGCTTTCCTGCCCGAGTATTCTGGGATCGACCTTGACGAGTTCAGTGATAGAGTCAAGAGCCTGGGAATCAGAACCTATAACGCTAGGCCGTATGTTAGGTTAACTCCAAGAGCCGGTGGTTGGTTTGACATAGAGACAGGCGTGAATCTAGAGGACAACTCATCGACAGACACAGATGTTGAAGATACCCCTTCTGAGTCCTCCACTTCCATTACGACAGATGATCTCGTGGAGCTCTCCAAGTTGGCCGATCCTGACGATCCGTGGGTCCTAAAGGGAGGCAAGTGGATACACGTACCGTCCAGCGCAGAAGATTTCGCCGACGCATCCAGGGAGTTAGCCCGTATAGCTCCGGACGGTCGTGTCAGGGCGGAACACCTCAAGTATATCTTGGAGATATACACCAACATTGACGAATTGGATTACGATGCTGAGTTTGCGAGGTTTCTTCAGGACTATCGCGCTGCGGGCAAGGCTGATGACGTTCCGCTCTTGCCCACAACATTCCGTGGTCAGTTGCGGAGCTACCAGATGGATGGCTTGAGGTGGCTGACGAGGCTTCAGCGTGTGCCAATGGGCGGCTTGCTTGCCGATGAAATGGGTTTGGGAAAGACGGTGCAGGTCCTCGCCTTCATGGCTTGGCTCGCCGCGCAAGGTCAGCTTAGACCATCACTGGTGGTGGGACCGCAGGCCCTGGTGGATAACTGGTGCAATGAAATTCGTAAGTTCTTCCCGACTGCATCGGTGTATCAGCACGTCGGTTACGGGAGGTTACGGGACGCCCAGGTGATCGCCTCATTTGATATCGTGGCCACTACCTATGAAACCCTAGTGAGAGATGAGCTCTTACTCGGCCGCGTTGATTGGAATGTTGTGGTCTGTGATGAGGCTCAGAGGATCAAGAATTACACTACCTCTATATGTAGGGTCAGCAAAGCGATGAAGGGACGCGTGCGACTGGCACTGACTGGCACCCCAGTGGAGAACAGCCTTGGAGATCTCTGGTCTATTGTTGATTATGCGCAGCCGGGCATATTGGGAAGCTATCGCAGCTTCCGTGAAAGGTTCGAGAAGCCGCTGGTTCAAAGTGAGGACGAAGAGACGCGCCATAGAGTAGAGAAAGACCTCATGGCACACTTAGGGCCCGCTTATTTGCGACGAACCAAAGCCGAGTACCTGAAAGACGAATTGCCGCCCAAAGAGGAGTCGAGGATTCGCGTCCCCTATAGCACGTTGCAGAAGCAGTTGGACCGAGAGATCAGAGCGGCCGCGAGGAGCGCGAGGGGAAACGATAGCAGAGGGTGGGCTCTACGAGCTGTTAACAGCCTCCTTGATCTTTGCGCTCATCCGTATCTTATTGATGATAGGTTTCGTGGTGCGAATCCCGCCGAACTCTTGAGGGCTAGCCCAAAGCTTTCCGAGACGGTGAGGATCCTGCGGGCAATCAGAGAACGTGGGGAAAAGGCGCTGATCTTCACCCATAACCGTGACATGCAGGAGATTCTTCGAACTGTCATGATCTCTGAGTTCGGTATCCTGCCCCCAGTCATCAACGGTGACAGCATTCAACGGTTTGGAACCGTAGAGCATTTCAACAACACGTCAGGGTTTGCTGTGATGATTCTGTCTCCGAGGGCGGCGGGTGTCGGTTTGACGATTACCGGTGCGAATCACGTGATTCATTACACGCGTTGGTGGAATCCAGCTATCGAGAACCAGGCTACTGACCGCGCGCACCGGATTGGGCAGACGAAACCCGTTTATGTCTATGTTCCCATAGTCCGAGATGACTCTGTCCGGACGGCGGACGAGATCCTTGACTCACTATTGGAAAAGAAACGTGCGCTGGCCGAGAGCATTGTCATTCCAAGCAGTCAACTGCAGGTCACTGAGCGTGAGTTTATCGAGGCGATGGGGTTGCTAAGGAGCGCGTGATTGTAAGCGCGAGGATGGCTTCAGTGCTTGTGCTCACTACCCAAGCGGCGCCGCTGTCTTGCATTCAGGATACGTGGCATCTCGCGGAGATGTCGAGTTGGCTGACAGGGGGTGCTGCAGCGTTCACGCACTTGTCGCGCTCTCTACTCCGCGCCAACTGTCGGAATTGACAGAAGCGAGGAGGAACCGTCCCTGCACCGGTGGAATCTCCTTCCGCTAATCCAGACGGGAGCGATCACATTCCATGCATGGAAGAGAGGTTACTCGGCGCATAGGAGCATGCAAGCTCTGCCACGGCGGAGCATACATTCCGTTCTTCTTTCCCCTTAAGAAGCAGCCAATCATGCTCATCTCCGCCATGCCGTCTGTTGACGCGATGTACAGACCGCTATACTCCATCCGGTTCTTTCGAGAGGTATGCCTCGCCCTCTTTGGGTACCGGCACTTGGCGGATGAGTCCGAATGCGAGAAGTACTTGCTGGAGTTCTGTGACGGCAGTATCTATTGGACCCACCATCGTAAGTGCTTTGACCCGGCGCTGACTGACCTCGCAAGTGTCGATAACCGGTGTGCGGCAGAGCATCTGGCCGAGGAAGTTGCTGCTCTGAAGCCTGAGATCATCATCATAGTAGGTACCGAGTCGATACGAAGGAAAGTGAGACAGTACGTTCAAAGCGATACAGCTCTCATCATTGAGAAGCCCTTCCCCGATGGAAAGAACACGGCAGAGTTCGAGGATGTTCGCAAGATGATTGCCCCGTACTTACGGCATGTCACCAACCAGGGCTCCGGCCACGGCCTCCTCAGTGACTGTGAAATCCAAAGGACCAAGGTTCATGGGCTTCCGGCCAGTCTGTCTTTTGAGCTTGCCGCTTTGGAGATAGCGTTCGACTGGCGCCAGATGGATCCCGATGAAGGCAGCATCGAAAGCCTTTGGTACCGCAACATTGTCGTGCCGGACATGCGACGCTACGCAAAGCTGGTGTCCGTTTTCTCGTTCATAGAGAGCCAGATAGAGATCCTGCTTAGTGAGCACGCACAGTTTGTCGGAGGGTTATCTGTTCAGAGCTCCCGCGAAGTTGCCGCCGCTATGGCAGATTCGGATGCTGTTCTGTCTGAAGGCAGAGGATACCACAGCGGCGAGAGGTGGTACAAACTGTTTCCCAGGTACGTTAGGGAAAATCACTCAGAACTGGCTGCTCCGGTTGAGCGATTGGTTGGCCGTCTCAACCAGTTGAGGATCGTCAGAAACACCGTCGTCCACCGCAGTGGGTTCTTGCCCAAGTGGACGTTGGGACGGCAGCAGTGGTTGCAGGGTATCTTTTCTCTCCAAGGCACCGTGTTCGTCTCCAGGGAAGGCGAGCAGACCCTGCATGCCTTAGCACGGGAAACAACGGATTTGCTCTGCGAAATAGCCAGGCGCGGAGCGCGCATTTCATACTCATAAGGGAGGCACCAGCAGAAGCGTATGTGTTGTTGACCTTGAACATGTCAACGCCGACGTGATTTTGACCCCCTAACGCCGGCCGGGATCTGACCCCCCTACCTCTAGACCTTCGGACCCGAGTAGACTCCCGCGCGCACTTTCTCCTTTAGCCTGTAGCTCTCACCTCGGATGTTGATGATGTGTGAGTGGTGCAGCAGCCGGTCGAGAATGGCGCTGGCCAGGACCGCGTCGCCCATCAGCTCGCCCCAGTCCCCGTGTGAACGCTAACGAGGCTGTTGCCGAATAGGCTATGCTTCGTGACAGACCGGGAAGAAAAGGACAAGGTTGGGTGACGCCAGCGAGGCGAGTCTACGTACCCTTGCGCTGAGGGCTATCTCTTGGCTCTTTCTTCTCTCGTCCAGCCGTTTCACCAGGCGCTTGATGTTGTACGCGGCAAATGCCACCAGCATCTGTATCT
>Ga0134094_1003355_pt1 | contig 12013 bp, 9 predicted proteins | sample 5_1taG_FD_94458 | JGI IMG/M metagenome (GOLD analysis project Ga0134094, IMG submission 94458) | Switchgrass degrading microbial communities from high solid loading bioreactors in New Hampshire, USA - 5_19_20_110_A1 metaG | ecosystem: Engineered > Bioreactor > Semi-continuous > Anaerobic >... | reverse complement strand
TTTGAAGGAGATAAGCCGTTTAAAACCAGGTCTACACCATCAGGGTTTACCATTGGAACTATATATATGCTGCTTTGATTCCAGATATCCCTGATATTATAGCCACGTATCGTTTTTCCTGTTGCATAAGCCTTAAGAAAATTTTCGGCAAATTTCATTAGAAGAGGTGATGTAATCCATTCAAGGGAGTGATGGGCAGCATTATATGATACTTCCCTTGTTCCTCTGCCAAGACGTAAATAATATAGGTTCCTTCCAAGGACACTTTTACCTATGGTTCCTATCTCTAAAAAAGGATATCTTGCCTTAAGACCGAAGATATTTCTTTCCATGATATCGTAAGTATAATCGATGTCGGTAAATACGATATCTATACCATAGGGTACAACCAATCTTTGACCTATGTATATTAAATTGGGGGTTATTTGTGGATTGGCAGTGATAATTGCTTCGGCAGTTGTGTAAAATTTACGTGCAATATTGTATATAGTATCGCCGCGTTGGACATAGTAAATGCTATAACCGTTTAGCAGTACTTGAAAGGCCTGCCAGGTTGAATCTTCAACAATACCGCTGGCCAACAGATTGTTGTTTCTTTGAAATGCAATTACTGCCTGCTGGGTTTTAGGGCCATAAATTCCGTCTATAGGGCCTGGATTATATCCTATTTTTGAGAGCAGACTTTGAATCAATTTTACATCCGGGCCTCTTGAGCCTAATTTGAGGATTTTCATGTGAACACCTTCTTTTCACAAATATACGTATACTATATTGTATTAGCGTAAGCTGCGATTGGTTATAGAAATTGTAATGGTTTACAACTTACATAAGTGTTTGAACATTAGATGCGTTGTGGCTTGAATTAATTACTGGACAAAATTATACTAGTATAAAAGATATTGTTTTTTATCTTTTGGTATATGGTGATGGGAGGAGGCAGTAAAATGGAACACAAGTTTGTTATCGGAGATATTGTCGAACTGAAAAAACAGCATCCCTGTGGCAGTAAAGAATGGGAAGTAACTAGGGTTGGAGCCGATTTTAAAATAAAGTGCTTGGGTTGCAAACATCAAGTTATGATACCTAGGACTAAGTTTGAAAAAAGTGTAAAAAAGATTATCAAGTCAGTTGCTGGTGAATGAATGCTTAAACATATCATATTAAGTATTTAAATTTTATGAGAGAGTTTAATGTATTTCTGTTACATATGCAAACAATAATTCTTGATTTTGGTACTTTAAAATTCCACTGTGTTATATACATATTGAAAAAGTTATTTTTGGAAATTCCCACATGTGAATCCTTTTATAGTTTTTTTGAAATAATAAAAAATATAAACTATAAAGGGATGATAATATGTTTGAGGACAGAAACAAAGCAAAAAGAAAAGTTATCAAGTCAGTTTTAATTTCAATGGCTGTTTCTTTAGGTATTGGTATACCGGTGTTTCTTTTTGCTTCAAATTATATTGTGCGAGATATCGAACAGGATCCTCGGGTGGGAGGAACAGAAAGAAATGCTGTACCACGACAGATTTCATATGCCCAAACTCCTGAACCTAATGATGTTGCGCAGGGTAATGCTGCACAAAATAATAATACATTAGAAAATACTGAACGAGAGTATACAATACAGGAGATTGTTAAATCGGTGATGCCCGGAGTTGTCGGTATATCGGTTTTAAAGGTGGATGGAAATTCAATTTTTGACAGAAATACAGAAAGTTGGGGTGTAGGTTCAGGGGTAATTGTAAGCACTAATGGATATATTCTTACCAATCACCATGTGGCAGGGGGTAAGAATAAAAGGATTATAGTATCTTTGGAAGATGGAAGAAATATAGACGGAACAACAGTTTGGTCAGATCCGGTTTTGGACCTTGCAATTGTTAAAGTAAATGCTACCGGACTTCAGCCCATACCGCTAGGTGACGCAAATGCGCTTGTTGTAGGTGAGCCGGCAATAGCTATTGGAAATCCGTTAGGGCTTCAGTTCCAAAGAACTGTAACATCCGGTATAATAAGCGCTCTAAATAGGACAATAGAAATTGAAACAGAGGGCGGTATAAATTATATGGAAGACCTTATCCAGACCGATGCCAGCATAAATCCGGGAAACAGCGGAGGTCCATTGATAAATTCAAAGGGACAGGTTGTGGGTATAAATACAGTAAAGGTTACTAGTGCCGAAGGTATCGGATTTGCTGTTCCGATAAATATTGCAGTTCCTATCATAAATCAATTTATAGAAAACGGTGAGTTTGTTGAACCCTATTTAGGGGTATTTGCATATGATAAAGAGGTAGTCCTGTACATTGATTCAACCAAAAAATTGGATAAAGGTGTTTATATTGCAAAAATTGATGAAAATGGGCCTGCTTTTAAAAGCGGACTGCGTGTAGGGTGTATAATAAAGGAGGTAGACGGAAAGGAAGTAAACACAATGATGCAGCTTAGGACATACATTTATTCCAAAAAACCGGGAGATATAATAAATATAACTTGTCAAGATGAAACTACCCGAAGTATTCCATTGAAACTGGGAGTAAAAGAAAGAGATGGACTTGTTACGAGATAGTTTAAATTAAAAATTTGAGTCAATAATCTGAGCCTCGTTCTATCTAATTTTACAGCGAGGCTTTTTGAATTTTGGGAAGAATTCTGTGAATTAAAGGATTTTTTTAGATAAGAGTGAGACTGTTTTATGATAATTATTTCTGCTTATCAATAGAATAGTTGTTAATTTTTTCATGTTATTTTGATTAAATTTATGTTAATATTAATTGTAGCATTATTAAAATAATCAAGTTAGTAGAGGATGTGCTTATGAGGGAAAATGAGCAGTTTATGAAAATCGCTGCCCAAGAAGCAATGGATGGTGTAAAAAAAGGTCATGGGGGTCCCTTTGGAGCAGTTATAGTTAAGGATAACCAAATAATTGCAAGAGCCCATAATGAAGTTATTAAAAATAATGATCCCACTGACCATGCCGAAATGATTGCAATAAGGTGTGCAGCAAAAAAATTGGGTAGGTTTGATCTTTCTGATTGTGAGTTGTATACTTCCTGTGAGCCTTGTCCTATGTGCCTTTCCGCAATTCATTGGGCCAAGATTAAAAAGGTTTATTATGGCTGTACCAGGGATGATGCTGCAGGAATAGGATTTGACGATAAATATATTTATGATGTGATAAAAGGGACGGCAGAGCATAAAAAGGTTATCCTTGAACAAATAGAAAGAGACTCATGTATTAAAGCATTTATTGAATGGAAGGATAAAGAAGATAAAGTTCAATATTAGAATTTATCAAAACTCTGATTTCAGAGTTTTTTATTTGCCTTATTTTTATAAAGAACTTTAAACTTTCTCTCTGTACAGATTAATTATCGGATGGTACTGAACTTAATTTGTGGAAAAATGTTGAAAAACATAGAAATATAGTATATAATATAAACAGATAATTTTTCTTTGCTGTTTATCTTTAAAAGACCAAAGAAAAATTGATTATATTAATACCGCAAATCAAGGGTAGTAACCGAGGGGAAATCAAATGAAATATATTCTTTTGGCCTTATTTTTTTTTATAAATGCAGGGAGTACTTTTTTTGTGCTGTTCAGAAAGAACAAAGAATTATTACCGGCCAAAATACAGCTTACCTGTATAAATAGTATCATAACAGTAGTGACGGCTCTTATATATAGTCTTGTTACTTATGAAAATAGTTTTTGTCCTGAATTTGTTCAAGTATTGGGGATTCTATCGACGATATCCATAGTTGTTATGATAATTGGTGTGTTTTTTAAAGAAGCAAGTATTGTACAAATTATACCTGAAGATATAAAAGAAAAAAACAATGCAAGTATTTTTTTTAAAATATTTGGATTAGCTATAGCATCAAGATTGATTATTTATTTTGTAGGGTATATTTATGGGATTCAGACATTTGACATAAAGACCGGTTTCTTAGAAAGTTTTGATTCCATGTGGAATAAATGGGATTCAATTCATTATCTTAACTTGGCCCAGAACGGTTACAGTACTGATGGAGAAAATGCAAAACTTATTGTTTTTTATCCTTTCTATCCTCTTTTAATAAGGATTGCAGCCGTAATGTTTAAAAACTATTTGGTTTCAGGCGTAGTTGTTTCCAACTTATGTTTGGGAGTGGGTTGTTACTATTTATACAAGCTGGTCAAGATTGATTTTGATGAAGAGACTGCTTTTAGATCTGTAAAATATATGCTTATATATCCTTTTTCGTTTTTCTTCGGTATTGCCTATACCGAGAGCACCTTTGTTGCTTTGTCTATCATGGCCTTATACTACATGAGAAAAAATAAATGGTTTTTAGCTGGAATTTGCGGATTTCTTGCAGCACTTACCAAGAATCAGGGAATTATTCTGGTTATTCCGGCAGCAATGGAATACGTGATTTCCAACCAGGTTTTTGATGAATTGAGAAAAAAGAATTTAAAAAATATATTAAAGAGCTTTTTTGCAAAGGGAATTTATATACTTATGATTCCTTTAGGTACTTTGGTTTATTTTATGATAAATGAAATATTGTTTGGCAATTGGAATGAATTTTTAGTATATCAGAATAAATACTTCGGCAATAGTTTCGGTAATGTTTTTAAGAACATAAAACGGATTACCCAGTCGGCCATATCACCGGAGGATACCTTTAGATTGACCTACTGGATACCGTTTATTTTGTCATTTTTATTGGTGATCTTTCTTATTTTTTATTCCATAGGAAGACTTCGTATTTCCTATAGTGCTTATATGTTAGTGTTTTTGCTGATATCTTTTTCACCTTCATTCCTGCTTAGCGGGGCACGATATATTCTGTCTTTAGCACCGATTTATATTAGTCTTTCTGTCCTTGCGAGAAGAAAAGAAGTGGATGTTATACTTACCTATTCGTCAACGTTGTTACTCGGATTTTATACACTTGCCTTTTTAATGGGAAGAGTTCTTTAAGCGAAATGCATTAATCAATAAAAAATGAAAAATGGTATTGACAATATATAGAGAAGGTGTTAAACTAATCATTAACTATATTTTGATATAAGCAAAAAAGCTATGATGGAAAAAAGATGCATAGGATTGCACAAGAGAGCTGATGGTTGGTGCGAATCAGCGCATGATATGCATGTATAACTCGTTCCGGAGCTTCGTTGCTGAAATGGGAGTAGGTGACGACGTTGACTACGTTATAGTCTGTACATATTTTATATATGTACCTGAGGGCATTATATATGTCGAATCAGGGTGGTACCACGTAGGATTATACCCTTCGTCCCTGCAAGCTAATTTGCGGAGGCGAAGGGTTTTTTGATTGAAGTTTCTTTTACAATGGGTTTTGAAAAAATAGCAGAGGTTATAGGTTTATCGAAGTATTAATGCTGCTGTGGAAGATAAAATATAAGAATTGAAGATTTCGAAAGAGCAAGTTTTGGGGAACAGATAGCAAAGGGGTGCAATATTATGAAGATAACAGGAGCACAAGCAATTGTAAAAGCTTTGGAAAATGAAGGGGTAGAAGTTATATTTGGTTACCCTGGAGCTGCTATTTGTCCGTTTTATGATGCTTTGATCGACTCACAAATACGTCATATTTTAACCCGACATGAACAGGGAGCCGCTCATGCGGCAAATGGATATGCCCGTGCTTCCGGCAAAGTTGGAGTCTGTGTTGTTACATCAGGACCCGGAGCGACGAATCTCATTACCGGTATTGCTACGGCATATATGGATTCCATCCCTATAGTGGCAATTACAGGGCAGGTATCGTCGGATTTGATTGGACGGGATGTTTTTCAGGAAGCTGATATAACCGGTGCAACGGCACCTTTTGTAAAACATAGCTATCTTGTTAAAAATGCAAAGGATTTACCGAGGGTGATAAAAGAAGCTTTTTATATAGCTTCTACCGGAAGACCCGGTCCTGTACTGATAGACGTACCGGTAGATATCCAAAATAAAGAAATTGAGTTTGATTATCCTAAGAGTGTTGACATTAGGGGCTACAAGCCTAATTTAAAAGGTCATTCTCTTCAAATAAAAAGGATTGCTGATGCTATAGCCAAAGCAAAAAAACCTGTAATATGTGCGGGTGGAGGGATAATCCGTTCCGGTGCTGCAGAAGAGCTTTTGACTTTAGCAGAGAAGTGCCGTATTCCGGTTACACCTACGCTTATGGGTATAGGTGCATTACCATCCGATCATGAATTAAATGTAGGAATGCTGGGTACTCACGGTGTTTATGTTGCTAACTACGCAATAAATAATACAGACTTGTTGATTATTTTGGGAGCGAGAGTTGGTGACAGGGCTATGAGCAAGCCAAACCAGATTGCTAAAAAAGCGAAAATTGTGCATATTGATATAGATCCTGCTGAAATAGGCAAAAACATAGAAGTTTCCATACCGGTAGTAGGAGACTTAAAGCAAATATTGAATGAGCTTAATGCGGTTGTAAGTAAGGGAGAATCGGATGATTGGGTTGAAGAATTGAAAAAGAAGAAAGAGGAACATTCGATAAAGATGAATCCCGATTATAACTCCGATTATGTTAATCCTAAATATCTTCTGTCGGTTTTAACAGAAGTAGTTGATGCTGATACTATTGTTACAACTGAAGTGGGACAGAACCAGATATGGGTTGCGAACAACTTTGGGGTTAGAAGACCTGGAAGTTTTATAACATCAGGCGGAATGGGAACTATGGGGTATGGACTACCGGCTGCAGTAGGTGCAAAAGTTGCTTGCCCTGGCTCTAAGGTTATATGCATTGGCGGTGACGGAAGTTTCCAAATGTCAATGCAGGAACTGGGAACTATAAAGCAAAATAAAATCGGAGTAAAAGTGTTAATTTTTAATAACTATCGTCTTGGTATGGTTAGAGAACTTCAAAAAAACAGGCATAGCGGCCGCTATACCCAAGTTTTCCTGGATGAAAACCCTGATTTCCTGGCTATATTCAAAGCCTATGGTTTTGAGGGACAAAGGATATCAAGCAATAAGGATGTTAAGAAGGCATTAGAGAAGATGCTTGAGGATGATAACCCATACTTGCTTGAATGCATAGTTGATCCTGAAGAATCTACGCTTTAAAAAAGTGGCGAACGGTAATTATCGAAAAATATCATTTTGATATAAAGTCCTTAAAGGGAGGTAGAGATATGGGAAAGCATACTTTATCGGTACTGGTGGAAAATCAACCTGGAGTATTGTCAAGAGTAGCCGGATTGTTTAGCAGAAGGGGATTTAATATTGACAGTTTGGCTGTTGGAGTCACTGAAGATCCCGAGGTGTCAAGAATAACTATTGTGGTCAATGGGGATGAATATGTTGTTGAACAGGTGAGTAAGCAACTTAACAAACTCATTGATGTTATTAAGATTAAGAAACTTGATAAAAGTGATTCGGTAAGCAGGGAGCTTGCACTTATTAAAGTGAATGCAGATGCCTCAACAAGATCTGAAATTATACAGATTGTTGAGATATTTAGGGCAAATATAGTTGATGTTTCAAAAGATACACTGACTATTGAGATATCGGGGGATACCGATAAGGTTACAGCCCTTGAAAATATGCTCAGGCAATTTGGTATAAAAGAAATTGTTAGAACAGGTACAATTGCTATTGAAAGAGGCAATAAATATATAAAAGCTAAAAATAATGATAAGGAGTGAATTTTTAAATGGCTAAGATTTATTATGATAATGATTGCGATTTAGGATTGTTGAGGGGTAAGACAGTAGCTATTATTGGTTATGGAAGTCAGGGGCATGCTCACGCACAAAATTTGCACGATAGCGGTGTAAACGTAGTTGTAGGTCTTCAACCCAATTCCCCAAGAAGACAGCAGGTAATTGACGATGGATTGAAAGTTGTTGACACTGATGAAGCAGCCAAAATTGGCGATCTGATTATGATATTGGCACCTGACCAGGTACAGAAGGATATATATGAAGAGAGCATAAAGCCAAATCTAAAAGAAGGCAATGTATTGATGTTTGCCCATGGTTTCAATATTCATTTCAATCAGATAATTCCTCCTAAGGGTGTTGACGTTGTTATGGTTGCACCTAAAGGACCGGGTCACACAGTAAGAAGCCAGTATAAGGAAGGAAAAGGAGTACCTGCACTTATAGCAGTATACCAGAATGAGACAGGAAAAGCCAAGGAATATGCTTTGGCTTATGCTGCAGGAATAGGAGCAGGAAGAGCAGGAATACTTGAAACTACATTTAAGGAAGAAACAGAAACAGACCTTTTCGGTGAACAGGCAGTGCTGTGTGGTGGAGTTACAGAGCTTATGAAGGCTGGATTTGAAACTCTCGTAAATGCAGGATATCAGCCGGAAATTGCATACTTTGAATGTGTACATGAAATGAAGCTTATTGTTGATTTGATAAATCAGGGCGGATTCTCCTACATGAGGTATTCTATAAGTGATACTGCCGAGTACGGTGATTATGTAACAGGTAAAAGAATTATAACTGAGGAAACAAGAAAAGAAATGAGAAAAGTGCTGCAAGAGATTCAAGACGGTAAGTTTGCTTCCAACTGGATTACAGAAAACAAATCTGGTGGAAGAGCGAATTTCCTTGCTATGAGAAGAAATGAGGCAGAACACCAGGTAGAAAAAGTTGGAGCAGAATTAAGAAAAATGATGAGCTGGCTCAAGAAATAACAGTATTAAACTGAGAATAGAAGTTGAGCTGTTGAATTTATATACATAATAGGTAAAAAGGTATGGAAAATATGGGAATTCCCATTTTTCCAACCACCTATTATATATTAAAGTTTATGATTTTGTTGGTATAAAATTATATAGATATATTTGTAAATATGAGAATGGTCTAGGAAATGGGAGGGTCAAATTATGTCTAGTAGAATAAAAATATTCGATACGACATTAAGAGATGGAGAACAAACACCGGGAGTCAATTTAAACATACAAGAGAAGCTGGAAATTGCACGACAATTGGAAAAACTGGGCGTAGATGTTATAGAAGCCGGATTTGCCATTGCATCTCCGGGAGACTTTGAAGCTGTTAAAGCTGTTTCAGAAAATATAAAAAATGCTACTGTTGCCAGTCTTGCCAGAGCTGTTGAAAAAGATATAGACAGGGCATGGGAAGCTGTAAAGGGAGCTGAGAGCCCTAGAATTCATACCTTTATTGCAACATCGGACATTCATTTAAAATATAAACTGAAAATGACTGAAGATGAAGTTTTGGAAAGAGCTATTGCGATGGTAAAATATGCAAAGAAATACTGTTCGGATGTGGAGTTCTCTGCAGAAGATGCCAGCAGAACAAGAATAGAGTTTTTGATAAAAGTGATTGAAGAGGTAATAAAAGCCGGTGCGACGGTAATAAACATACCTGATACTGTTGGATATACCACACCAGCAGAGTTTGGAAATATGATTCGTACAATTAAAGAAAAAGTAAGCAATATTGATAAAGTTGATATAAGTGTTCACTGCCATAATGATTTGGGTTTGGCGGTAGCAAATTCTCTTGCGGCAGTAATGAACGGTGCTACACAAGTTGAGTGTACCATAAACGGTTTGGGTGAGAGGGCAGGAAATGCTGCTTTAGAAGAAATAATAATGGGTATTGATACCAGAAAGGATTTTTACAAAATTGGGCATAAGATTGATACAAAGCAGATATATAGGACTAGTAAGCTGGTAAGCAGTCTCACCGGTATTACTGTTCAGCCTAACAAAGCAATTGTTGGGGCAAATGCCTTTGCTCATGAGTCGGGAATTCATCAGCATGGGGTATTGTCTGAAAAGAGTACTTATGAGATAATGAAACCTGAATCCATAGGATTGGCGCAAAACAGAATGGTGTTAGGAAAGCTTTCAGGACGGCATGCCTTTGAAGAAAGATTAAAGGAAATGGGCTATACAACTCTTACACCGGAAGCAATTCAAAAGGCATTTGAAAAGTTCAAGAGCTTGGCAGATAAGAAAAAGGTGGTTTTAGACAAGGATATTGAGGCGCTTATTGAGGAAAAAGTATCTGAGGTGCCTGAAATATATGAACTGGAAAGCTTCCAGATAACAAGCGGTAATAAGAGTGTGGCAACTTCAACAGTTAGTCTTAAGAGAAATGACAACATTATTACTGAAGCTGCTACGGGTGATGGTCCGGTGGATGCTGCCTTTAACGCAATAGAAAGAGCTGTGGGAATGAGTTTTACTCTTGAAGATTACAGTTTGAGGGCAGTAACGGAAGGAAAAGACGCTTTGGGAGAGGTTACTGTCAGAGTATCAAAGGACGGCAAGCTTTTTGTCGGAAGAGGAGTAAGTACTGACATTATCGAAGCTGGTGTAAGAGCATATTTAAATGCAATAAATAGAGCAATAAGTGAAATTGGAGAAGGAAAATAGGATTCTGAATTTAGATTTTAGAAAATCAACCGAAGTTAGTGTTCAATTGTATTAAAGCTATTGCGTGGGGAGATGTGAGCTATGAAAAAGGTAATTATTTACGATTCAACATTAAGGGATGGGGCACAAGCTCAAGGTATATCCTTTAGTGTTGAAGATAAAATCAGACTTGTCAAAAAACTTGATAAACTTGGTGTAGACTATATAGAAGCAGGCAATCCCGGCTCTAATCCGAAAGATTTGGAATTTTTCGAAAGAATAAAAAATATGAGTTTCAAAAACGCGAAAGTTATAGCTTTTGGAAGCACAAGACGAGTTAATATTTCCGTTGAAGAGGATGCTAATGTCAAATCACTGCTAAAAGCTGACACTCCCGCGGTTGCAATATTTGGAAAGAGTTGGGACTTTCATGTCACTGAAATATTGAAGACTACTCTGGATGAGAATTTAAAAATGATTTATGATACGGTGTCTTTTTTCAAGAGTAGAAATAAAGAGGTTGTATTTGATGCTGAACACTTTTTTGACGGATATAAAGCAAATCCCGAGTATGCAATAAAGACACTTAAGGCAGCATGCGATGCAGGAGCAGATTGCATTTGTCTTTGTGATACCAATGGGGGAAGCTTTCCGAATGAGGTGTTCGAGATAACCCAGAGAGTTGTTAATGAGTTTAATGTGGATATAGGTATACACTGCCATAATGACACTGGTATGGCAGTGGCGAACTCTATCATGGCTGTTCAGGCGGGAGCAAAGCAAGTACAGGGGACACTGAACGGATTTGGTGAGAGAAGCGGGAATGCCAATTTGTGTACAATTATACCTAACCTTCAGTTGAAACTTGGATATTCATGTATTCCGGAGGAAAATATGAAAAACCTTACTGCAATTGCCAGGTATGCAAGTGAGGTTGCGAATGTGCTTCACGATGAGAGAGCGCCTTATGTGGGAAAGAACTCCTTTGCTCACAAAGCTGGAATGCATGCCGATGCTGTTCACAAGAATACTACTGCTTATGAGCATATAGATCCCGAATTGGTTGGAAACCAAAGAGTATTTTTGATGTCTGAGGTGGCAGGCAGAAGTGCTGTATTAAATATGATTAATCAAATTGACAATACAATCACAAAGGATTCTCCTGAAACAAAGCTGATTATTGAGAAGCTCAAGGAGATGGAATACAAGGGCTATCAATATGAAGGTGCAGAAAGTTCTTTTGAACTTATAATAAGAAAAATATTAGGTAAGTATAAATCTTTCTTTGAACTTTGTGAGTTTAAGGTTGTTGTCAATGAGCCTTCTGTTACTACTGCCAACTCTTCGGCAATGATTAAAATTAAAGTAGGAGATCAGGAAGAGATTACCGCCGATGAAGGAGACGGTCCGGTAAATGCCCTTGATAAGGCCCTGAGAAAAGCATTGGTGAAATTCTATCCGGAGATTATGGAAATGAAACTTACCGACTACAAGGTAAGAGTCTTAGATTCAAAGGCAGCAACTGCTTCAAAGGTAAGGGTATTAATTGAGTCAACCGATTCAGAAGAAGTCTGGACAACTATAGGAGTTTCTACAGATATTATAGAAGCAAGC
>Ga0134094_1003350_pt1 | contig 12027 bp, 12 predicted proteins | sample 5_1taG_FD_94458 | JGI IMG/M metagenome (GOLD analysis project Ga0134094, IMG submission 94458) | Switchgrass degrading microbial communities from high solid loading bioreactors in New Hampshire, USA - 5_19_20_110_A1 metaG | ecosystem: Engineered > Bioreactor > Semi-continuous > Anaerobic >... | reverse complement strand
GTGCTATGCAAAATAGGTTAGAGCACACAATCAAGAACCTGGATACTTCAGCAGAAAATCTACAAGCTGCAGAATCAAGAATCAGAGACGTAGACATGGCAAAGGAAATGATGGAATTCACAAAACAAAGCATATTACAACAAGCTGCAACTGCTATGCTGGCTCAGGCAAATAACCTACCTAGTACAGTTTTAAAGCTATTAGGTTAGTTGCATAGGGTCCCTCAAAGGGTAACCTTTGAGAGCAAATTGGGTGAATTGCTGGAACTTCCTAAAGCTCTGCTCCCTACAACGTAGCTGGAAACAGCAACCGTGATAGGATTAAAAGCAGCAGAGATGTAACAATGGATAATCAGCAGCCAAGCTCCTGTTCCGAAAGGGTGGAGAAGGTTCAACGACTAGGGTGTACTACCTAAACAATTGAAATTGTATGGTGATGAGACCCGTAGGGTAAGAGGTAGCCCGAAGTGCCCAACAACCAGTTCAATTGACAATTACTGGTTGAAGATATAGTCTGGCATATACCGAAAGGTATGTGATAGTCCGCAAGCAAACCAGGTACCTCAGTCAGTATTAAAATTATTAGGATAATAAAAGATGATGCTAATATAAGCCGAGGATTCTTCCTCGGCTTATATTATACCGTCAATATGGAAAATTCTGTAATAAATTCATTAAATAGATTGTATTAAATAATAAAGAAACCTCTAAAGTTGTCGATATTAATAACAAACAATTTTTTGGAGGTTATTTTATGAGATTGCATATTTTAGATAGAACATTGGAATATGAAAATAAAATAGATAGCTTTGATGATATGATAAAATTCATTAATGATTCAGTAAAAAAGTCTAATTTAGTGTTCAGTCATTTGATAATAGATGGAGTAGAAGTATACAATGAATTTTATGATTACTTTTTAGACAATATAAAAAATATTGAAGATATAAAGGTTGTAACTAAAACAATAAAAGAGATTTCTAAAGAAATTATGCTATCTACTATAGATTATATAGAAAGAGCTATACCTGAAATAAAAATATTATCAAATGAATTCTACAGAACTCCATCAAGTAACTCATGGAGTAAATTGATGGATTTATTAGAAGGATTCAAGTGGATAATGGATGCTTTTATAGCTATTGATACCAATAGCCAATTAAAGGATATAGTGGAGAACTATGAGGAATGGAATCTGTATGCACAGGATATCTATTCATTAAAAGAATTATTAGTTGAGTTTGAAGAGATTTTAAAAAATAGCGATTATGTTTCCACTGCAGATATATTATCCTATGAAATAGTACCACTTTTTGATAGAATGAAGGAAAAGCTAGGGAAGATTGTATTTGAAGAGGTGGATTTTAATGCTGCTAATTGACAATATAAATATACTTAAAGATATATACTACAATACTTGGAATAAAATAAAGTCTTTAGAAAAATCTTTGAATCTTTCTCTAATAAATGTAGAAAATACAAGAAACGGAGATAAAACTCTATGGATAGAAAAAGAAGGCAAAAAAATATATATTCATAGCAGATACAATCCCATTAGAGAGGCAGAAACTTTAATAGAAGAGTATGGTGATATAGAAGATAACACCACAGTAGTATTCTATGGTATAGGGTTAGGCTATCATATAGACCTGTTTCTGAAAAAATATCCAAATGTAAATTATTATATATATGAACCAGTACCAGAGATGCTATATGCTTATTTATCTAATAAATCTTTAAAGGACCTACCCAATAAAAATCTAATGGATATAGTGTTAGGAAATGATAGAGAAACAACTACAAATTTTTTAAATAATGTCATAAAAAGAACTGAAAAAAATACAATATTAGTTGAATTACCTGTACATAAGCAGGTATTTCCTGAAGAGTATCAGGAGTTTTCCATACTATTTAAGGATATGATAAAAGATAAAAGAAGAAACTTAAAAATAGATTTTGCATTTCAGGAAAGATGGATACTAAACAGCATGATAAATTTCAAGGAAGTATTGAATACTCCAAATATATTATTGGAAAAGAAGGGAATGTTTAAAGGTAAGCCTGTCATACTTGTAGCAGCAGGACCTTCATTAAATGAGGAAATTGAAAATGTCAGACATATAAAAGAAAATGGGCTAGCCTATATTTTTAGTGTAGGTTCAGCTATAAATACTCTAATACATCATGATATTTATCCCCATGCAGCCTGCACTTATGACCCCACAGTAAACAATCAAAAGGTTTTTGCAAAGGTAAAGGAAAAGGGAATAAAAGATATACCCATGATATTCGGTTCCAGTGTTGGATATGAAACATTGATAGGTTATCCTGGAAATAAGTATCATATGATAACCAGTCAGGATACAGTATCAAATTATTATCTTAAAAATGAAGACGGAAGTACTATAAGCATAGTTCAAGATGCACCATCTATTGCTGTAGTTACTCTTCAATTGCTATATGAAATGGGATTCAGTCCCATAATACTAGTAGGGCAAAACTTAGCTTATAGAGGTAAAGAACGCCATTCGGAGGGAGTATATTATAGTAGAGAAGTTACTGAAGAAGAGATGAAAAAAGGCATATGGGTTAAGGATGTATATGGAAATGAAGTGCTTACTAATGAAGGTTTTAATAGTATGAGACAGCAGATGGAGCATTATATTAAAAATTTCCCAGGTATCAATGTAATAAATACTACAAAGGGTGGCGCTCATATTGAAGGGACAAGCTTTGTGGAACTTCAAACTGTAATAGATGAATATTTAACGGAAAGAGTAATAGAAGATAACTGGTTAGAGGGAAGCAAAACCCAGTATGATAAGGAATATATAAAAAATCAGTCAGAAAAGATGGACAGAGCTTATAAAAGATCTTTTAAACTAATGGATGAATACTATGAACTATTATCCACAATAGAAAGTCTAATAAACAACAGAAATTTTAAGCAAGCGGAGAACATGTATACAAAGTTGGATAAAATATTTAAGAAAATTGAACAAAATGATTTCTTTAAAACGTTTATTCTGCCTATGAATAGGACTCAATATAAGATATTAGCTGATAGCATAGATAGCTTAAACGAGGAAAAGAATCCTGTTGAAAAGGGCAGAAGAATAGTTGATAGTTTTAGAAAGTTTATGGATTTGTGTAGGAGATTTATAGAGGGAATAGAAGATATATATCGAGAAATGGATTCAAATATTAGAGAATTTATAATATAAGAAATATAATACACTGTGAGGGATTTGCATGTTAAATGATAAAACAATTCTTGTAACAGGTGGTACGGGCTCTTTTGGAAATAAATTTGCTGAGATGGTTTTTAAAAAGTATAAACCTAAAAAGGTTATTATATACTCTAGAGATGAATATAAGCAGTTTGTAATGAAAGAGCATTTTAAAAAGTATGATAAATATTTAAGATTTTTTGTAGGAGATGTTAGAGATAAAGATAGACTATATCGAGCTTTTGATGGAGTAGATTATGTGATACATGCTGCAGCTATGAAACAAGTGCCTGCATGTGAATATAATCCTTTTGAAGCCATAAAAACTAATATTCATGGAGCTCAAAATATAATAGATGCAGCATTAGATAGAGGTGTTAAAAAAGTAATTGCATTATCTACAGATAAAGCTGTAAATCCAATTAATTTATATGGAGGAACTAAACTAGTTTCAGATAAGCTATTTATATCTGCAAACGCCTATTCAGGAGGAAAAGGTACTAGATTCTCTGTAGTAAGGTATGGAAATGTAGCAGGAAGTCGTGGCTCTGTAATACCTTTCTTTAAAAAGTTAATAGAAAAGGGAGAAACAGAACTTCCTATAACAGATTTTCGTATGACCAGGTTCTGGATAACATTAGAGGAAGGTGTAAATTTAGTATTTAAGGCTCTGGAAGAAACTAAGGGTGGAGAGACCTATATTTCCAAGATACCTTCTTTTAAGATTACGGATTTAGCCAAAGCAATGTGCCCTACTGCTAAATTGAAGGAAATAGGAATTAGAGAAGGCGAAAAACTGCATGAGGTAATGATAGCTAAAGATGATTCAAGATATACTTATGAGTATGATAAACATTACATAGTATATCCACATTTTGACTGGTGGAGTTCAGAAAGGCATTTTACAAATGGTGGTAAACTTGTAGAAGAAGGATTTGAGTATAATTCCGGAACGAATACGGAATGGTTAAGTGTAGAACAGATAAGAATACTATTATTGAAACTAAATATGATGCCTAATGTTCAAGAGTATATAAGTGAAATAGCAACAATTGCAGAATAGAAGGTGTATAAATGACTACATTAGCTATAAATGGTGGTAGACCAATTAGAAATACTTTTCTACCTTATGGACGGCAATGGATAGATGATGAAGATATAAATGAAGTAATTAAAACTTTAAAAAGTAATTATTTAACTACAGGACCTAAAGTAGAGGAGTTTGAAAATAAAATAGCTGAGTATGTAGGAAGTAAATATGCAGTAGCAGTATCCAATGGTACTGCTGCATTACATGCAGCTTGTTTTGCAGCAGGGATAAAGAAAGGAGATGAAGTAATTACTACTCCAATAACCTTTGCTGCCTCTGCTAATTGTATTTTGTATCAAGGTGGAAAACCTGTTTTTGCAGATATAGATCCCGATACATATAATATTGATCCAAGAGATATAGAAAGAAAGATTACAGAGAAAACAAAGGCCATAATTCCAGTAGACTATACTGGACAACCAGTTAATATTGATATAATAAACGATATAGCTAGAAAGTATGGATTAATAGTTATAGAGGATGCTGCCCATTCTTTAGGTGCTGAATATAATGGATGCAAAACAGGTTCATTAACAGACATGACCACCTTTAGCTTTCATCCAGTGAAACATATCACAACTGGTGAAGGCGGTATGATTACAACTAATGATGATGAATTTTATAGTAAACTAAAGTTGTTTAGAAACCATGGAGTTACAAGGAGTAAAGAAATACTACATAATAAAAACGAGGGTCCATGGTATTATGAGCAAATAGAATTAGGCTATAATTATAGAATTACAGATATTCAAGCAGCTCTTGGCATTAGTCAATTAAATAAGATAGGTAAGTTTTTGCAAAAAAGAAGAGAAATTGCGAAAAAGTATAATGAGCATTTAAAAAATATAGATGGAATTATACTCCCTTATCAAGGAGACAATACAAAATCCAGTTGGCATATATATGTAATTCAGCTGAAATTAGAAAAGTTTAGAGTAGGAAGAAGAGAGATATTTGAAGCATTGAGAGCAGAGAATATTGGAGTTAATGTTCATTATATTCCGGTTTATTATCATCCATATTATAAAGATTTAGGATATAAGAGGGGCTTATGTCCAAATGCGGAGAGATTATATGAGAAAATAATAACTTTACCTTTATACCCTAAGATGAATGATAAAGATATTGAAGATGTAATTAATGCTTTAGAAAAGGTGCTAAACTATTTTAGAAGGTAGTGGAGATAACGATGAATGTATTGTTTACTGCAATAGGAAGACGAGTGCAACTGATTAAACATTTTAAGCAGTTGCATTATGTTATTGGAGTCGATTCAGGAGAAATGCCTCCTGCCAGATATTTTATTGACTCCTTTTATAGAGTGCCAAAATGGAATGAAGATAGATATATAGATGTTCTTATGGATATTTGCAGAAAAGAAAAAGTAGACTTATTGATTCCTTTGCTGGAAAAGGAGTTTGTTTTATTATGTGAAAATAGAAAAGCCTTTGAAAGGATAGGAACTTTTCTTTTATTAAGCCATGAGAAAATTATTGAAACATTTAATGACAAAATTAAAAGCTATGAGTTTTTCATAAAGAATGATATTAATACACCTTTAACTTATACTAAAGAAACAATATATAAAGCTCTCAATGAAGAAAATGTGAAATTTCCACTAATTATAAAGCCATTAGATGGAATGGGAAGTAATAATGTTTTTAAAGTGAAAAATAAAAAAGAATTAGATTTTTTTATTGACTATATAGAAAATCCAATAATACAAGAATTTATAGAGGGAACTGAGTATACAATGGATGTACTATGTGATTTTGATGGGAATGTTATATCTATAGTGCCAAGAAAGAGAATAGAAGTAAGAGCAGGTGAGGTTTCAAAGTCTAAGACTGTAAAAGATAAAAATATAATCCAATCAACATTGGATTTATGCAATAAACTTAAGATAGATAAAGATATTAAGCCAATAGGACCTTTAACTGTACAATGTATAGTAAACTCAGATAACAATATAAAATTCATAGAAATAAATCCAAGATTTGGTGGAGGTATACCATTAACCTTTGAATCTGGGATATCCTATGCAATTTACTTAGAAAAGATGGTAAAGGGTGAACGAGTTTTACCTGTTTTAGGGGAATTTGAGGAACTGACAATGCTTAGGTTTGATGATGCAGTTTATGTGTAGGAGGAGAAATGATAAAAGCAGTTATATTCGATTTAGACGATACTTTATATAAAGAAAGGGAATTTGTTTATAGCGGATTTATGGCAGTGTCTAAATTTTTGTCTGATAAATATGGATTAGATAAGAATATTTTATATGGTGATATGATAGATACCCTTAAATTCCGAGGAAGAGGAAAAATTTTTGATCATGTGTGCGAAAAATATCGTTTAATAGAGAACATTGATGAATTAGTTAGAATATATAGATATACCAATCCTAATATCACTTTATATGATGACGCATATAAAGTATTGGAAAATTATAAAGGTAAATATAAACTGGGTTTAATTACTGATGGAGATAAGAATGTTCAGTGGAATAAGATTAGGGCTTTAGATATAGAAAAGTATATGGATAAGATTATTGTTACTGATGATTATGGAAAAGATTATTGGAAACCTAGTATAAGACCATTCGAAATGGTTCTAAAATATTTTCATGTTTTTCCAAAAGAGGCTGTTTACATAGGAGATAATCCAAATAAAGATTTTATTCCTTGTAAGAAGTTAGGCATTAATTCTGTAAGGATATTGCGTACTATTGGCGAACATGTGAATACTTTTTTGGACAAGGAATGTGAAGCAGATTATAATATAAAGTCATTGGCGGAATTGGATAATATACTAAAAATACTTTGATAGGTGATAAAAATGAAAGTACTTTGTATAGTACAAGCTAGGATGGGTTCTGAACGATTACCAGGCAAGGTACTCAAGCCAATTTTAGGACAACCTATGATATTGTATACTCTAAATAGATTAAAAAAATGTAAGTATTTAGATGAGATAGTTTTAGCCACTTCTTCAAGAAATTCTGAAGAGCCTTTAGTTAATGTAGTAAAGAGCAGTGGATTTAAGGTTTTTAAAGGCGATGAAAATAATGTGTTAAAGCGTTATGTAGATACATATAAGGAACATGGTGGAGATATTATTGTAAGAGTAACTGGAGACTGTCCGTTGATTGATCCACAAATTGTAGACAATATTATTACTTATTATGAAATCAATGATTTTGACTATGTAAGATTAGATGTTCCAGAAACTTTCGTAAGAGGATTTGATGTAGAGGTTTTTTCAAGTAAAGTATTATTAAATGTTTATGAACAAGTATCTTTACTTAAAGGCTCAGATAGATTTAAAGAACATGTAACTTTGTATATATATGAGAATTCAGATAGATATAAGGTTGGATATGTAAGAGGAAATGAATTTTATAATAAGAACTATAGACTATGTGTAGATACTCTAGAAGATTTTAAATTGGTAGAACAAGTATTTAGTCATTTTAAAGATGAGTATGTATCAGGTAAAGATGTAATCAAATATTTAGATAACAATTCAGACATAGCATCTATTAATATTAATATAGAGCAGAAAAAGGTTTAGGAGATAAGCCTTATGAGAGCATTGGTATATGCTAATGGATCCTCACTTATAGGTTTAGGCCATATAATGAGGACATTAGCGATAAGCAAGGAGTTATGCAAAAGAGAAGTTATTGTGGAATATACTGTTGATAAAAGTAATGAAAGTGCAATTAACTTAATTAGAAATAATGGCTTTAAGGTAATAGTTGTTGATAATATTTTAGACCATATTTCTAGTATAAACAGTTTAAAATATGATGTGACTTTGATAGATAGTTATGATATTGATGAAGATGGAATAGAAAAATTCTACGCTATATCTGAAAAGATTGTTTACATAGATGATTTAGCTGTTTTTAATAGCTATAATATGGATTTATTAATAAATACGAGTATTGGAGCATCAGACTTAAAATACAAAGGCAGTTTTAAAAAGCTGTTAGGTCCTAAATATGCAATATTAAGAGATGAGTTTAGAAATATTGAATATAAAGTTCCGAGACAAAATGTTAAAAAGATTTTAATCACATTAGGCGGTGCAGATACAAATAATGTTACGAAATTAATATTAGACCAGCTATTAGATAGTTATAAAGACATAGAGTACAATGTTGTTTTAGGAAACTCCTATAGGTACAAAGATTTTATGATTAATTATTATGAAACGCAAAAGGTAGAATTTCATATAAATGTTAGCAATATGAAGGATATTATGATTCAAAATGATTTAGCGATTTCTGCTGGAGGGAACACCTTATATGAATTATGTGCCTGTGGAGTTCCTACAATTGCAATAATCACAGCAGATAATCAAAGACAATTTGTTAAGGAGATACATAAAAAAACAGGCATTGATTTTGTGGACTTAATTGAAATAGATTTTGATAATAGTTATTGCTTATTGAGATCGATTATAGATAAAAACATAAAGAGCCATGAACTAAGAAAGCAGTATTCCAAAAAGATGTTTGAATTAGTTGATGGAAAAGGATGTAGCAGAATAGTAGATGAGATTATGGAATTGTTTTAAAGATTGGAGGTAAAGGATGGATAAATATATTGAAATAGCTGATAAAAAAATAGGGGAAAATCATCCTGTGTTTATAATAGCTGAACTTTCTGCAAATCATCTGCAGAGCTATGATAAAGCGGTAGAATTAATTCATGAAGCAAAAAAAGCTGGTGCAGATGCAGTAAAACTTCAGACCTACACACCTGATACAATAACTATAGACTGTGATAATGAGTATTTTCAAATAAAGCAAGGAACTATTTGGGATGGAACAACGTTGTACAAGCTATATGAAGAAGCCTATACTCCCTGGGAATGGCAGCCTAAACTTAAAAAGATGGCTGAAGATGAAGGATTAATATTGTTTTCATCACCTTTTGACAATACTGCTGTAGATTTTTTAGAAGAAATGAATGTACCGGCATATAAAATTGCTTCATTTGAAATTACTGATATTCCCTTTATAGAGTATATAGCATCAAAGGGGAAACCTATTATTATGTCAACAGGTATATCAACATTATCTGATATAGAAGAAGCAATAGCTGCTTGTGAAAGGATGGGAAACAATCAAGTAGCATTACTAAAGTGTACATCAGCTTATCCGTCACCATTGGAAGACATAAATTTAAAGGTAATCCCAAATATGAAGGATACATTTAATACAGTAGTCGGATTATCAGACCATACCTTAGGACATACAGTAGCGTTGGGGGCAGTGGCTCTAGGTGCAAAGGTAGTTGAGAAACATTTTACATTAAGCAGAGCCAATGGTGGACCAGATGCTAAATTCTCCATGGAACCTGATGAGTTTAAGGAAATGGTTAATAGAATAAGAGATTTAGAAAAGGCTTTAGGTGAAGTAACTTATAAACTCACAGAAAAGCAAAGAAAGAGTAGGGAACATTCAAGGTCTTTGTTTGTTGTTAAAGATATGAAAAAGGGAGAAATTTTTACTGAAGAAAATGTAAGAAGTATAAGGCCTGGATTCGGATTGGAGACGAAGTATATTACTGAAATATTGGGAAAGAAGGCTAAATGTGATATAAAGAAGGGAACCCCTATGAGGTGGGATTTAGTGGAGTGAGGTGAAAACATGAAATGAAGATTGTTTTAACTTATGGTACGTTTGATTTACTGCATATAGGACATATAAACTTATTAAGGAGAGCAAAAGCATTAGGAGATTATTTAATAGTAGGGTTATCTACAGATGAATTTAATGCAATAAAAGGGAAAAAAGCCTATCATAGTTTTGAAGAAAGAAAAACGATTCTTGAGGCTATAAAATATGTAGATTTGATAATAGAAGAAAGAAGTTGGAAAGATAAAAGGAAACATATAAAAGAATATAATGTTGATATTTTTGTTATGGGTTCTGATTGGGAAGGAAAATTTGATGATTTATCTGATTTATGTAAAGTAATTTACTTACCTAGAACTGAAGGAATTTCTACTACAAAGATAAAGGAAGATTTGAAAAATGATTAACAGTTTGGAGGAAAATAGAATGATAAGAGTATTAATATTTGGAGCTAGTGAGGGTGGTAGAAAAGTTACAAGAATGTTAAAAGAAGATAATGTTGAAATATTAGCATATGTAGATAATGATAAGGAAAAGATTGGGCAAAAAATAAATGGTAAAGAAGTTATTTCTCCTGAAAAAATTAATGAATTTAATTATAATTATATTCTGATAGCAAGTATGTATTTTAATGAAATTATTGATCAGTTAACTAATATGGGAATTAGTAAAAGCAGAATTATCAAAATTCATGGGTTAAATAGTGATTTTTCTGAAAGTATTATGAAAAATATGTATAACATACATCATTTAAAAAGAGAAGAATATAAGAATATATTTAAAGAAGAAGAGTTACATAATGTTATAGAAAGCTATTTTGTTTGTGATATGAACAGATATAATAAAGAAAGAAATTATTATTTTTATGATTATCCTGATTATATTATCCAAGGAATTGACTATATTCGACTATCTACAGTAGAACTAATCTCTAGAGAAATAAAAGAAAAGAATATTAGAGGGGCAGTTGCAGAATTAGGAGTCTATAAAGGTAATTTTTCTGCTTTTATTAGTAAATTATTTATAGATAGAGATTTATATCTATTTGATACATTTGAAGGTTTTCATCAAGATGATGTTGATATTGAATGGAAACAGGGTTTTTCTAAATCTAAGTCTCGACATCTTGAAGATACAAATATTAATTTAGTTATTAGCAAATTATCTCATCAATGTAATTATTATATTATAAAAGGATATTTTCCAAATAGTACCGTCGAGTTAGAAAATATTAATTTTGCTTTTGTGAGTATTGATGTTGATCTATATAAACCGACCTATGAAGGGCTGAAGTTTTTTTATGATAGACTTTCAAAAGGTGGTTATATTCTTGTTCATGATTATAATTTTCCTACCTATAATGGAATAAAAGAAGCAGTTAGGAGGTTTTGCAGAGAAAAGGATATTAGTTATATTCCAATAAGTGATTATTTTGGTAGTGTTGTTATAACTAAATAGACTTAGATATGAAGGGAATGGTGTTTATGGTGGAAACAGTTTTATTTGGAGCTTCTAAAAGAGGAGAAATGGCATATGAAAAATTAAAAGATAGTTATAATGTAGTAGCTTATGTTGATAATGATAAAAGCAAACAAGGTAAAAGTTTTTGTGGATTAAAAGTATATAATCCAGAAATATTAAAAAACTATTATTATAATGTAATTATTAGTAGTATGTATGATGTAGATATAGTAAAGCAACTAATTGAATATGGCATAAAAAAATTTTCTTTATTTGAAACAGTTGATGATGATTTTGAAGTTAAAGAATTTGATTATTCTTATATAAATGATTTTTCAGCAAATCCAAAACAAATTTCTTTGGTTATTGAGAATTATTCTGGTTCTAACACATTAGCATTATTAAAGAAAGTAAATGAAAATATATTAAAAAAATATGATATTATTGTTTTAAATAAGGATGTTAAAAACAAAGATTGATAGTGCAAGTAATTTTGTGTAAATAGATTTTAAAGGTCATATCGCTCTTTGAACATATCCATAAGATCATCATATGCGGCAGCGAAACCACGCATCTTTCGTTGTGACCATTTTTGAT
>Ga0134094_1003326_pt1 | contig 12090 bp, 8 predicted proteins | sample 5_1taG_FD_94458 | JGI IMG/M metagenome (GOLD analysis project Ga0134094, IMG submission 94458) | Switchgrass degrading microbial communities from high solid loading bioreactors in New Hampshire, USA - 5_19_20_110_A1 metaG | ecosystem: Engineered > Bioreactor > Semi-continuous > Anaerobic >... | reverse complement strand
TACTTGGTGATCGCCGCCGTCAGGGTCGTCTTCCCGTGGTCGATGTGCCCCATCGTCCCCACGTTCAGATGCGGTTTGCTTCGTTCAAACTTCTGCTTTGCCATAAGTCCCATCTCTCCTTGAAATGATAACTTTTTTTGAAAAAGACGTTAGGCGCCCATATGCTTTATGCTAGCGCTTAAGCGTTGTTTAACAATTTTTGTGCAATCGGCTCACTCACAGGAGCGTAGTGATCAAACTCCATCGAGAACACACCGCGTCCCTGAGTAGCCGAGCGCAGGCTGGTTGCATAACCAAACATTTCTGCCATCGGAACCATTGCGCGAACCGCCTGCGCATTGCCAGGGCGCATTTCCATCCCCTGGATCATGCCGCGGCGCGCATTCAACTGCCCCAGGATGTCTCCCAGGAACTCTTCCGGCATAACAACTTCGACCTTCATAATCGGTTCAAGGAGCACAGGAGCGCCCTTTAACATACCCTCTTTGAAGGCCAGGATCGCCGCCAGCCGGAATGACATTTCATTGGAGTCGACTTCGTGGTAAGAACCGTCAATCAACTCGACTTTAATATCAGTTACGGGGTATCCAGCCAGTGCTCCGCTTTCTGCGGCTTCCATAACGCCCCGTTGAACTGCCGGGATAAACTCGTTCGGAATTGCCCCACCGAAGATTTTATTCTCGAAGACAATGCCGTTGCCCTGTTCCACGGGTTCCATATTGAATACAACATGCCCGTACATACCGCGGCCGCCTGTCTGTTTAGCATAGCGGTAGTTGATATTTGAAACAGGTCGAGTGATCGTCTCCCGGTAGGCGACTCTGGGCCGCCCGACATTTGCCTGGACGCGAAATTCGCGCAGCATCCGGTCAACCAGGACATCCAGATGCAGCTCACCCATCCCAGAGATAATCGTCTGGCCGGTGGTTTCATCCGTATGTACCCGGAAGGTCGGATCCTCTTCCGACAGTTTGCGCAGCGCATCGCCCATCTTGTCCTGATCGACAGTTGTCTTGGGTTCGATTGCCACCGAAATGACCGGCTCTGGGAAGGAGATGCTTTCCAGCGCTATGGGCTTATCCGCATCACACAATGTGTCGCCGGTGAAGCTGTCCTTTAAGCCAAGAACCGCGCCAATATCGCCTGCGTAGACCTCTGTGATATCCTCGCGCCGGTCAGCGTACATACGAACCATACGTCCAATCCGCTCTCGCTTGCTTTTCGCTGAGTTAAACACGGTAGAGCCCGTTTCAACCTTTCCGGAGTAAACCCGGAAATAAGCCAGGCGGCCTACGTAAGGATCGGTAACGATCTTAAAGACCAGCGCGCTCAGCGGGGCGTTGTCATCTGCCGGAAGCGTAATTTCTTCGCCGGTGCTCAATTCTGTAGCTTTGACTGGAGGAATATCCAGCGGCGAGGGCAGATAATCGACAACCGCATCAAGAACGGGCTGGACGCCCTTATTGCGCAGTGAGCTGCCGCAGAAGACCGGCGTGGCCGCACCGGCCAGCACCGCGCGGCGCAGACCGGCTTTAAGCTCCTCGACGGTGATCTCTTCACCTTCAAGGAACTTAACTGTCAGGTCGTCGTCCAGTTCAGCAATTCGCTCAACTAAGGCGGCGCGCTTCTCTTCTACTTCTTTTTCTAATTCTTGGGGAATATCAGTAAAAATCGGCTCGCGGCCCAACTCGTCGCTCCAGTATATAGCCCGCCGGGTAAGCAGGTCTACAACACCGGTAAAATTGGCCTCGCTGCCGATTGGGAGCTGCATCGCAATGGGATTTGCTCCCAGCCGCTGGCGGATGGAGTCGATCGAATATTCGTAAGACGCCCCGGTTCGATCCATCTTATTGATAAAGCAAATCCGAGGGACTTTGTATCGATCAGCCTGCCGCCAGACTGTTTCACTTTGGGGTTCAACCCCTTGAGTGGCATCAAAAACGACCACACCACCATCTAACACGCGCAGCGATCGCTGGACTTCTGCTGTGAAGTCAATATGACCTGGCGTGTCAATTATGTTAATCTGGTGATCTCTCCACTCAGCAGTAACCGCTGCCGAAACAATCGTTATACCCCGCTCACGTTCCTGGGCCATCCAGTCCGTTACCGTGGTGCCCTCGTCAACAGAGCCGATTCGGTACGTTTTACCGGTGTAGTACAGGATACGCTCGGTAGTCGTTGTCTTACCGGCATCAATGTGGGCGATAATCCCAATATTTCGGCACCGCTCTAACGGAAAATTACGAGCCATCTAACACCTGTTATCGAAGTGACCATGCGCTCGCACTTTTACCAGTAATATTTGCAGAAAATCTGCAAACTATACCCGGTAGTGCGAGAAAGCGCGGTTTGCTTCGGCCATCCTATGCGATTCTTCGCGTTTACGAACAGCAGAACCCTGATTGTTTGCAGCATCCAAAAGCTCAGCTGCCAACTTTTCCGAGAAAGATTTTCCCGTGCGTGCACGGGCCGCAGCGATTATCCAGCGCATGGCCAAAGCCAGCCGCCGTTCCGCAGGAACTTCCATCGGAACCTGATATGTCGCACCGCCAACACGGCGAGGGCGAACTTCCATGATTGGGCCCACATTCTTCAAGGCCTGATCCAACACATCCATTGCCGGCCGGTTCGCGCGCTGCTGAACCATATCGAACGCATCGTAAACCAGCCGCCTGGAAAGGCTCTTCTTTCCACGGCGCATGATGTGGTGAATCATTGTCTCCACAACTACGCTGTTATAGCGAATATCGGGCATGATTTCCCGCTTTTCTGGGGTGGATCGTCGCATATCTTGCTATCTCCGTTTCATACACGTTCAATGAATAAATGCCCTACTTCGGGCGCTTCGCGCCGTATTTCGAGCGGCCCTGGCGGCGCTTGCCGACACCGGTCGAATCCAGAGTACCACGAATAATATGGTAGCGGACACCAGGCAAATCTCTAATACGACCGCCACGAACTAATACGACCGAGTGTTCCTGAAGCTGGTGACCTTCACCCGGGATATAAGCCGTGACTTCGATGCCGTTCGTCAGGCGCACACGAGCAATCTTCCGCAAAGCCGAATTCGGCTTCTTGGGGGTCATGGTGCGGACGACTGTGCACACGCCGCGCTTCTGCGGCGCGCCTTCGGGCTGGCGAATGCGTCGCTGCTTGTACGTGTTCAGAATGTACTGCAGCGCCGGCGCCTTGCTTTTGCCCCTCTTCGATTCGCGACCCTTGCGGATCAACTGATTGATGGTTGGCACGTTCTTTGCCTCCGAAAAAACTTAAAATAAACTCTTTTTTCCTTTAGTTCGTCAACAAGGGAGGCCATCGCTTGCAATGATGGCCTCGCCCTTACTTCCCTGATGGAAAGACGCAACGGGGCGAGATTATATCATGAGCAAATCCGATAGTCAAGGAAAGCCTTCTGGCTGCGGAGAGCGGGCAGGCGTTTGCTGCGCGCTGCCCCCTCCCCGCAAACCAGTTTTAGGCCAAATCGTCCAGATCTTCTCCAAGTCCTAACAGGCCGGTTTCAATCTTGGGCGGGCGGACACGCTCTTCGTCTTTGCCAAAGCGAATCACTTCGCCGTTATCCATGACCGCTTCCACAGCAACGCCCAGGCTCTGAAGCTCTTTCACAAGCACGCGGAAGGAAGCCGGGATGCTCGGTTCTTCGATCGGCTCACCCTTGACAATGGCTTCATAGGTTGCGACACGCCCCTGGACATCGTCCGATTTGACAGTCAGCATTTCTTGAAGGGTATAGGCTGCGCCGTAAGCTTCAAGCGCCCACACTTCCATCTCGCCGAAGCGCTGGCCGCCGAACTGCGCCTTACCACCCAGCGGCTGCTGCGTCACCAGGCTGTACGGGCCGGTCGAACGAGCATGGACCTTATCTTCAACCAGGTGGTGCAGCTTCATCATCGTCATAACGCCGACCGTCACCGGCTGGTCATACGGCATACCGGTCTTCCCGTCGCGTAAGATTTGCTTGCCCAGAACGGGCATAGGATCACCGGTGCGCTCCATGTAGGCCTCAGCCACGCTGCGGATATCTTCGTCAGCAACTTCACTGACATCCTCGCCCTTCTGCTCTAACCACAGGCGCAGCCCAACCAGGACAGCCATTTTATCCTTCGGTGAGACTTCCGGAGCATTTGCTCCGACATCTTCATAATTGAGGAGATCACTCGGGTTATAGCCCTTATCCTGCAGCCAGCCTTCCAGGTTTGCGCGGCGGGCATATACCGGATCAGAAACAATGCGATACACGTCATAACCACGCGGTCCAAGCCAGCCTTCCATATAAAGCAGGCGAACCTCGTCGTCATCGCGGATGGATTCGGGAGAATATTCCTCTTCCTTGATCCAGTTCCAGGCTTTCTCTGCAGTATCAGCCCATGCAGTGTCCATCATCCATGCGCGGGCCAGTTCAGCTTCAATTTCAACTTCTGTCGCCCCGTCAAACACAGGGGTAATTGCCCTGAAGCCCAAACGGTGCGCGGCCCAACCCAGGTGGGTCTCAAGAACCTGGCCGATGTTCATACGGCCCGGCACACCAAGCGGGTTGAGGATAATGTCAACCGGCGTACCATCATCAAGGTAAGGCATATCTTCAACGGCAACAACACGAGAGACAACGCCCTTATTCCCGTGGCGGCCAGCCATCTTATCACCGGCGGTAATCTTGCGGCGCTGCGCCACAGAAACGCGCACCATCATATCCACCCCGGCAGCAAGGTCTGAGTTGTCTTCGCGGGTGAAGACTTTCACGTCCACAACCATTCCGCGCTCGCCGTGCGGCATACGCAGTGAGGTGTCTTTCACGTCGCGCGATTTTTCGCCAAAGATTGCGCGCAGCAGCCGTTCTTCTGGGGTCAGCTCTTTTTCGCCCTTGGGGGTGATTTTGCCGACCAGAATGTCGTTCGGGCCTACTTCAGCGCCAATGCGAATGATGCCGTGCTCGTCAAGGTCTTTGATCGCATCTTCACCAACGTTTGGAATGTCGCGAGTGATTTCCTCGGGCCCCAACTTGGTGTCGCGCGCTTCTACTTCATATTTTTCAATATGAACAGATGTGAAGCGGTCTTCCTGAACCAGGCGCTCAGAGATCAAAATCGCGTCTTCGAAGTTCCCTCCCTCCCATGAGAGGAAGGCGACCACAACGTTTTGACCCAGAGCCAGGTTTCCGGCCATTGTGGAAGAAGAATCCGCAATAATGTCGCCTTTGCGCACGCGCTGGCCTTTGGTCACCGCGGGCCGCTGGTCGATGCAGGTGCTCTGGTTGGAGCGCTGGTATTTGCGCAAGGTGTAGACCTTCAGGCCGTTATCTGTGCGCAGAACCACCTGCCGGCCGGTGACGGATACGACATCGCCGTCTTCTTCTGCCACCAGCACCTGGCCCGAGTCGAGCGCCGCGTAGGCTTCCATGCCTGTCGAGATCGTCGGCACCTCAGGGGTGATCAGCGGAACCGCCTGAGCCTGCATGTTCGAACCCATCAACGCGCGGTTTGCGTCGTCATGCTCAAGGAAGGGGATCAACGCTGCGCTGATGCCCACAACCTGATTCGGCGCAACATCCATATAGTTGATGCTGTCAGGGTTCGAAATAATAAAGTCAGAGTGATAGCGCGAAGAAATCCGGTCGTACTCGAATTCATTGTATTGATTGAGGACCGAATTGGCCTGCGCGATGACGAACTTGTCTTCCGCATCAGCCGAAAGATACTCGACATCGTTGGAAACAAAAGGCACGACAAAGACCGTGGCCCGGTTCAGCTTGCGGATTGCCGGCAGCATTTCTGCGGTAATCCGTTCGCCTTCGCGGGCGATCACCTCACCGGTATCGGGGTCAGTGAGAGTCTCGCGCAGCATGCGGCCTTCCAGGCGCGGGTCATTGGTCGAGAGTGTTTTGATAACCCGGCGGTAGGGCGTTTCAATGAAACCATATTCGTTAACGCGAGCAAAACTGGCGAGGCGGCCAATCAGACCAATGTTCGGGCCTTCAGGTGTCTCAATCGGGCAAATGCGGCCGTAGTGCGAGTGGTGAACGTCGCGAACATCGAAACCGGCTCGTTCGCGGCGAAGACCGCCAGGACCAAGCGCCGAGAGCGTTCGTTTATGCCGGAGCTCTGCCAGCGGGTTGGTCTGATCCATAAACTGTGAAAGCTGGCTCGAACCAAAGAACTCGCGAAGCGCCGCGACCACAGGGCGGATGTTGACCAGGCTCACCGGGGTAACCTGATCCTGATCGCGGATGGACATGCGCTCTTTAATGACACGCTCCATGCGGCGCAAACCAATGCGCAGCTTATTCTGGATCAGCTCGCCGACTGTTTTCACCCGGCGGTTGCCGAGATGGTCGATATCGTCTTTATCTTCGACTTCATTATTAATCAAGATCATGCGCCGCACCAGGTTGACAACATCCCAACGGGTAATGGTGCGGTGCTGAACCGGAATGCGATCTTGCAGGTCCAGTTTCTGATTCAGCTTATAGCGGCCGACACGCTCAAGATCATAATGACGCTGGTCAAATAACTGTTCCTCAAGGAACTGGCGGGCATTTTCCAGCGTGGCAGGGTCGCCGGGGCGCATTCGCTTGAAGAACTCAAGCAGCGCTGCTTCGGCAATCGTCTGCCCACCGGAAAGATCCCAAACTGGCTCCTGGCGCATAGTAGATGGGATAAACAACCGGTCAGGGTTATTATCGACATCCTGGAACAGGGCCAGAAGCTCTTCATCCGTGCCCTCCTGAATTGGCGATTCAGGCAGGCCGTCGTTGATCGCTGCAAGGGCTCGCAAGAAAATTGTAATGGGAACGGTTCGTTTGCGATTAAACTTGAGAATCAAGTAATCGTTCTTGCGGGTTTCAAACTCCATCCACGCACCCCGATCGGGGATCAACTTGGCCGCTGCCAGGCGGCGGCCTGTCGTCCGGTCAACGGGAGCCTCAAAGTAAACACCCGGCGAACGAATTAGCTGGGAAACGACAACGCGCTCAGTACCATTAACAATGAAGGTGCCATTTTCGGTCATCTCAGGGAAATCGCCAAGGAAGATTTCCTGCTTGATTGGCTCAGGCACTTCAGGCCCAGCCAAAAGGACCGAAACATACAGCGGGGATGCGTAAGTGAGGTCTTTCTCTACGCACTCATCGATCGAGTGCTTCGGTTCACCAAACCAGTATCGTAACCCCCATTGCTGAGCTTCTGGAGTTCGGCCGGGGAAGTATAACTTCATTCCCTTGTTATACGACTCAATTGGGGAAATTTCATCAAACAGATCAGTTAACCCCTCCGCCTTGAGACGCTGGAACGATTCGGCCTGAACTTCAATCAGGTTAGGCAACTCAAATACATCAGGGATTCGAGCGTACGACTTCGTTGTCGACAAATCAGAAGCCATGCTTTTCTCCTGGAGAACGAACTAAAATCCAAACGGACATGTCTTAAAACGACATAAGACGACAATTATGCAGTTTACGCAAATTGTGATTATATCAGAAATACAACACAAAGGTCAAGAAGTTGACCATTGTGTTGTTTATTAATTTGAAATTTCAGCGCAGCTTCCCCCTACTGGTGATCTTTCATGATTTCAATAACCAGATCGGCATAATAATAACCGACATCCATAGGCCCGTAGGCTTTTAAGGCTTCTCTCACGCTGCCTGTCTGCCGGATCAGTTTAGAAAGCATGCGAGTCCCATAAGCTACATTATATTCGGGATCAAAAAGCTCTTCCATGGTTGGCCGGTCTGAAAAACAAGGGCCGTTCTTGCACATGAACTTCGAAGCCTTACCATCCCGGGGCATCACTTGCAGCAGGCCCACCGCCCCGCTCTTTGAATATGCGTCCGGCAGTCCCGCGCTTTCTTGAAGCATCACGGCTGAGACAAGGTTCGGGTCCAGGCCGTTTTCACGAGAATACTTCTCGATTAAGCTGCACCACTGGCGAACAGACTGAGGGTATTTTGGACTGATCGAGCAATCAACGCTCTCGGGTTCGCTTGCCTGGTCTTCATTTGCAGCAGCAGGGGCGGCAGCCTCCACCTTCAACGTCTGATTTTCCAGCCGGCGGTAACCAGATGGCGTCAACACCAGATTTATAAAGCCGATCAGGCAGAAGATGCCGACAAGTAGTCCGGGAAATATTGCTCTCTGAACGCTCATCTGTGCTTTGTATCCTGAAGCAAAACTCTCGAACTATAATAGCACAGTTGTTCTAAAAGTTCAATTGAGCTGCGAAAAAACCGCCCTCAAAAGATCTGTCAGACGCTGCTATGCACTTCCGATCACAAGCGTTATGATTTGCTTCATTCCTTTCGATAACAGCTTTTCCATTTTAACAGCCGCCTCTTCATAAGCTTCAAGAGGCCCGCCGTAAGGATCGCTGATCGGGTTCATCGTCCCGTCCATTTCACTTAGCAAATAAACCCGGTTGGCAATTGCCGGAAACTCGACTTGCAGCGCCTCTTTGTGTCCCGGCTCCATCGTCAGAATCAGGTCATATTTACGCAGCATCGCTTCGCTAACCGTTTGCGAGCGGTGGCTGCTGATGTCCAGGCCGCGCTGGCTCATCACCTGCACCGAGTACCTGCTGGCCGGCTCGCCGTCGATTGCCCAGGTGCCGGCCGAGTCGACAATCCATTCTTGCCAATCTGAGCGCACTTTTCTTAACTGAGCGCGGAAAAGAGCTGCTGCCATTGGCGAGCGGCAGATGTTGGCCGTACAAACAAACAGCACCGCCGGTTTTTTCATGACAGGATTCGCCTCACTGCTGGCATAAGCGTTGCGCTCAATATTCATGCTCTTCCCTAATGCTCATCCATGCTGATGACCTGGTGTTCCCAACGGTGCCAGCCATCAAAATACTGTTCAAGGATCTTGTGGCCTTCGCCTGGCGGGGTCAAGCCCATCTTTTCCATATCGGCGTCTACCATGATGCGAACCAGGTCGCGGAAGCAAATTTTAGGGCTCCAGCCCATCACTTCATAAGCATGGCTGGTATCAGCCAAAAGGTAATCGACTTCGGTCGGACGGAAATAGCGCGGATCAATTCTTACGTATTCGTTCCAGTCCAGCCCTACATAACCAAACGCTTCATCTAAAAATTCGCGAACGGTATGCGCTTCGCCGGTCCCAATAACAAAATCTCCGGGCTCGTCTAACTGCAGGATCTGGTACATCGCCTCTACATACTCAGGCGCGTAGCCCCAATCACGACGAGAATCAAGATTACCAAGGTATAAATAACGCTGCTTGCCCGCCATGATCGATGCCAGCGCGCGGGTAATTTTCCGGGTAACAAACGTTTCGCCGCGGCGCGGGCTTTCATGGTTGAACAGGATGCCGTTACTGGCAAACATATTATACGCCTCGCGATAGTTCCGGGTCATCCAATAAGCATAAACTTTTGCCGCAGCATAGGGACTTCGCGGTTCAAAAGGCGTCTCCTCATTTTGCGGAGGAGCCGCGCTGCCAAACATTTCGCTCGATGAGGCCTGATAAAAGCGGGCGTTTATTCCGCTGCGCCGGATCGCTTCCAGGATCCTGGTCGCGCCTAGGCCGGTCACGTCGCCGGTAAATTCGGGCATATCAAAGCTCACCCGGACGTGACTCTGTGCAGCGAGATGGTAAATTTCATCCGGGCGAACGTCATAGATTACATCTAACAAAGTGCCCGATGCAGTGAGATCGCCATAGTGTAAATACAATTTTACAGGTTCACCGTTCCCATGCGGGTCGCGGTAGATATGATCAATACGACGGGTATTAAATGTACTTGCTCGCCGGATCATACCGTGAACTTCATACCCCTTCGAAAGCAGGAGCTCAGCCAGATACGAGCCATCCTGCCCGGTAATGCCGGTTATCAAAGCTTTCTTCAAGGAAGCCTCCAGGTGTTCTATTAAACAGAACGATGATGAATTATCTGATTGGTTTTTGCCGGATGTTAGTATAACAATCGGATAGCGGTCAGTCAATAGCCATGTTTGGAAAGGAACGCACTCCACCCGCCAGACTGGGTGCAATTGACTCGCGAACCGGCTCAACTTATACTAAGCCTGTGAACACGAATCCAATGGGGGAAAGGTGATGTGCAATGGAAATCAGAAAAAGTGAAGCGAAACCCGCCCCGCGGTCAGGCGGGGTTCCCGTCCTGGGCATACTCCCACAGTTGTGGCAAGACCCCCTGGGCATATTTTTAAGAGCAGGCACCGAGCACCCGCACATTGTGCGCCTGGATCTCGGTCCGGCGCCTGCTTACCTGGTCAGCCATCCAGATGGGGTGAAATACGTGTTACAGGATAACAACCGCAACTTCGTAAAAGGGTACGACAAAGCCAAACCGGTGTTAGGAGAGGGATTAGTATCCAGCGAAGGCGAATTGTGGCGCAGGCAGCGGCGGTTAATGCAGCCGGCGTTTCACAAAAAACGCCTGGCCGAACTGCTGCCCCTCATGGTTGAGACAACCCGAGAAATGCTGGTGAAATGGCAAAAGGTCGCCGGAACAGGCCAACCCATCGATATCGCCAGAGAAATGATGCTGCTGACTCAGACCATCATCGTAAAGACCATGTTCAGCACTGATGTGGGTGATAAAGCAGAGGAAATTGCAGGAGCGTTCGCCGCCACGCTGGAATATCTGAACATGATCCTGCTTTCGCCATTTCCGCTGATCACCTCTCTACCAATTCCGGTCAACCGGCGGTTCCGGCGAGCGATGGATCTAATCGACAGCACCGTTTACGGCATCATCCAGCAGCGGCGCGAAACAGGCGTCCAGCGAAATGATCTTGTGCAGATGCTAATGGACGCGCGAGATGAAGAGACCGGCGAAGGCATGAGCGAACAGCAGATGCATGATGAGCTTCTGACCATCTTTCTCGCCGGGCATGAAACGACTGCCGCTCTGCTCTCCTGGACCTTCTACCTTTTGGCGCAGCACTCGCAAGCTGAAGAGCAGGTTCGGGAGGAGCTTGCCCGGGCACTTTCGGGCAGAACGCCCGAGTTCGACGACCTTTCTGAGCTGACTTATACAGGTGAGGTGCTGCACGAATCGCTCAGGCTTTACCCACCGGCATGGATGTTCGCCCGGCAGTCTCTGGAAGAAGATGAGGTTGGCGGCTGCCGCATCCCGGCTCGGGCTACGATTTTTCTGAGCCCTTATGTGACTCACCGCCTGCCCCAGATCTGGGAGCAGCCGGATCAATTTATCCCTGAGCGGTTTACCCCTGAGGCATCCAGAGAACGCCCGCGCTATGCGTTCTTCCCCTTTGGCGGCGGGCCGCGCCTGTGCATTGGCAACAATTTCGCCTTGATGGAAGCGCCCACCATTCTTTCGATGGTGCTGCAGTCCTTCAGGTTGAAACTGGCCTCTGATCGTCCTGTTAAAGTCCGCCCTGTGGCAACCCTGCGCCCGCACCAGGGTCTTTTTATGCACCTGGAACGCTGCTGATAAAAGGAGTGTCAAATCCTGTATGTCTGATCTCAACATGGCTGAAAACCCCGTCCTGGTCTTTGATTGGGGCGGAACATTGATGCAAGTCTTCCCTGAGTATTCTGGCCCAATGGCAAACTGGCCCAGGGTCGCTGAGGTTGAAGGCGCCGGTGAAACGCTAAAGACCCTCTATGGGAAATACACCATGGTTGTCGCCACCAACGCCGCGGATTCTGACGCCGGGCAGGTTTGGGAGGCATTAAAGCGAGCAGGGCTCAGCGATTACTTTAGGGCAGTGTTCACATCCAAAGAGTTGGGGGGTAGCAAGAAGCCATCCAGGCGCTTCTTCCTTCAATTGGAGAGTGTTCTGGCGCGTCCGGCCCACCAGCTAATCATGATTGGGGATGATTTTGCAGTCGATATGCTCGGGGCGAAAGCAGCCGGATGGCGGTCAATCTGGCTTAACCCGGATGGGGAAATGGCTTCCGCGCTGCTTCCGCTCCATGACGCTGAAATCCGGCACCTCCGCGACCTTCCTGCGGCGCTGCAGCAGCCGTGCCCGCCCGATTACGCAACCTGCCTGGCCTGGATGCAAGAGCGAGGAACACCGTACAACATCCTGGCGCATGTCAATCTGGTAGCCGCGACCGCTTACCT
>Ga0134094_1003322_pt1 | contig 12108 bp, 3 predicted proteins | sample 5_1taG_FD_94458 | JGI IMG/M metagenome (GOLD analysis project Ga0134094, IMG submission 94458) | Switchgrass degrading microbial communities from high solid loading bioreactors in New Hampshire, USA - 5_19_20_110_A1 metaG | ecosystem: Engineered > Bioreactor > Semi-continuous > Anaerobic >... | reverse complement strand
TGTTTTTTATTGGGCAAACAACTCCTCTGCAAAAGACTCCATCCGTACTGATTCCTGCTTGGTCCAGCGCCGCAGGAAATCGAAGAAAAGATTTGCCGCGGCGGATAAACTTTATTAAAGTCCCCCTGCCGTTCCCCTGACTCGCCCGGCGGCCTGTGCAGCCGCCGCATGAGCCCGGTTCCGTAGTCCCAGCAGACGTTCCAGCAGACTAATCCCGGATTTGCCTTCCGAATAACCGCTATCAGTTTCGCTCCTGCCGCGTGTGCGCTCTCTTGTGGCTGTTAGGCCGCCGGAACCGGCAGGCCGCCGAGCATGTGCAACTCTTTTTGCTAAACTATTCTCCATATCGTCAAGATGTACCGCAGTCTTGCAATCAGCATACTACATTTAGCAATTGCTTCAGCGCCAAAAAAGGTGTTGACAAAACTCGCTCGTTTGTGCTAATATAACTTTCGCGGTTAAAAACGCGAAAAATGAAATAGCGTGGGGGTATAGCTCAGCTGGGAGAGCGCTTGAATGGCATTCAAGAGGTCAGCGGTTCGATCCCGCTTATCTCCACCAACAAAAAGGCTTCAAATCATTACGATTTGAAGCCTTTTTCGTGTTTTTGGAACTTTTTTGCGCATATTTGTATTTGCCAGCCTAAGCCGTATCAAACCACAAAAAGTGGAATTTGAGTGGAATCAGAAAGTTTTTTTGCTTTTGCGCCGGCTGACAGTGATTTTTTCGCCGGATGTAAAATATGACCATATTGGAGGTTAAATAATAACTACCGGAAATCTTGTGAATTTGTAAATAATGTATATAATTTTTTATAATAAACACATCATCAAATTTCAAAGAATAAGTGTTGGTATTAAATGGATATTGTAGCCAATATAAAGTCAGAATCCGGCAAAATGCTTTTTACAGCAAACAGGAAGAGGTGATTGCCATGCTCCATCCAGGTCTATATGAACAAGTAATCAACCATGAGATCAGTGCCGAGTTGTCGGCGATCCCAGCGGTTAGGCAATATACAACACCTATTGATGCAGCGGAAGCTTCCCAAGTGCTGGCGCAATATCTTGCAGATGTTATTAAAAAGGCTCTGGACAACGTGTTGGATAACGGCGGAGACATTGCCGACCAAATCGGACTCGTTAATAAAATTGTTCGCCTCGTGACAAATATTACAAATGAAGCTGACTTTGCCACATGGTCTGTGGACGAGCAGGCAAAGCAGCTTCTTGCGCTATTGGGTGAAAACGATCCGCGGCTTGCTGTTGGGGAAACCGCTGCTTCGGTGAAACGCCCCGAAACATCCATTGCTCGAAGCAGCCTGTTCACCGGTGCCATTCACGAGCCGCAGATGTACACGGAGTTGAAAATGGAGATCGCCTCCGCCGATCGCATTGATATGCTGGTAAGTTTCATCAAATGGAGCGGTCTGCGACTTCTTATGGACGAACTAACTTCCTTTGCCCAAAACGGCGGCAAACTTCGCGTTATTACCACTTCTTACTTGGGTGCAACCGACATCAAGGCCATTGAGGAACTTCGCAAGTTGCCGGGTGCTAAAATTAAAGTTAGTTACGACACTAAGCGCACCCGTCTCCATGCCAAAACCTATGTGTTTTACCGTAACACAGGCTTTACCACAGCCTATGTAGGCTCGTCCAACCTGAGTAATGCTGCAATCTCCAGTGGTCTAGAATGGAACGCAAAAATCACAAAGAAAGACTTGCCGGAGATCATCGACAAGGTTGCCGCAACCTTTGAGAGCTACTGGAACTCAAATGAATTTGAATACTACTCCGAAGACCAGAAGGAGCGTCTTGCTCGGGCTCTGAAGGCAGAAAAATATTTCGATACCAACGACTCTGAGCTATACACGCTGGACATTACGCCCTACTCTTATCAGCAGGAAATATTGGACAAGCTAGAGGCCGAACGAACTGTACGCGGTTTCACACGGAATCTAGTGGTGGCGGCCACCGGCACCGGCAAGACCGTTATTTCTGCTTTGGACTATAAACGGTTCCGCAAGCAGAAGCCCGGCAAGCCCTGCCGCCTGCTATTTGTTGCACACCGGGAGGAGATTCTGAAACAGAGCCTTTATACCTACCGCGCCGTGCTAAAGGACCCCAATTTCGGTGAGATGTTCGTAGGTAACTATAAGCCTGACAGCATCGACAACCTGTTCATCTCTATTCAGACATTTAACTCGCAAAATTTTGCCGCAAAAACCACACCGGAGTTTTACGACTATATCGTAGTGGACGAGTTCCATCACGCAGCTGCGCCCACTTATCAGAAGCTTTTGGAATACTATCGCCCTCAAATTCTACTAGGTCTGACTGCTACGCCGGAGCGTCTGGACGGCAAGAACGTGTTGGACTATTTCGAAGGGCGCATTGCTGCGGAAATCCGGCTGCCGGAGGCCATCGACCGGAAATTGCTGTGTCCATTCCAATATTTCGGTGTCACTGACACGATCGATTTGAACGAGGTAAGATGGACGCGGGGCGGATATGACAAGGGAGAACTGACTAAGATCTATACCCTCAGCGGCAGTGTCGCAAGGCGCCGGGCCGATATGGTGGTTTCGTCGCTTATAAAATATGTGACCGATATTGACGACGTGAAAGGACTGGGCTTCTGCGTCTCAGTCGAGCATGCGGCGTTTATGTCTGCATATTTCAATGAGCATGGCATTCCATCCATGTTCTTGACCAGTGCTTCTTCGGACGAGGAGCGCAGGACCGCCAAGCAAAGGCTTGTTTCCGGCGAGGTTCGTTTTATTTTTGTCGTTGACATCTACAATGAGGGCGTAGATATTCCGGAGGTCAACACCGTGCTGTTTCTTCGCCCCACCGAATCGCTAACCGTCTTTTTGCAACAACTGGGGCGTGGGCTGCGGCTCTGCGAGGGTAAAGAATGCCTGACTGTTCTGGACTTTATCGGTCAAGCCAACAAAAAGTACAATTTCGAGGACAAGTTCGCAGCGCTGCTCTCTAATACGACGAGGGGAATTCAGCGGGAAATTAAGGATGGATTTGTTTCCCTGCCTAAGGGCTGCTATATCCATCTGGAGAAGAAAGCCACTGAGTATATACTGAACAACATTCGCGCTTCTTACGGCAACAGCGCGGGACTCATTTCCCGTATTGAAACATTTGAAGAGGACAGCGGCCTGCCGTTGACACTTGGGAACTTCTTGGATTACTACCATCTCGATGCCCGCGCGATTTATAAGTTTTCCACATTCTCCCGACTGCGCCAGCGTGCGGGGAAGCTGGAACCTTTCACTGAACCGGCGGAGGAGCCGCTAACAAAGGTGTTCGGAAAGATTGCGGCCATCGATTCCCGCCGTTGGATCTCTTTCTTGTTGGACCTTCTGTCAAGGCTGGATAACGTAGATTTCAGCGCGTTGTCGCCACTTGAGCAGCGGATGCTGCAAATGTTCTACATAACCGTCTGGGGCAAAGCCGCCGAAAGCTGGGAGAACGACGAGGTACTGGGTAATCTATACGCGCTATCTGACAGCCCGGTGATGCTCGCGGAGCTGATCGAACTGCTGCAATACAATTTTGACCATATTGATTTTATAGACGAACCAGTGGATCTGGGCTTTGATTGTCCATTGGACTTGTACTGCACCTATACACGCGATCAGATTCTGGTGGCCATGGACTTCATGAACCCGGCTACTATCCGTGAGGGCGTGAAGTGGTTGCCAGAGAAAGATCTGGACGTATTATTTGTGACGCTCAACAAGTCGGATAAAGACTACTCTCCCACGACGATGTACAACGATTATTCCATCAACGAGGAGCTATTCCACTGGCAGAGCCAGAGCACCACGTCGGAAAACTCACCTACTGGCCAACGTTATATTCACCATCGTGCTTTGGGTAGCCGAGTGCTGCTATTTGTCCGGGAGTATAAAACCGACCGCATAACCGGTGGCGCTGCTGCCTATACATATCTGGGCACCGCTAATTATGTGAGCCACCAGGGGTCCCGACCGATGAATATTATATGGAGGCTGGATAAGCCAATTCCGGCAAAGTTCCTGAAGAAGACAAACAAATTGGTGGTGGGATGATGATCGAGGTTGTAGCCGCGCGGTTTGGGACAAGGACAGGTTTTTAATCTGTCAGAGACCTGCAATTAAGGCGCGCGGTTTATTATGGGAATTTGTTGGCAGGTACTCCTCAGAAACTGGAGCACAACGACATCCGCTGGATCACGATCAAAGAAATCCCTCAATATGATTTTTGCCCGGCGGATAAAGAAATTCTGAAGCAGCTGTTAAGTCATGTCGGCGACGTGTTAAAAGAATAATTAGAAGATTAATATGCCATGATTTTTTGTCTCGAATGCAGTCGATAAATATCTGAGGAAGTGGATAAACAGTTGCTTCTTCTAATGTTTGACATGTTACATTATGTGCGCCCCCCATAAAAGGCTTGCTATGAGGATGCGCATCTCTGTTCGCCCAGGCACCCACAGTTTACGTGATCACGAACTGGACAACAGTCGTTTTCAAAATACGCCGTATACTGATGAATACAAAGGTCTCGGAACACGACTTCGTATTAGGAAGGGTGGACTCTTCCATTATTCGTGCGGAGGAGCCCATAATCAACGCTGTACGCAACACAAGACTGCTTTAACTTTAAAATGTATGGGGGACGGTACTTAGAAACTCCGTCCCCTTGCCATTGAATCATATACTTAAGTTCCGTGGATAACCCACTAAAATCTGTTACAGCTTACCGTTGTCGTTTTCATCGCTATCTTTCGGTGTCAATTTTATTATTTCCCCCTCAGGCGAAGACAGAATAGTAAGAGGGAAAGCCGTACCAGTTTGATCGCCTGGTCCTTCGGCAGTGTTGGTCTTCATCTCAGCCGCGTCCGTGGGTTTGCGGGGGATTTGTCAAGGCAGTCTGAGGTGGCGAGAGTTTGCGGTGCATTATACTGACCTTACCATATCGATGCGACACTGCTTATGAATTCATCGTCTCCTTCCACAAGCGCAAAACAGCCTCTGCCCGCTCGGTTCCCTCATCAGTTAAAATATATGTACCGTAGGAAGTAAGTGTAATGCATTTCAGCTTTTTGGCGTATTGGATAGCGGACTCAAGCGAGGCCACTACGTTGCTCCCCATACGGGTGTAGCCTATTTTTTTCGCAGCTTCGCGGACCAGATCATCCGGCCCCATGCTGATCTGCTCGTGTAAAACGGCATAGATGGCATTGGCAATCTCCTGAACGGGAACGTCCCTAATATCACGAATCTCGCTGCTTGAATATCGGCAGCCGGCATATGAATTTGGATCCTGCTCACGATTCCAAAAGACTACTGCTTCATCTTGAACCGTTTTCTTAAGCCGCATCCTGCGATAAATGTCGTCCATTCTCGCTTGAATCCTGCTGCCGGCCCTCGCAATGCCGAAACTCTGAAGCACTCTTCTTGTTAGTAGCGCTTTACTGATGGGCGCTTCTTCCGCAAGCACCGCTTCAATCCTCGATTGAATGATTTTAGTCATCGATGGAAGCGCAAAATCCTCTGGGTTAATAAAATACTGGGACTCATGCTTATAGGATTTGTAGACAGGCGGAAAATGTTTGGAGGAAGCGTTGATAGCCGTGAGCGTTATACCCTCATTATCCGTCGCGGGACATTTGATATCATCCAGCTCTAGTTTCGCCTGCATGGCTGAATCTTTCCAGACTTGAGTGTCTTCCAGCTTAACTATGCCAGCTACTGTGCGGTGTATCACGGGAACGGGCTCAACCGAGTTTTCCGTTTCATCCTTAGCGGTTTCCTGTTTAACCCGATTCTGAATCTCCTCAAGCTTTGCAAGGATTCGTTTTATCTCTTTGTCGCAGTTATCCCACCAATCCAGCGACCATACCCGGTGAATCTTCCAGCCGAGATCTTCTAGAACCGAAATGCGATTCAGCTCACGGTCACGGGTTGTTTTCGCCTCGCCGTAAACGGGACCGTCGAGTAGGATGCCGAGCATATACTGCTGCGGATTGGCCGGATCCACGACGCCGACATCAATTCGATATTCTGAACGGCCAACATTTTGCTGGGTGTCGTAGCCATGCTCTTTAAGAGCCCGGCAAATGCTTTCCGCAATGCCGGACTGCTGTATGCGACACCGTCTAGAGGTGTTTTCATCCTGCACCAACTTCCCGCTGGCGGCATATTCCAAAAAAGCCTTCAAAGCGGCAACGCCTTTGGCACTGGTTCGGGAGACGTTGATTTGGTCAGGCGTCAGGGAAGAAAAGACAATCATTTCTTCCCTTGCTCGGGAAACAGCCACATTGAGACGCCGCCACCCGCCTTCCCGGTTTAGAGGGCCGAAATGCATAGTGACTCTGCCGCTCTCGTCCGGCCCATAGCCGATGGAGAACAGGATGACATCGCGTTCATCTCCCTGAACGTTTTCTAGGTTTTTTATGAAGAGCGGCTCTTTAGTCTCAAATGCCCATTGCTCAAGCTGCGCATCCGTTTTGCACGCCTCAGCCAGCAAATCGTCAATGAGGTTCTGCTGTGAAATATTGAATGTCACCACGCCGACGCTGAGTTTTGAAAGCTCCTTATCGCGGCTCCGTCGTATGAGTTCATTGACGACAGCTTCGGCTTCCGCACGGTTCTGGCGGGACCTGCCGCGCTCGAAAACGCCGTTGACATGAACCAAAGATACCTTGGATATCCGGTCATTAACGGATGGGAAAGTATAGAGCCTGTTTTCATAGAACTGACTGTTGCTGAATGCAATAAGGCTCTCGTGATGGCTTCGATAATGCCAGAGAAGGTGTGTTTGGGGCATATTTAGAGCGAGGCAGTCCTCCAGGATGTTTTCCAGATCTTCCGTTTCCAGATGCTCTTCATCCACGATATTGGAGGCAAAGAAGGAGGTGGGGGGCATCTGATTTGGGTCGCCCACAATAATCGCGTCCTTGCCCCGCGCCAAAGCGCCCACTGCCTTACAAGTAGGCAGCTGGGAAGCTTCGTCGAAGATAACGATGTCAAATGGCTTACAGTTGGGATCTAGATACTGAGCGACTGAAAGGGGGCTCATCAGCAAACAGGGGCAAAGCCGCGGCAGAAGATTGGGGATTTGTTCGAACAATCTTCGAATGCTCACCCCACGCCCACCGCTGCGAATAGCGCGCTGCAAAATGCCAAGCTCCGAACTTTGTGCGGCTTCCTGCGAAAAATTCGGAACCCTTGACGCAAGCCGGCAAAAAATCTCCTGCTGTGTCAGCCGCATTAGTTCGGCATCCAACCGCTTCAGTTGCTCAATTTTTTCTATGAACATCGCGCCGGAGAAATGATTCAATGCCGAGTCTGCGTCAATCGCAGCTGAAGCGAGCAACTTATATATGGCCTTTTTATAAGCCGGTTGCACCTCCTCATGCGCCATCCCGTTCTGATAGGCAGTTAATACGGGTTGCAACCCAAGTGCAGCGGCTTCCTCAGCAATTCTGTTCCAGTTAATCCACTCTTTCAGAATGCCTATATGCGCACGGATGTCCTGACAGAGCTTCTTTTGAGCATTACCCCAGTTCCCGCCCATGTGATCACGAATTGACAGCAGTGAGTAAAGCGCGTTTTTCGCCGTAATCAGGCTGTCCCATGCTGCCAACAGTGTGGGGATCTGCTTTTGACACGCCTCAACACCGGCGTATTGGATGCGAATCCGGTCCGAGCCGCTGATTATTCTAAGCTTTTCGGCGCTTTCTTTGGCGATGGTGGTGAGCTCGATGATTTTTTGCCAGTTAGTCTCTTCCCCCTCGTATAGATTATGCAAATCGTCTCCGTATGAAGAGAACAGCGCGTCTGCGGCTGCCTTCTCTGCTTGATACTCTGCAAACATTGACAACTGCTGCCCTAGAGTATTTTTGTCAATGAGCGTTTTTGAATATCCTGCCAGACGCTTGATCAAACCATTTAAAGCGAGAATCTTTCCCAAAAACCACTTGCTTGAAGCCTCGTTATACTCCGCAAGCAGCTTGCTGCCCTCTAACTTAAAGAAATCCGATGTCCAGTTCATTGAAAGCTGCGCAAACAGCGAATGGGCTTTTATATAATGCTGTGCCATTATACGCACTTCAGACAAATACCTGTCGATATTGGCCGCTTGCGCCCATGCTCTTGGGATATTGGCCCAGCTGACAAGCTCCCGCGCGATGGAAACAAGCCTTAGGATGGAATCGAAATCCGAACAGTTGGTTTCCTCAATCGCAGACTCAAACCGGCTGCTCGCATCCATGAACTTGTCAAGGGCCTTTTCATACTCTGACAGCAAACCGGGAAGGACGACTCGAAGCTGCTGAGAATACTGCGTACACCCGACATTCCGCAGTGGATGCCCGCAGGGATGCCCGACTTCTCTGCCGGAGGCCACCAGCCGTTCCAGCACAGTTTCATGCTGGTCTAGGAGCTCCGATGTGACGGTATGCGCAAACTCAAACGGGAAATCGGGCAGGTCGGAAGCATGGCTGTATTTCTCATAGCTGTCAATCAGGCTGAAAAGCGACATGCCGCACTTTTGCGGCGCATGAAGCGCCTTTGCATAACTGTCTAAATCCTGGCGCAAGGCGGCGATCTGCGAGGCCTTGCGCGCATAGGCTTCTGCAGTTATGGTTTTGGTAACTTCCGTCGCACTTTTTAGCTGCTCCAAAACATCTTTCTTTTTAGCTTTGTTCGAGTGCAATTCGAGACAAAACGGTGCGATCCCAAGCTTTTCAAGGCGCTTCTTGACCACTTCAAGCGCTGCCATTTTTTCGGCGACAAACAGGACGGTTTTACCCTGCGCCAGCGCATTGGCAATCATTGCGGTAATAGTCTGGGATTTGCCCGTGCCGGGTGGGCCATGCAGAATAAAGCTCTTGCCTTTGCAGGCCTCGCTGATGGCAAAGAGCTGGGATGCGTCGGCGGGAAGCGGCAGAAAAACGTTGTCCTCGGTCACGCGCGGACTAATCTCCATATCGCAGGCATCCCAGGCGAGTTTTCCGTCGATCAGGCTGTAAACGATTTTATTCCTGGCCAGATCTTCGGAACGGTTTCGGAGATCATTCCACATGACAAACTGCGAAAAGGAGAACGTGCCCAAATATGCAGACTCCAAAACGTCCCATCGCTTCAGATTTTTAATCGCCTCCCGAATGATTGTCAGCGATTTTCGAATATCGACGCCATGTTCGTCGCTTGGCAGTGGGTCTAATCCTTGAATGGTAATGCCGAAATCCTGCTTGAGCATTTCAAGCAGGGTTATATTCATCTGAGGTTCGTCATCGCTCAGTCGGATAACATAGCCCTGAGCGGCAGATTTGCGAACCATGTTAATCGGAATTAATATCAAAGGCGCGTATATGGGTTTTAAGCTAGCGTTCCCTTCATACCAACGAAGCAGTCCCAAGGCCAGGAAGAGCGAGTTTGCACCATTTTCCTCCAATGATGCTTTATACGCGCGATAAAGGTCCTTGAGGCGTTTTGTCAATTCGCCTTCCGTCAAAGCGGCGCGAAGCCGTTTGTTCTTAAACTCGTGCTTAATAACGCTTTCTCTTCCGGCGAGGCTATGCATGTTTTCAAAATTAGGTTCACTTGAAATCTGCCATTCAGAAGGTCTTGGATAAATGGCAAAATCACTGCCGTCAGCCAGAGCATCCTCCAGCTCATCCAGAGAGCTTGTATAGAGCGGAATGATGTTCTTCGTGAGGCGCATGTTAATCAGCATGTTTCGCCGACTGAGGTCAAGAAGCTTTCGCTCCCACTGGGTTTTCTTGGATACTTCTTCAGGCCTGCTTGTATCAATACTGATTCTTCCTGTGAACTGTTTCGGCGCCGCCGTCAGTTCGCTGTCACGAAGAGTCTCCCGCTCAATATGCCAACCCGTTTCAGTATGAATGCGCATGGGAAGCGGCGAGATTCCGCTCAACCTCGCGCGTGCAACATCTATGATGTACTCAACGGGATTTTCCCCGACAAGATGCTGCTCTGCCGCCGCTCTGGCTTCGTCGAAAGAATAGTGCTGACCTGCGACGAAAAGCGTTGTCTCGACAACAGCGATTTCGTTCACGCCGCTGGCCAGCCGCTTGGTAATCAGCGACGCGTCGTCCTGTACGGTCTCGGGAAATGAAAGCTCCTCTAGCCAAACTCCGGCGAAAGCATGTCCGGCTTTGAGTATCAAAAGCGGATGCAATCCGATCGCTTCAAGGCACGCCGCATAAAAAAGGGTTAAATCCAGACAAGTGCCCATCTTCTGCTGCATCACGGCATCGCAAAGCCGCACCCTCTGGCCAACCTGTCCAAAGCTTGCCGGAGGCATCGAATATACAATATTCTGCTTTTGCAACGCGCCGTAGACCGCGGCGGCCTGGGCCAGCACTCTTTGGGGAGATCTTGATTGGTACCCGTCCAGAGAAGGATTGCCCGTCCATTTCTCAAGAAGCTTCGAGGCCTCCGCGTTGATTTTGATAATCTCAGGATGGTTCGGCGTAACGAATGAAGCAAGCAGTTCAGGGTAGTATGCATAGCCGTGCCACTCGTCGAAAGCCAGCGCCGTGATCTCCGCTACCTCCGAAAAGAGTACGTTTTCCTCCGACACGAGCGAAATATATATAAGCCCCCGGATTTTCTCCGTGAGACTCGCAAGGTATTCCGCATTGAGAATGATGTCTATGTTCTTTGCTTCAAAAGTGCTGTTAGCCGGGACATAATCGATGTGCTTTACGTAACGCAGGCACAATTCAGGCGCAGAATGAATACGTATCTCAACGTTTTCCAACGGATTGTCCGAATTATTGACGATGGTAACCGACTGCACAACAGGGATCTGGTTTTGGTGTAGCACATAGTTGACAACCGATATTACCGAGCATTCCAGGCGGATCTGTTCACGGATTAAATACTGGCTTTCAGCGTCGGAGAGTTCCATACTTGCCGATGCCGTCTCTGCTTTTTTGGTTCTTTCCTCGGGCGCCATATCGGACGCTGCCGTTTTGATTTCATTGATTTGTTCCAACAGCTCCGAAATACACTTTTCCTTTTCTTGCAGCCGTTCTTCAAAGTCTTCGTCGGCACTGATGTTTTCAGGCATGATGAACTCGGGGGCTGTAAAACTCCAGTCCCCGTATACTTCCATAAACCAAGCGCTGAGGTTGTATGCCATACGCAGGAGCGTTTGAGCACTGGTAAAATCGCTAATGCCAGTATGTACCGCATCGTTGCGTGCTTTTCGAATCGCAAACAAAATATCATCGATGTTTTTGGGCAGCAAATCCTCTCGGCGAAGCATCCTAATGCGGTCCGCAAATGTCATTTCCGCTGGCGCAGACATTCTTTCAAAGTGAATTATCTGGTTGACAATACGCTCAGCCAATAATCCAAGTTTAAAAATACAGGCGTTGGGATCAGCGTACAGATAAGCTTCTGCCAAAGCGCCGATTTCCGCCATATCAGGCCAATAATGAGCTAGGAAATCGAAATTGGATCTCATATGGGCCCCCCTCCGCTGCTGGTGGAATGCATAAACTATCTAAATAACCTGGATTGAAGATGGTTTATTAATCGAAGAAAGCTCAAATAGATTAAGTTCTCAAGGCTGGCGTGGTTCTTGCCATTTTCTTGAAGATACTGGTATTATACTTCAATCTATTAAAAAACTCAACGATTTACGACATAACTATCATGGAATTGCAGTTATTCGCGGTTCCTGGCACATTTTTACGTCATGAAGGACTATATGGCTTCCGGATCTTTTGCCAGAGGGAAGGAGGAAAAAGCAGCCTCAGCTTCGATGGTCTTTATAGGAAATATTAACCAGAGTGTTGATGTGCTGCTTAAAACATCTCATCTTTTTGATCCGTTCCCTGAAGCAAAAAAAGCCGGGAATCAAATCCCGTCTTTCTTTTTAGCTTGTTTGGCGCCGCCAGCCTCATTGACTGGCTGCAAACTCCTTTCCGTCCAATCGCAGGATCTCGTCGATGATTGCCATGCCTCTCAGCAGCTCGGGCCCCTCAAAAAAGAAGGGCTCGTCTTCAATCATCTTTTGAAACTTACGTTTCAGGTAGCGGAACATCTTCCACTGCTTTTCGCTC
>Ga0134094_1003319_pt1 | contig 12118 bp, 10 predicted proteins | sample 5_1taG_FD_94458 | JGI IMG/M metagenome (GOLD analysis project Ga0134094, IMG submission 94458) | Switchgrass degrading microbial communities from high solid loading bioreactors in New Hampshire, USA - 5_19_20_110_A1 metaG | ecosystem: Engineered > Bioreactor > Semi-continuous > Anaerobic >... | reverse complement strand
GTATGACCTCCTCTACTTTATTTGTTTTGTTTTGTTTCCCTAATAAAGTAGAAATCATATCGTGGTTACTTTTGTCAATTAGCCTCCACGAAATTTACACCACTACTTGAGACTATAACATTTCTTATTATGAAAAGCATTATAACAATTGTTAGAGAAAACAGATTTAAAATTTATCTGGGTACATAAAGTTATGGTAACTTTTAATAGACATAATATTGCACAATGTAATAAAAAATGCTATAAAATATTAAGTGATAATAATTTTATCCATAGATTATGCAGATTTTTGTCATTTGAAAATATTTAAACGTATATTAAGGTTAGACCCACTAAAAATGAAAGGATAATATAGTATATGTTAAATGTGGTAGAAGCTTTCAGCGGAATAGGAAGCCAGGCAAAAGCACTGAAAAATCTGAAAATACCGCATGAGATTGTTGCTACCATTGAATGGGACATTTATGCCATATGTGCATACGATTTTATTCATAATGGAAAGCAGGACATTTCACCATATCTCTGTATGAATAAGGAAGAGCTTGTCAGCCGTTTGTACAAACTGAATTTAAGTATTGATGGCAAAAATCCTCTAAGTATATCATCCATCAGGATGATGTCTGAGGATGCCTTAAGGCGTATACTCTGTGCCATTGACAGAAACAAAAATTTAGTCAACATAAAAAATGTAAAAGGAGATGATTTACCTACGGAAATTGATTTATTGACATATTCATTTCCTTGCCAGGATTTGTCTGTTTGTGGTTCATGGCATGGTAACATGAGTGGTATTGACAGAAATGTAAAAAATAGTTCGGGGATGCTCTGGGAAGTTGAAAGGATACTGAAAGAAAGAAAAATTCTGGGTATGAAAATTCCGAGGTTTCTGCTTATGGAAAATGTAAGCAATATACTTTCAAAACTGCACAGAGAAAATTTCAGAAGCTGGCAGAATTACCTTGAAAGTATTGGTTATTATAACCAGGTATATACACTGAATGCAATGGATTTTGGAATCCCTCAAAGACGGATTCGTACTTTTATGTTAAGTGTTTTTTGTGAGAATGAATACATTATGGAAAAAGTACATAATTATTTTTTACAACATAATTTGCAGGGAAAACGCATCAGACAATTGGAACCACTAAAGAAATTTCTGCGAACAGATTACAGTAATCCGGTTTATAAGAAAGAAGCGGATGAAAGTCATCCGAATGATACACCATCCAGAAGAAAGATATTTCAGGAAAATGAGATTATTTTTGACGGAAAAGACACCTATGCTGAAACAGTTAATACGTTAACTACAAAACAGGACAGAAATCCGAATTCGGGTTTGATTATCTATAAAAGCAAAGCAAAAAACAAATCGCGGTACAGGTATCTAACCCCAAGAGAATGCTTTTTACTGATGGGGTTTGAAGAGTGTGATTTTCAGGCTGTTATCGATAATAATTTTAAGGTAAATTCCAATAGATATTTTTTCAGCAGGGAAGGACTGGAGAAATTAGCAGGCAACAGCATTGTTGTCAGTGTACTTGAAGAAATTTTCAAGCAACTTGTAGACATAAATGAACAGGTACTGAATAGGCGCAGTGTGAGTTACAGCAACATAGCATGCGGCATGTAGATATTTATTGAATAAGTGTAATTTGAAAGAAAAAATACTGTAAAAAAATTTATGCCTAAAATGCTGCAGAAGAGGTGTGAGTATGTCAGATTACAGTCTGCCGAAATATGATATCTACAGGAATTGGATGAAAGATGCCAGGGATAGAAAACATGATTGGGAAGAAATAAAATATGGTCTAAGAGGTAATCTGGAAGGACTGAAAAAATTTTTGGAAGAACAGCGGTCGTTGAACTGGTGGGAAATTGACTGCAATGATTGGTTTCAGCTTGTTAGGCTTGAAAAAGAAGCTGAGGAGCAAACCAAAGCTGTACAGTATCTTAGTGGTTATGCAATGATCTACGATGAAGGTGAAGATAATGAAATAAAAATTCCTCAGGATGAAAGATCATCATGGCAGCTATATAAGAAAAAATTGAAAGATAAAGGTTTTAAAGATTTGGTTATTGAAGAAATGGAAAGAACAACATTAAGAATTTTGAGAAGACTCAGTACGAATACTGTGAATAAACAGTCAATAAAAGGACTTGTTATAGGTAATGTACAGTCAGGTAAAACAGCAAATATGGCTGCGCTTATGGCTATGGCTGCTGACTGGGGATGGAATTTGTTTATTATATTGTCCGGAACAATTGAAAATCTCAGACAACAGACACAAAAACGATTACTGGATGATCTGAATACCCCCGGTAATTTAAACTGGAGAGCTCTTGAACACTTATCTAAAAATACATCTCTGGGACAAAGAGCTCAAGATTTACATTTTGAGGATAGCTCACGGGAGAGGTATTTTACTGTATGTCTCAAAAATGCTACAAGACTCAGAAATCTGATTCAGTGGATTTATGCTGATCCCAACAAACAAAGGCAGATGAAAATCCTGGTTATCGATGATGAAGCAGACCAAGCTGGTATTAATACTGCAAATATTAAAAGCAAGGATAGAAGAACGATCAATCGTCTTATTGTAAATTTGGTCAACGGAAAAAATGAAAAAGGCGAGATTATAAATTCTCATTTCCGTGCAATGAATTATATAGGATATACAGCTACTCCATACGCAAATATATTGAATGAATCGAGCAGAGAATCGTTATACCCAAGAAATTTCATAGTTGCTTTAGGTTTGTCAAAAGAATATTTTGGTCCACAACAGATTTTTGGTGTAGAAGGTGGAAATTATGAAGGAATGGACATAGTACGGATTATAGAAAAAGATGAACTGAATCTGATAAAAGAAGTACATAATGGCAATACAAATTATATACCGGATTCTTTACAGAATGCATTATGTTGGTTTTTATGCGGAGCAGCAGCAATGAGATATTGGGGCATAAGAAAGCCAGCAAGTATGCTTGTACATACCAGCCAAAAACAGACTCATCACCAGCATATTGCGGATTCTATCTATGACTGGCTGGGAGAAAACCCTGAATATGTAATCAAAAAGTGCAGAGAAGTTTGGAAGACTGAAACAGAAAGATTTGGTTTAAATGAATTCAGAAAGCAATATCCTGACTATGGCAGAAAAGATGAAGAAATAAACAGATATCCTCAGTTTGAAAGCATTGAACCGGGTATCAGAAAAATTCTGAAAAATGTCACTAATATTCCACTTGGTGACGGTGGTGAACTGAAATATCACGAAGGAATTCATCTGTGTATTGATAACTGCAGTAAACATAAAGGAATCAGTGAAGACGGAATGTACGTCAGACTGGCTTATCCTGATCCACAAAATATGCCAAACCCTGCACCTGTATTTATAGTGGTTGGAGGTGCTACTTTATCCAGAGGATTGACAATAGAAGGATTAATAAGTTCGTATTTTTTGAGGTCTGTAAATTATGCAGATACTCTTATGCAAATGGGCAGATGGTTCGGATACCGCAGAGGATATGAACTATTACCAAGAATATGGATAACTTTAAAAACATATGAACAGTTTGTATTTTTATCCACATTGGATGAAGAATTAAGAGAAGAGATCAGATATATGGATCAAATGAGAATCAGCCCGTCTCAGTATGGCCCGAAAATTAAGAATACTCCAAAATACAGTTTTATAAGAATCACAGCTAAAAACAAAATGCAGAGTGCAAAGCCTGCAGATATGGATTTAAGTGGTTTCAGCAGTCAGACTTATTTGTTCTATAATGATGAGAGTATATTAAAGAGTAATATTATGGCAGTTAATGAATTCATTGAAAAACTCGGAAAACCTGAGGAAAGAAAGCCGTGCAACAAACATGCAGAGAATACAATGATATGGAGAAATGTTCCGTTCAGTATTATATACAGCATGTTAAAAGAATATAAAGCTCCTGAAAGATTAATTGTATTTAAACCGGATGATATAGATGGAGTTGCAGAATGGGTCAATAAAATGACATCAGAAGGCAAGCTTACAAACTGGAATGTTGTCGTCGCAGGGATAGCAGACAAGAAAAATACCTGGAAGCTTCCTTATGGTGAAATTGGCAAAGTCAGCCGTACACGCAAAAAAAATTACCATGACAAATCAATCATTAATATAGGGGTATTAAGGGATCCGAAAGATATGATTGCTGATGTGGATTTAGAAGAAAATCCTGAACTGATTAATATGGTTAGAAAATTTAGTGCATCCGACGCAAAACCTATCAGGGACAAAGCAGGGCTTGAGATGACCCCTCAGTTATTGATTTATATGGTAGATAAAAATTCCAAAGTCAAAGGAGAATCAAACAGAGAAGATTTAAATGCGCCTGAAGACCTGGTTGGTCTTTGTCTGAATATTCCTGGCGGGAAAAGAGGTACAAATTATGCGGCGAAAATCACAATTAAGCTTGATAATAATATTTTTGATGACAGCGGTGATTTGGAGGGATTGAATGAAAATTGAGATTGCTGAACCTGGACGTATGAAACCAACCGGAAGCTCATTACTAAGGCTTATACAGAATAACAGTATGCCTTTTCTGGATCTTCTTGTAAGGGAAGCAATTCAGAACAGCCTTGATGCAGCGGATGAAGAAAGTGATTATGTTTCTGTGGATTTGATAACAGGCAGTTTCAATAGCAAAGAGCTGAGCAAAGAGTTAGAAGGAATAACGGATAGTCTGAATAAAAAATACCCCGCTGATAAATACGAGTTTATAGCTATTGCGGACAGCAATACTGTAGGTCTTACCGGAAAACTGCATCATGATGATGTTACAGGAAATGATTATGGAAATCTGATAAAACTTGTTTATGATATATGTAAACCCCAGAATAATGAGGGCGCAGGGGGCTCATGGGGCTTGGGAAAAACAGTTTATTTCCGTATTGGAATAGGTCTTGTAATTTATTATAGCAGGATTGTTAATGAAAATGGCTGCTATGAATCAAGGCTTGCTGCATCGCTTGTTGAAAATGAAATGAATGAAGATTCGCTAATCCCGGTAATAAATGGAAAATTAAAAACCGGAATTGCATGGTGGGGTGAAGAAATACAGAATAATAAAACTATACCCATAAGAGATGAGAAATATATAAAAAAAATTCTCAGTATTTTTAACATAGAACCTTATGAAGGTACTAAAACAGGTACAGTTATAATAATACCATATATTAACAGTGATGAATTGCTAAAAAATAACCAGGCTGAATATCTCGATAATGAAGGAAAGCAAATTTGGCCGTATTGGTGCTATAAACTGGATGATTATTTCGCTGTGGCGGTGCAAAGGTGGTATGCTCCCAGACTGAACAATGCTTATTATCCTTATGGAAAATGGCTGCGTGTAAGAATAAACAACAGATGTTTGACTTATGATTCTATGGAACCAGTTTTCCAGATTATTCAGGGATTATACAATAGGGCAGTTAATAAAAAAACAGAATATTATGATATTTTGCATAAACATGACATTAAAATAGGATCAATTCGCTTGAACAGGATACTTAATGATCCGGAAGCTGGTGTTGTGGCATTTACTAAAGTAAACCGCAATATGCTTAAAATGTGTCCCCCTGACAATAAGCACAGTCCGTATATGTATTTTAATTGTGGGATTACAGAAAGTGAGAGAAACAGACCTGTTGTTACTTTTACCAGAAAACCAGGAATGCTTATATCATATGAAACCACAGGACATTGGGCTGATACAATTGAGGAGACAAATAGTAACGAATTTGTTATAGGAATATTTGTTTTGAACTCCAAAAATTCAATTCCGGAGATTGGAATCAGTCTTGAAGAATATATTCGAAGAAGCGAAATGGCAGCTCATAATTCCTGGAATGATTTTACTGTTAATTCAGTTAACCCAAGGATTGTTTCCAGAATACAGAAACATGTCAAGAACAAAATTTCGAAGGAATATTTTGGTATAGATGATTTGGATGACTGGACCAAAATCAGATCCGGACTTAGTAAACTATTGGGAGATTTGTTACTGCCACCTGAAAACTTTGGAAGGAGAGCTAGCGGAAATAGCGTAAGGGAAAATGATAATACAATAAGAAGACGAATTATTGAGAATCACAAGGATATAACATTAACGGTAATTGAGGATAGCATAAGGTATACATTTCAAGGAATTGAAATTCCGCTTATGTTAAAAACAAAAAGTGCAATTAAAAAGGCAGTTATTATGATTGGTATAGAGTCAGAAACAGGAAATATAACCGCAAGTGAATGGGAAAAAGATTTGGGAATCAATTTGCCATTTGATATAGAGGCAATTGATGTTTCATTTATTATTCTCAATAAAAGTGATTTTAAATATTTGAATGATTTTATTGTGAATAAAAGCTCACCGGATAAAGAAATCAATGGGTTGAAATTATCTTTGCTTACATCAGAAAGAGGGAGTTCATACGGATTTATAATCAAATCAGAACAAAAACTCAGTTATGAAATGAAACTTACTGTGAAACTTAATTTACGGAACAGGAACATAAGAACGATTCTGAATGTTGAAGCGAGTGAAGGTGAAAGCTGATGGCTGCGAAGATATCTTTATATCCGACACTAAATGATGAATTAATGTCAAAAATAAGATTTCAGACATCTGCTTACGAGTTTTACTACAAGGCAGATGACAACGAATTTCCGCTTAATCCGGAAGAAGTTAATAATAATCCTTGTGATGTCAAAATTCTTGACAAAAAGGGTATTTGGACGCCAGATGATTATAATTTTTGTATAAGAAGGAAATATTTTGTGAGAACCTATCAATGTCTTTTTGGAAGAGACGGAATAGCTTGCAGAAATGCCATTATTGGAGTTGCGTTGAGATGGGCTTCCTCTGATTCAAAGCAGAGAGGTGTAATTAAAATAGGAGTTTTACATAATTCTGCAAAAGATGAAGAGTTTAAACTGGATTATGAGTTTCCTGCTGCTCAATTACGTGGAGTTGTTGAATTGACTACTGTTCTTTACCTGGAAAAACCCGGTACTCCATTATGGGATGAAAAGCATTTAGCCAATAATTATGGTTGTATTCTTGGAGAGCTTGACAGAATTACCGTACGACTGGATGGAACAGGATCAGAGTTTCCTGTTTTTTACACGGATAAACCTTTACTTCCTCTTTGGTATATCCAATGTGAATGGGATGATCCGACTATTGATCAGTTCAGTGAATGCATATCTATATTCATTAACAGGAGCAACAAAAATTATAAATTTTTAGAGAAGGATGAACATCTTCTGAGGGAAATAATGGCAAGTGCTTTATTCTTGCTGATTTCAAAGCTAAAAGCGCAGGAGGAATATTGGGCCGACACAGTAGCTGGGAATAATCTGACTGAAGGAAGTGTTTCCGCTGCTGTGCATTATTTCATCAATACTCTTGGTTGGGATCCTTCAACACCTGAATCATTATCTGTTTCCATAAGAAAATTTTTTGAGCAAAGGATGTAATTATGATGACTGTAAAAACTCTGAAAAGAACTGATGCTTTGTCTGCTATGGAAGAATGGAGAAGGATTTATCCTAGTCTTCCGGAGGTTAACAATGAATATCTGAAGATTCGAAAAGACCTTGAGGAGCTTAATCGTATTGTGAGAGAAGAATACTCACAGGAATACGATATAGATGTACAGTTTGGTATACATCTGTATAACTATATGAATAATTTATCCGGTTTCACCATGAGAGTTGCTGCTGATGATGATTTTTGGCGATATCTTTCGGTGAAAGTTGTGCCGCATATTGTTGCAATGAGATGGGGAAAAGACAATGATGCACATTATTGGAAAATGTCCTCAAGAATCTGGCTCCGTGTTATTTGGTGGTATGTTCATTTATCATGGCAAGGAAACACGAAAAACACACTCGAATTACTTAAATTTCCTGGATTTGATACTGATACAATTTTGAACCTGGTTGAGCGTGCCGGAAGAAAGGGCTATAATGTAGATGTTTACAGGTACATAATGCATTATTACAGCAAAGTACCGCAGGATGTGCTTGACAAATACAAAAATGATAAGCAAAGATCTCTTTTCAGAGTAATAATGAAATTAAATACAGCAAGAGCAATGGTGATAGAACCTGGATTGTATCCAGGTGGGGAACGTGAGTATGTACGTTCATTGTTTAGTGATTTGAATATAATTGTCTGATAATAGGTGTATAAAATGTTGCCAAAAGTTATTGACTTGTTTTCAGGATGCGGAGGTTTTTCACTGGGATTTCAGAAAGCAGGTTTTGAAATAGCCGTAGGTATTGATATTATACCTGAAGCAGTAAAACTGATTTCTTATAATATTAATTGGAGAATGGGGCAGAAAGAGGTTTATTTGTGTGGTGATATCACCGAAATTAGTGGGAAAGAGTTTTTGGACAAATTTGGTGATGAAGGCTGTATTGTGATAGGGGGACCTCCTTGTCAGCCTTATTCAATTGCAGGGAGAGGGAAACTAAGATCATTAAGTGATGACAGGATATATACAAAAGATAAACGAGGACTATTGTATAAAGATTTTGTCAGATTTGTTTTGGAGCTTAATGCAAGAGCAGTTATAATGGAAAATGTTCCTGAATCAGTTAACTATGGAGGAAAAAATATACCGCAGCATGTATGTGAAATACTTGAAGAAAACGGATATATATCGTACTGGACTGTTTTGAACGCGGCAGATTTTGGTGTCCCTCAGATTAGGGAACGTGTATTTGTTATTGCTGTCAGACGAAATGAAGGTATAAATATCGATTTACCAGAGCCTACACACCGAAATCCTGATAACTGCTTAACAATTTGCCAGAAAAGATTTTCAAGTTTTAAAAAGTTTAAAAACTTTATATTGCCTAAATCTGATAAAAATGCTTCAAAAATATGGATTACGGTAGGTGATGCATTTTCTGACTTACCTGTTTTATTTGAAGATGAAAATGCTAATTACAGAAATTTTCCTCTTAACATTGAAATGCCTTACAGATACGAATGTCAGAATGATTTTCAGCGATTAATGAGAACTTGGTTTGGGACTCCAACAAGATCTGTTTCTGCAAATTCATTCCGGAAAACCAGCAGAGATTTTCCTATATTCGCAAGAATGAAACAGGGTGATAATTATATAAAGGCAGTTGATATCGCTGAAAAACTGTTCAGAAATACTGCCAAATTGTATGCTTACAAAGAAGGAAGTATTAAATACGAAGAATTGAAGCGGAAAATAATACCACCGTATGAGACAGAGAATTTTTTAAACAGATGGAAACGGTTGGATGAAAACAAACCAGCACATACCATTACTGCACATTTATCAAAAGATACATATAGTCACATACATCCTTGGGAACCAAGGGGAATTTCAGTTCGTGAGGCTGCAAGACTGCAATCTTTTCCGGATGATTATTTTTTCAATTGTACAATGAGTGATGCTTTTAATTTTATTGGAAATGCCGTACCGCCATTATTGGCTTATGCTGTTGCTGTATCAGTAAAAAATGCTTTTATGGAGGAAATAAATTATGAATCTGCTTGAAGAAATTAGGGAATATTTTGCTTCAGTAAAATGGGGGGCAAGAGAATTAAAAAACTTGCCACCGGAATACCCGGCTTACGTTGTAAGAACAGCAAATGAGTATGGTGTGGCAATTCCATATAGCGGAAATGCAATTTCGGAAAAATTCGCCAATTGTCAAATACATAATAGAATTATTTCAATTGATGGTAAAGAAAATATGTTTTTGATATTAAGCTGTAATCAATATAGTCTGAGGTATGAGTTTGCTGCAGTGTGTGCGCAGTTTGCGGAAGCAGGTGAAAATGGAGAAAACAGAAAAAGTATTGTCAGTAATCCATCGGCTTGGTGGGAACAGTGGAAAACACTTTTGGGCAATACTGTATCAGTGAAAAAGCCATATAATATAATAGCAGAAATGTACGTACTTGAATATCTTATTAGAAATGGAAAAAAAGCAGTATGGACTTCGTTGAATTTGGGAAGTAATGATATAGAAACTGAGGAAGAAAGCTATGAAGTAAAGTCAACAATAAAAAGATACGGTGCTACAGTTACTGTATCCGGGCAATATCAGCTTTATAGTACAAAAAAATTATATCTCGTTTTTTGCAGATTAGAAAAGTCTGTTACAGGAGTTTCCATTAATGATATGAAAAATAAACTGATTGAAACAGGATATTGCGAAGATTTATTAGAACAGCAACTGGGTAGTCTTGGATACGAATTTGGTATGAGTATCAGAAATGAGAAATATAAAATTATTGAAAAACGGAAATATTTAGTTGATCAATACTTTCCGCAGATAACACCATTGGCCTTTAAGGGTGATAAAATACCAAATAACATAATTCAGATAACATATACGATAGATTTGGATGGACTTGAATATACAAGCTTTTAAATGTGTAGTCAGTTATTATATGAAGTGTAATGCAAATGGATGTTCATTCAAAAGAAATAAGAAGCTACAACATGTCGAGAATAAGAAGTAAAAATACAAAACCGGAGGAAACAGTGCGTAAGTATCTTTTCAGTAAAGGATACAGATATAAAAAAAATGTAAAGTCATTGCCTGGTTCTCCGGATATTGTGATGAAAAAATATAAAACAGTCATTTTTGTAAATGGTTGCTTTTGGCATGTACATGAAGGATGCAGTTTTTTTGAATGGCCTTCTTCAAACACAGAATTTTGGAGAAAAAAGCTTATAGGTAACAGAGAACGTGATTTGAAAAATTACAATAAATTGAGGGAAATGGGTTGGAATGTTCTTATTGTATGGGAGTGTGAACTTAAAAAAGACAAGGAAAAATGTTTGGAACGTATAATAAAAGAACTTGAATCCATTGGTAATTAGTAAAGGTATTGAAATGCTTGTTGGATCAAAACTTACAAGCCTTTATATTACACTTGAAATGTTTTATTTCTAATTCTTGCTAGAAAGGGAGGTTGTAAAAAATTTTATGTAAACATAAAACTCCTTCTATGCTAGAATATAAAACCATAGGAAGGAGTTTTTTTTATGGCAAGAAAGAGAATAATCACGCCTGAAAAGAAAGAACTCATAAGTAAACTCATCGAAGAATACGACATTAAGACCGTCAAGGATTTACAAGAAGCGTTGAAGGATTTGCTGGGCGATACAATTCAAAATATGCTGGAAGCAGAACTGGATAAGCATCTTGGATACGAAAAATACGAACCTACCGAAGAACCAAAATCAAATTACCGTAACGGACACACGTCCAAGACATTGAAGTCAAGTGTCGGACCTGTGGAAATAGATGTTCCCCGAGACAGGAATTCAGAATTCGAACCAAAAGTTATTCCTAAGCACAAAAGAAGCATTTCGGATATTGAAAATAAAATAATAGCAATGTATGCACGAGAAATGTCAAATAAGTTAGCAAATACAGGATATTTACGGATTTGAAGTATCAGCAGAGATGGTAAGCAAGATAACCGATAAAATACTACCGGAGATAGAAGAATGGCAAAACGGGCCACTGGATGAGGTTTATCCGATAATATTTATTGATGCGATTCATTTTTCAGTAAAAAACGATGGGCTTGTAACGAAGAAAGCAGTATACGTCGTTTTGGCAATTACTACAGAAGGGCTGAAAGATGTAATAGGGATTTATGTAGGGGAAAATGAGAGCTCCAAATTCTGGCTGGGAGTATTAAATGATCTTAAAAACAGAGGAGTAAAGGACATCCTGATTATGTGTGCTGATGCGCTTACAGGGATAAAAAATGCAATCAATGCCGCTTTTCCAAATACAGAGTATCAAAGGTGTATAGTTCACCAGATAAGGAATACGCTGAAATACGTATCAGATAAAGACAGAAAGGAATTTGCAAAGGATTTAAAGCGGATATATACAGCTCCAGATGAAGAAACGGGAGCAGATGCTTGAAATTTCTGAAAAATGGGATAAGAAGTATCCAGCAGCGATGAAAAGCTGGAAGACAAATTGGGATGTTATTTGTCCATTTTTTAAGTATTCCAAAGAGTTACGAAAAATCATGTATACTACCAATG
>Ga0134094_1003310_pt1 | contig 12151 bp, 6 predicted proteins | sample 5_1taG_FD_94458 | JGI IMG/M metagenome (GOLD analysis project Ga0134094, IMG submission 94458) | Switchgrass degrading microbial communities from high solid loading bioreactors in New Hampshire, USA - 5_19_20_110_A1 metaG | ecosystem: Engineered > Bioreactor > Semi-continuous > Anaerobic >... | reverse complement strand
CACGGCAATTCCAGCGGCCGGCTCCGGCGGGGAATTGCCGTGGCCGCCCGAACCAGCCGCGGTGGAACGCCTGATCAGTTCGCAGGATTATGAGTCCGCCCTATTTCTGCTGAAGAAGTACATATCAATGCTTCCGGCCCATACGGAAGAGGCGAGCTTCGTCAGATCTGCGGCCGACCTTGCGGCTGCCTCGGGTTTCGCCGCTGCAGCTACCGGAGACTACCCGGGAATAGAAGCTGCTTGGAAGGGACTCCTGGGTGGGGCTGGTGCAGCCAAGGAGCAGCAGTCTCTCAGAGCAGCCGTAGATCTGGGGCTGGGGGTGACTTATGCTGCAGGAGTAGGCCGGTTCCCACACTGGGCCAGTCGTGCTACCCATCATCTCTCGGCGGTGGTGAATTCGGCACCGTTGGGAGAACTCGCACAAGCTGCTCGGAGGGCTGGCAGAGAGTACGGAGTCAAGGTGGCGTATCTCCCGCTGTGGATGGAGCTTGCTGGAATTGGAGTTGTTTTGCTGGCGGTTATCATCATCGCACGGATTATCAAGTGGGCTTCACAGCCAAGACCTAACGGGATACTCAGTGTGATGAGCCCAACGGGAGCATTTGCTAGCATTACGTTGGACCTGTCCACTCTTGGCCCCGGAAAAGGCGCAGCCTTCTACCTCGACGGTGGGAGGCTGGTGATGAAAAAGATGAGAGCTAGTGCCGAGAATCCTTACCCGCCCTCGGGTGAATCAAGTGCGGGAGGCGAGTCTTTGTTTACCGTATCTCCCAACCAAACTGGACGACGCGGGTTTACCATCTGGATTCCGCAGGAAGTGGAGGTCGTAGATCCAGTCAACGGCATCTGGTCTAACTACGGTGCTTTCAATGTCGAACGAAACTGCGAAATTCGAAATCAGGAAATAACCATCCGGGTATCCGGACTTCAGGTATAAGTACAAGTATCGGGGCGGATCTCGGGCTCGGGAGGTTAGTTTTTATGACCAGGATTTGGATGTCAGACTCGGCCGGTGTAAACCTGTCGAAGCACGTAGAAATCCTGAACAAAGCGTTCAACGAGAACTTCATAGTAGTCAATGCCGCTGAAGAGCCGGTGAAGCTTCGTGAAACCTTCACCAGGAGTATTTTCATTGGTATGGGCGGGACCGGCCAGAAGGTCATCAAGAGACTTAAGGCAAAGATGGACCGGTACGGGTTGCGCAAGCTTCCCATTTTCGGTTTTCTCGTTTTCGATACTGCAGGCATCGAGCCGGCCACTGACCAAGAAAAGGAATTGCAGATAGACAGAAGTGAATTCGTGAGCTTGCAGGTGCCGGGAGCCCTGGCCTATATCGCTGAAGCAGAGAAGGCCAAGGCAGGACAGCCTTCGACTCATCCGGAGCTAGGGGAATGGCTGCCAGACGGTTTTAGCGCCTCGGCCATCATGGCAGGTGCGGGCGCCAGGCGTAGCGTGGGGCGGTTCGCCTTCTTCGTAAATGCAGAAAAGGCAGGCACTGCCATGTATAGTCTGGTTACGAAAGTTCGCGATTACTCTCGCGATAGAGAGTTGAAGGAGAAGGGGCTGGCCCTCAACGTCGATTCGCAGACGCATGTTTACATCGTGGGTTCGATATGCGGCGGGACGGGCAGTGGTATCTTCCTGGACCTGGCATATGTGTTCCGTAGTATGCTCGCGGACAAGGATCCCGCGTTGGTAAAGATTATCGGGATGCTCTTGACCAACTTCCCTAATGCCACGCCAGAGCATCGGGCCAATGAGTATGCGGCTCTCATGGAATTGAACTGCTTCTCCCGGGAAGACACCGTGTTCCGGGCGAAATACAAGGGTGTGATTGGCGACGTCTACCGGACTGAGAGACCGTTTGACATCACGTATCTCATTGGGAACCAGACATCCAGCGGTGACTATCTGAACCACATAGACAACGTGGCCGAACTGATGGCGGAGTTCCTCTTCCTTCAGACCTGCACCGATACGGGCAAGAAGGTCATGATTGATCAGACGGACAATATTGAGGCCTGGTTCCGCGAAGAGAACGGGCGTCCCAGGTGTTTTAGTGGCTTCGGAATCAGCTCCACGCAGATTCCCTGGGATTGGATTGTGGAGCGCTGGGGCTCCAAGCTTGCTGCTACAATTCTCGACAAGCTGCTTTCTCGCGGGGGAGCTGCCTCTGGTGATGCGGCTGAGCTGGCTGCAGGGATACTTAGCAAGTATGGCGCAACCGAGAGGATAGACGACTTTGAGCCTTACAAAGCCTCGCGTAGTGGCATGAATTTGTATATTCAGAATACTGTGCGGCCTGCCGCAGTGGATCGAAGCGATTCGCTGGATTCGGCGAAGGCCAAACTCAGCATGCGCCGTCTAACCGTGGACAACAGCCTGGAGGGACAGCTACAGCAGAACGGCTTGGACCGGGCCACCGAGAAGCTAGCAGAGTTCAGCAGCGAACTGGACCGTACTGTGATGTCAATATACGCCAATCCCTCGAAGGGTGGATATGCTGCTGCTGATGCATTCCTCCAAACCGTGATGGAGAGGCTCGAGACGTTGAGAAAGAGTATCAGGGCCAAGATCGAACTGATGAATAAACAGGCCCGGCGTTACGATGACGAACTCAACGGAGTAGAGGCCGAGATGAGCCGCTCAAGGGGCATTTTTGCGAAGCGGCCGCATCCTGATAAGTATTCCGGCAGGTACTTGGAAGTGTTGGAAGCGAAGGTTCGCAATCAGTGGGAGCTTGACACTCTCCGGCACATAGATAGGTCCCTTGAGGAGTTGATCGGAAGAATCAGTGGGACCAGACAGAACGTGAAGAGCGCGCTCAGGACCATGAACGAGGTTCTCCAGCGTTTCCAGCAACACTACGCCGCGTCCGGTGAGATACCAAGCGGGCTGCCGTTCTACAGCGAGTCTCCGCTCGAAGCCGCAGACATAGACATGCTTTACAACGAAGGTATCGAGGATGCCGAGAGAGAGAAGGAACGGTTTTTGGCTGCACTTTCGTCGCTCTCCGATTTCGTGCAAATGACCGAAGACAGAATATTCGAAGTCATGCGGGTGTACGTTACGGGTAGATTGTCCAAAGTTTTTAGCATGAGTATTGTCGATCTTCTAAAGCGCAAATATGGTGCCGAACCAGCAAGCATTGCTACAGTTGTCCGTAGAATACATGAACGGGCGCAACCAGCGTGGAACTACGTCAGCGCGGCGATGTCTGGCGAGGTAAAGCAGCTGGATATTATGATAGGCCGCGATAACGAAGACGAACTTCTGAAGAGGAGCTACTACCAAGAGATTCTTGACTCCACATCCAGAGACTTCGTCAAGACTGAAGCCATTCCGGACAAGGTCTGGGTGATGCGGACTGCTCATGGAATCGGTGTGCATGCTCTGAGTGACATAGATGCTGCTTTTCGGGACTTCAAGATGAGGATCAGTGGTCCCGAAGGCGCTAAGTATCTCTTCACGGACAGGCGTTATCTGGAGGAGTTAGGGCGCACTCCGCTCAAAGAGGAGCATGCGATTCCGAGGTTCAAAGCCAAAGAGACCTGGGTCAAGGCCATCGCTTTTGGTGTCATCGTCCGCAGTGAGCACGACCGTCAGTACACCTTCAATTCAAAGGCGTACGGCCAGGTGGTCGCGGTCCCACTGGGGCAGGGCCGTAAGGACGCCTATACACGATTCGAATCCGACGGTCTGCTCCTGGAGAGGGTTATGGCCGAGGTGGCGGTTGCTGAGAAGAGCCTAAGCGTCAGTGAGATTGCGGCCAAGCTTGAGGCGGCACTTGGGGAGGTCACAAACCTGCGCTATACTGCTGAGGCGAACGGGGCAGGGCGGGCCGTCCTGGAGTTGCTTGAGTCCGAGGCCAAGGAGTTGTCCAAGCTCCTCGCCAGGTACAGAAGCGCCGTGTAAGAACGCAGCAGTAGTCTTGCCAAGGTGTTGCATGGGAGGAGACCAGCGTGCCTGCTAATCCTATACTCGTACTCGGCCTTGGAGACGTGGGAGCAAAGGCGATCGCTCGCATGAAGCAGCGCATCCGGAGTGCTTTCGGCGAAGATGTGCCCGGAGTAGAATACCTGGCCATAGTTGCCACGGACTCACAAGCGAGGCAAGAAAACGCTACGCATCTTGACCGATTCACTGTGGATCTGAGGTCCTTGCTTGCTATGCAACTTGTCAGGACGAGCTCGCCGGGAGCCAGCTTGTCGCCGGGTGTGGAGAAACTGCTGTCGCCTCAGTGGACCGTGGAAGGAGACGAAACAAGGTCAAGGCTATTCGCATCGCTTCTGTCCACCGCCACGCAGGCTTTGGCCGGGGCCATCATAGCCACCGAGGCATTGCGGGAGTTGACGGCGGACCTTCCCGGGGTGGATAGCAATAAGTCCGCTACGACCAGGGCCGAAGTCGGGGCATCGGAAGATCCCAAGGCGGCAGGCGCACCGTCACCACTGACATCATTGCGACCGGTGCGTGAGATGCTGGAAAGCCAGGCTAGGGGTGCGGTATCCGATTTTGTCATTGCACTCGGGTCGCAAGAAGCGGAGCTCGGCCCTGTCGGCTTTTCTGCCCCTTTGCGAGAGCTGAAGGAAGAGCTTGAGGCTATCTTGACCCGGACCAAAGCGACGGTACTGCAGCGGAAAGCCACCTTGCCCCGCCCAAGCTCCACCCAGGGGCGTTCCCAGAAAGAAGGGTCGTTGCCCCAGTCTCCCGCACTGCAGCAGAGTGTGGCTGAGTTGCTGGCGCTCCAGGCGTTCGCCACCGGCGTATCCGAGCTGTTGGACGAGGTCGGGAAAGCCGAATCCCTTCTCAATCAGGCAAGGGAGCGGATCAGGAGAACGATCGGTTCAGACCTGAGCAGCCTGAACCTTGTGCTATCTGACTCTGGTTGGTCCCTTGAGGGGTTGCTCATGGGATTGGGATTTCGAGACCAATATGACAATCCGATCTCCCCCGAGGAGATGGCTATCGACCTTTACAAGAAACTGGGACTCTCCGCAGGTATAGTTGGTCTCGGCATCTCTCTCCAGGACAGCATGGATAGTTACTGCCGTGACCAGCTCAAGCACGTCATAGGGAGCCGGATGGTACTGCGGTCGGATGATGGAGTCGCTAGCTTTGTGCAACTTGAGAGCGATGAGTATGTTCTGCTTTCTCCCGACAAAGACCTTGACCCTCAAGACGACAAGGAGGCGGTCGCCTACCACTCATCGTCCAAAGATACAGAGTACTATTACGGGTATTCCCGAAGGGCCGCTAACGAAGCTCTTTGGGAGGATGAGAACTTTAAGACGGTAAACGACCGTATTAGCAAGAAGATAATTAGTCTGACCAGTCCCCGTACCGAGATCCGCATGAACGAGATATTGAAGAAGTCCTTAGGTAACCTCAGCTTCGATACCCAGATCGTGAGGATCATGGTACTGGGTGACAGTGGCGATACGCTCTCGGGAGCCCTTCTGCTGGATGTGGCCGGGATGGCCGTTCAACACTGTCAGAGTAGAGGTGGGGGTGGTTGGCGGGCGATAGCTATCATTTCGGCGCCCCACCCTGCCATTGGTTACCTCAAGAATGCCTTTCCTCAAGCAAAAGCCTGCGCGACCCTGAAGGAAATATACTACTGGTGGGAACAGAACAAGTACCAGAAGGTGCGAGAGTCCAAGAGAGTCCAAGTGGACACGCACGTATTCAACGCCATTTATCTTCTTCAAAACATTGATGATGATCCTGGTAAAGCTATAGAACACTGTGCCGCCGCCGCCACCGAACTGGCCCTGCTGCAAACGTTCGATGACGAGGACTTATTCTTGACATTGGAGGATGGAGGCCGGGCCCTGAAGCGTCCGGTGCTTTCCTTCGGAGCGGCGCGGCTTGTTTGTCCGAAGGATATCCTCGCGAAATATGACTCGTATTCCGTAGCGTCGGAAGCAGTGCAGGCCTTTACTAAGGCTACCGACGGCGGGCCGCTACCCCAAAAGAATGAGGAGATCCTGGTTAAGCTCAGACAATTGGTGGAGAAAGTGAAAGATGCCGGGCGGGAAGGGGCCGAGGCTCAGTCCCGTGACTGGTGGGAGCAGTTCCAGGACGTCGTTGGCAGATCCCTGGACGAAGGGCCCATCGACAATAGACTGGCCTCAGCCCGCATGTTAGTAAAGCAGGCGAAGGAGGTACTGGAGCAGGACGGTAGTGTGCTCGATGATTGGGATGCCGAGATCAAGCGGCGCCTGGAGGGCTTCACTCACAAGCTCAAAGAGATATCGGCCGACATCGACCAGCTAACTAAGCGGGCAACGGCTGCCACTTTGCAGGGTCTCCTGGAATTGGTAGGGTTCTTGCTGTCTTTGCTGGCCGTGGTGGCGTTGCTTACGGGGATTACCATACAGCCTTGGTCCCTGGAGGCATACCAGACGCCAGTCCTGGGCGCGCTGGTTTTGCTTAGTATCCTGCTGGCAGCTTTGGCCCTGGTGGCGTTCCACGCGGCGGCCAGAACGCGAGAAAGGATAGCGCAACTCAAGCAAGACCGCGCGAAGGTGTTCGCGGAACCCAATAACCTCCACATTACCTCCGAGGGCTTCTGGATCCTCCGGGGCCTTTACCGCAGGATCGTAGAGCTCGAGCGCCAGCTTGCCAGTCTGGAGGAGGCACTTTACGTCGCATTGCCGGACTGGAGGAAAAGAGCGGACGACATCAGGAGAAGTCTGCCTATGAACGTGTACATCCCCGACACCGCAGGTACAGTTTCCTTGGTCTCACCGTCCTATCTTGCGCAACAGCTGGCGCGGGTCAGGGATGACCTCTTGGATGGATCTCTGCAAAAAGGTTTCGGAGTGCACTGCAAGCTCAAGCTCCGACCTCTATTAGGGTTGAGCCACGAGGGCGTCGCAGTGGGGTTACCCGCGCAAATAGAAAGGCTGATCCGGGAGACCCACCGGGAAGATTTCAGCGCCTTTGAAGTTCTAGCGTTGATCGCTCATCCAGGCGATGTCGCAGAAGATCGTTCGGAAAAAGACAACAACACAAGTGAATACATACATGCCCTCAAAATAGCCTCCAAACCTTCGGCGCGCTACAATCCAGCAAAGATAGATGGGGTCCTGGGTGTCAAGTATATCATGGCGCTGGAAGAGAAGAAACAGGCGGACGAAGAGCCTCTCAAGAGCGCTCGAATCACTCGCGGTGTACCCGAGGCAGGCCAGTCTTTCCATGTCTTCACTACGGTCGATCCATCCCGTATAGTACTCTGCCAGGTCTGGAGCAAACCCATCGATATTGGCGCGCTGGAGGCAGTAGTCAATTACACTGAGGCCTTCGAAAACACGCCAAAATATGCCAATTTAGGGCTGGACCTGCAAATGGAAACAGCCAGGTACTCGTTGGTCGAGCGCGTCGTGGGCGACAGCCTCAGGGCGCTGATAGTACGGGCAATTGTCTTGGGTATCATCTCCGGGACACTGCCAGACTTTTCGGCCACTCGGGACGCACGTGACGGTCAGTACAGCCCGCCGGCCGGCACGACTGGTCTGGAACGGTTGGTCGAGCTCTATCGTGTCCATCCCGAGCGTGCGCAGAGATTGAAAGAGGCTGTGGAAAAGCACATAGCAAGCGTTCTCGACCGCGAAGAGCTGGTCGCCTGGCTTACCTGGGTCAAGAACAGCAGCAATTATCGCAAACGTATCGGCCTCACCGAAAGCGATGTAGCTGTGATAGACGAACTGATCGAGCAGGTAAAAACCGACCGCAAGGGTGCGGATTTCATCTAGCAGTGAAGGTGAAGGGTTACATGGCTAACGATACGTACGCCTTCAAGTCGTACTGCAGGCTGTGTGGCAACGAGAAGCCGCGTACCCCGGCGGAGCTTCGGTTCTGTCGCAACCAGCTTCCTGGAGGCGGAGTCTGCGGTTTTTCACTGGAAGATCGCTACCCTGTGCTGGTGCTGGAGAGCACCGCGGAAGAGATTCTGTTACGGTTTGACACGTTCCCTGAGAGCGGTCAGGTGTTTTTGGGGGATTTCGGTGACGAGCCTAGCTCCGGATCAGGGGTGAACCTAAGGGAATATGTTCAGGGTGATGAGTCGATAGCACGGAACCACGCCTCCATTCGGCTCGAAGGAGGCCGGTACTACCTAAAGCGTGAAGATCGTGAAGCAGAACTCTTGGTTAACGGTGAGTTGGTGAAAGATGAGCGCGAAATCAGATGTTATGATCGTATCAAGATAGAAGAGTCGTTATTCTTCTTTCTGACATGACGTAGTCGGGCGTGTGTTCGCGAGGCACGGTTGTGCTCTGGTCGTATTCTTCAGATCCAGATGATTACGGGGGAATGCGGTAGCTATGGAGGCGGTCATTGCGCATTTACGGGGCCTATCATCCGCTTACGCTAGTCATCCCAGGACAGCAGCTGTAGCTGCATTAATCCTGCTAGTTCAGCTGTCTTTCTTCCTGGTCGCCAGAAGGCAACTAGCGTCATATGTGAAAGGAAACGAGGGTGATTCAGTCAAGAACACCGCCGGAGTGAGGGCGGCAGGTCTGGTGCTGTATGTTCAGGAGATCGCCTTCATTCTGCTGATGGTGGTGATCCTCCCGGGTCTCCTGGTGTCCGTAAGCGGTGGTGTTGGCGCTGGCATCATCTTCGTGCAGGAGGTTATGTTCCTCTTCGCACTGGTTGCACTGGTAGGAACTTCTCAACATTACCGGGACCATTTGGCTGCTCTTGTCAAACTGATACATGCGGGAGGCTCCCAGACCCGTAGCGAAAGTCCGCAGATCAACCGGCTTCTTGCTGAGTATGACAGGCTGAGGGATCTGGGAGTCGAACGTCCTGACGTCGAGAACCTCGTGTCTGAGTACGTTGGCAATGACTCCCGGCTCAAGCTTGATGACTGGGATGAGGACGGCACGGCGCGGTCGGCCGGACCGAGATTAAGGCGAAGCCTACTGGACATGAGTTGGGCTCCTGCCTTTGTGCGATTTGTGATGACGACCATGGTTGGGATTGGATTACTTGGCACCTTCGTAGGCTTCACTTTCACTTTGAGCGACCTATCCGGTTCCCTTGAGAGCCTGCGGGTCGAGATTTTGGGGGAGCCCGGTTCTGATTCGCCGGGTGGTGTCGGGGGGGCTGAGTCCGGCCAGAGGCCGGCAGGAATCTCCGGTACTGACGAACGCCAGACCATTGTGGAGCAACTGGTAGACCAGATTCGGACCCCTCTTGGCGGTATGTATACCGCTTTTGCCACAAGTGTGGTGGGGCTCTTTCTTTCTATCATGCTGACGCTTGTAAAGGAGCTCTGGTGCAACTACCCGCTCGAGCGCCGGCGTCTGGTTCAGCAGCTCCGCGCCTTTCTCGACGGAGAGTATGCGCGCAGAAGATACGCCGTCGGTGAAGAGAAACCTAGCACCCTTGTGCTTGAGCTCCGGAACTTGACTGCTAACCTGGTAGAGGCAATGCGGTATGGCTTGGACAGCGGGTTCGGCAAGGTTACGCAGGAACTCTTCCACACCAACGCTGCTATGGGCAACATGCTCGCCGAGATCAGCCGGCTATTGGGTAGCTTCAACAAGGCATCCGAGGGGATGCTCCTATCGAGCCAGGCCCTGGAGGAGTACGGTAAGACCAATGAGCAGATCCTAACGAGGATGGAGGCGGTGGTGGCCGGTACGCATCAGGATACGCTCCGCCTTGCCTCTGCGCTCCAGGAGCTGGCCGCACCGCTCGGGCGTTTTTCGGCTCTAGTACAGGAAAGCGTTGCGACGCTGCACAACTACGAACGGACCATTGAAGGGTTCGGCCAGGAGATACTGGGGGTAACCACTGCAGCGCTGGCGGATATGCGGCGGATGATTCAGATGGTGATGGACTTGCAGACGGAAGTCGGTGCTGCGGTGGCCAGACTACCCGGAGACATGGCCGCGGCAGCAGCGAACCAGCTGATGTCCGGACTCGATCACCCCATTGCCGACCTCTCGGGATCGGTGGAAACCATGAAGACCAACGTGGAGTCGATGCTTTCCATGGTTGCTCATTACGACAAAGCGCTTGCTTCCATCTGGTCTCAGTATGAAAGCCTGGGTAGGGTGGTCGCCGATGAGTTTGCTCGGACGATCAAGCTTCAGGAGCAGGCGATTGCCAGGCTGGAAGATGTCACGTGTGACCTGGGGGTGCAAGTATCCCAGCTTACTTCTTCCTACCGAGCTGCGATGACGGCGAGCAATAGGCTGATAAGCGAGCTTGATCGCGTGTTTGCTCTGGACGCACTTGCGGGGTCCGACGCGAATCAGGGAAACAATGGAGGGTGGGAGACGGCAGCCACAGGGCATAAGGAAAACCAACTTGGTGGTCGGGCAGGCCGCAAGGCTTAAGGTTGGGGGGTAGGGGCATGAGCAACGATTCCTCCGATGCCATCTATGCTGCTGATCCTACCGAGTCAGAATCAGTTTCCGCCGCGGATCCAGGGCGCTTTTGGCCCTCTGTAGCTGATATCATGGCAGCGTCTGCTCTGGTCATCCTGCTTTTCATGTTTCTCTCTTTCATACAATCGTTTGAGGTGGCCCAGAGGACAGACGAGATCGAGCAGATATACAAACAGATGGATGATGCCCTTAAGATCAAAGCCAGTATCGTAACTGCCCTGCAGCAGGCTATGAGCAAGAGTCTCGGCAAGGAGAATGTTAGTGTGGACGATAAGGATTTAACCATAAGGATTCGTGAGGACATCTTCTTCGACCGGGGCAAGAGCGACATCAAGGCAAACGCACGCCCTATTCTCATCAACATGGCCGACGCCTTCACGGCCATCCTGGACGATGAAAAGCTACGCTCTTATATCTCTGCCATCCTTATCGAGGGCCACTGCGACGATACGGGTACCCCCGAGGTCAACTGGCGCCTTTCCACTGAACGGGCGGTTAAGGTCGTGGAGTACCTGCATCATGCCAGCCCCAGGCTAGCTAAGAGGTATCCGCGCTACTTCGGCGCGGCGGGGTATGGTGAGTTCAGGCCCACGGAGGACGGAGAACGCCGGGAGGGCGAAACCGGGAGGAGGCCGGCACCGTCGCGCAATGAAGCGAATCTCGCCAAGCTGTCGCCCGACTATGGCGCTAAGGATAGAAGGATTGAGATACGAGTGATTCTCCGTGATGACAGGATCAAGGAGCAGCTCGATATCTACATGCAGCGGTACGCGGGGATGAATCTGGAATGAAGCCGGAGATCGGCCGGGAAGTGCCCTTTCTGGTCAGGCAGATAGTACGGCAGCGGCGATACATTACAAGCAGTGTGCTCCGGGATCTCGAGGACGAGGATGGCAGGGAAGCCCGAAAACTCCCAGCATCTCTCGAGCAGGAGACCACCCGGGCACTCGGGAAACTCTTTGCCGACATGTATGAGGAAATGTTTGCCTTTGTTGAGCGGGGTCAGGAATTCCCGATTGGGAAGTATACCAAGGTGGCTTCTGCCAACCTGAGCCCAGTATCGGATGGGGAGGCAAGGAGTCAAACAGCCGTGCAGCTGCTTGAACAGATAGTTATGGATACTGTCGTTCGTGTGGTTCAGGGGGAGATCACCAAATGGCGTTGCAGCCTTTTTGCTCGCCTGGCCAGTGATCTTTCGGATATTCATCCCGAGCTTGCTCGTGTTGAACAAGATCTCTTCGGCTCGAAGGTTATGGAAGCCGATGCCGAGGTCCTCAAGAAGCAGATAAACGATGCCGTGGTCGGGGCGAGAGCGCGGGTTGGGCTGTACATGCCGGTAGGGCCTGACCGCCCGTCAGTACTGATGGCAGTGTTGATGGCCATCTTGCGAAAGTTGTTCGGCCTTCCGAAAGCGGTAACCCCCACCTACAATGCCGCAAGGGCGGCATTCAAGTGTTACTGGCAACAGTTGTTTGACGCATATAAGGACGGCCTGCGGGTTGCAGTTGGCGTCATCTGGCAAGATGGCAATTGGAATACGGAAGTCAGGCGTCTTGCAGTCCTGGTCAGAAAGGTCATCCAAACGGCCGAGGAAAGAGATCGGGAGAGGCTCAGGAAACTCAGGGTGCAGGTAGGCAGCGGTGAGTGAGTACGCAGGGCCCATTGTGAGGTGACGATCGGTGATGGGCTTAGTCCGGCCCACTGGCATCGGCCGGGTGCACCATAGTATCTACCGTTCATAT
>Ga0134094_1003307_pt1 | contig 12153 bp, 10 predicted proteins | sample 5_1taG_FD_94458 | JGI IMG/M metagenome (GOLD analysis project Ga0134094, IMG submission 94458) | Switchgrass degrading microbial communities from high solid loading bioreactors in New Hampshire, USA - 5_19_20_110_A1 metaG | ecosystem: Engineered > Bioreactor > Semi-continuous > Anaerobic >... | reverse complement strand
TCATGCTGCGAACGAACCCCTTCTGGTTGCCCTGGGAGATCTGCACCTCGGCCCGGTTGACAAAGAAACTCGAGACGAGCAAGACCGCCGTAACCAGCAGCCCGAGAAGCTGCTCGAGGTGCGGGCGAGTCAGTCCCAGCAAGTAGAAGCGGGTGACCAGCAGCGCCCCGAACACAAACGAGTCAGAGATGAAGAACAACCACAGGCCAAGGCGCATGGTCGCGGTGCGGTAGGCGTAATCCTGCGTAGATGACGCGGGCGCCGCATGCTCAGTCAGGTGCTCACCGACACTTTCGCCAACAATCGACCGTGAAGGATGGGCAGGGAACGATTCGGAACTCATAATTTAATGACCTCCTTCCGATTGAAACAGGCGAAAAATGTGCATAAAGTACCAGATGACCAGCCCAGCTTTGATCACCGCGATAATCGCCAGTAGAATCGCCGGGGCTTCTGCCATGCCGAGGAAATATTCGATGACGGTCAGCACGGCCAGAGCGATAAAGACTCTCACCCCGCGCGCCAGTTCATTTGTTTTGGTTTTTTGTTGATCCATCCCTTAATCTCCTGCCTGCGGGTTTGGAGCCGGGCTGCTCAGCTGCACATAGCCGGGTGAGCCGGGCAGTCCGTAATCATATGGTTCGCCGATCACCTGAACCGGGGCAGGGTAATTGTGAACAGGCGTTGGCGAGGGAACCAACCACTCGGGCGAGCGCGATTCCCACACGTTCCCGGTTGCCACTTCACCACGGCGAACGCTGTAAATGAGGTTGATAAAGAAGATCAGGACTGAAAGCGCGATGACAAACCCGGCAATGGTGACCGCCATCTGGATGCCGTCAATGCCCAGGGCCGGGTCGTAATCAACAATGCGGCGGCGCATGCCCATCAGGCCGGCCCACATCTGCCCCAGGCTCATCACCAAAAACGCCGGGAACATCAACCAGAAGTGAACCTTGCCCCACATTTCATTCATTCTGCGGCCTGTCGCCTTGGGGAACCAGTAATAAATTGCGGCGAAGAAGGGGAAGACATAACCGCCAAACATGGTGCTGTGGAAGTGACCGACCACAAAATACGTATCGTGCATGTGCAGGTCGCTGGCGACCACGCCCAGCGGCGGACCGGTCAGCCCGCCGGTCAGGAAGATGATCAGCGCGCCGGTGACAAACAGCATGGGCGTCGCGAAGCGCAGCCGCCCCATCCAGATCGTCGCCGTCCAGCTAAAGACCTTGACGCCCGTCGGCACGGCGACCAGCAGCGTGCTGTACATAAACGGAACGCGCAGATATTCCTCCATGCCAGAGGTGAACATATGGTGCGCCCAGACCAGGAACCCCACTACGGCGATCCCCAGCGACGAGAGCGCGATCCATTTGTATCCAAAGAGCGGCTTCCGGACAAACACCGGCAGCAGTTCTGAGATGATCCCAAACCCGGGCAGCACAAAGACGTACACCGCCGGGTGTGAATAGAACCAGAACAGGTGCTGGAACAGGATCGGGTTTCCGCCGCCGGCGGGGGTGAAGAAGCTCATGTTGAGCAGCCGCTCGAACAACGTCATCTGGAAAGACAGGCCGATCAACTGCGTCGCGGTGAGGGTGATGATCGTTGTGGCGAGCATTCCCCAGACCAGAATGGGCATGCGGAAAAGCGTCATGCCGGGCGTGCGCATGCGCAAAACCGTCGCAATGATGTTTAACCCACCGAGGATCGATGACCAGCCCAGGACAAACACGCCGATGAAAAAGGTTTGAATGCCCAGCGGGCCAACCACGCTAAGCGGTGGGTAGCCCGTCCAACCGGTCTCAAAACCGCCCAGCGCCAGGCTAAACAGTATCAGGACCGCCGCCGGGACGGCCAGCCAGAAGGCGAAAGCGTTCAACCGCGGAAATGCCATATCGCGCGCGCCGATCAGCAGCGGAACGGTATAGTTGCCGATGGCAGCGCCGCCCAACAGCATCGACCCGATCAGGATGATCCCGTGCAGGCCGATCAGCGTGTTGAAATAGACAAAGGCATCTTTGAAGACCTGAATGCCCGACTGCGCCAGTTCAACGCGCATGGTCAGTACAAACAGCCCGCCAACGGCCAGCAGCACCAGCGAAGTCACCGCGTACTGAATGCCGATCACTTTGTGATCGAAACTCAGCCCCAAATAACGCCGCCAGCCGGCAGGCTCCTCAATCTCATCCGGTTCAGGGGTCTCTTCGCCGCGCGCCCAGCGGTACCAGTCGGTGAAAGCTCCCAGGCCGATCATAAAGAAGATCGCCCCAACCACGCCGCCAAGCACCCAGGCAGGTTCCAGCCAGACTTCTAACCCCAGAATGGCGCGGATGAGCATAATAAATGCGAAACCGAGCGCTGTCCCCAGAATCTGCCACAGCAGCCCGCGGACCAGACCAATCGAGTAGATTTTTTTCAAAGTTTCCATTTTTAATTCACCGTTTCGATAAATTCAATGAGATCGTTGATTTGTTCTTCGGTGAACAGCTCATCATAGTTCTGCGGCATCACGTTTGGCGGGAATCCCTGGCGGATCGCTGCGTTGGGGTCTACGATGGCCTCATACAGGTAGTCATCATCCGCGATCTCCGTAGAACCATCCGCAAGCGTGACTTCAGAGCTTGCCAGGTTCTGCCAGGTTGGGCCAATGCTCGACGAACCGTCCAGCGAGTGGCAGCTGAGGCAGCCCTGCGTCTCTGCCAGCCGCCGGCCTCGTTCGGCGGGGTCGGCAGCGCTGACCTGCATCTGCTCTTCCATCCAGGCATCAAAATCCTCCTGGCTGACAACCCGCACAGGCGCATTCATATACGCGTGATTGCCTCCGCACAGCTCGGCGCAGCGCACCGTATAATCACCAATTTCCACCGGCGTTAGCTGCATCTCGCGCACAAAGTTTTCTCCGGGCAGGGCATCCTGTTTAATCCGGAACTCGGGAACCCAGAACGAGTGGATCACATCGCGCGAGGTGAGCATCAGCTTCGCCGGGCGGTCAACCGGCAAATACAGCTCATTGGACTGGACGCCGGTCTCTGGATACTCAAACAGCCAGCCCCACTGAAAAGCTACGACGCGAATTTCGAGCGAGTTCGGGTCGGCTGTACGAATTTCTCCCAGCGCTTGCGCGCCGATGAAGGAGAGGTAAATCACCGTCGCAAGGGGAAAGAGCGTCCAAAGCACTTCCAACCCGCTCGATCCCTTAAACGTTGCGACTTCTTCCTTCTCGCCTTTCTTCTGGCGAAAGACTACGATGCTGTAGCCGATGAAGACTGTAATCAGCGAAAAGAGAAAAGAAATCATCCACAACTGCGTTTCGATCATGCGGTCGACCGGGCCTGCCTGTACGGCAGCAGCAATGGGAAGAAGCCCGATTGACCGCAGCAGCAGGTACATGATCACTGTTACAATTACCGTCAGTACGCCTGCAATTACATAATGCTTCATACCTCCACTCCTCAGGCTGGAAAGGTTCTCGGTACCGGCGCCAATTCTGGCAGGGGGAATACTTCCAGGCGAAGGAGTCTCCTCCGCCGTGGGCTGGCCTGTTTCTTCTTCTGCGGGCGTCTGCGTCCAGGGTAAGTCGAGCCAGTCTTCTGCCTGGGCAGGGGTAAGCGTACGCCGGTCGTAAACAACAACTTCACCGCTCTCCCGCAGCGAGACCAACATCACCTGTATGGGCCTTTCGCCGGTGAGAAAATGGCTCAAATAGGCAGCCCGCTTGTCAGAGCCCGGCTCACCGAGGTCGTCATAATCCAAAATCACGAGATCAGGCTGCCAGCTGTCGAGAATGGCAGTTGCCTCATCCGGTGAGCTCGCCATCCTGACCTCAACACGCCGGCCTTCCCACCGTTGAGCCACCAGAGATCTCAGCGCCCGCGCAAACAATGGGTTGGTCGAAGCGATTAATACCCGCCGCAATGGTCCCTGGGTCAAATCGCCCATGCACACTCCAAGAAATTCGGAAATAATAGATCGACTTTTATCATTGCCAGGATTATAAGAATATTAAAAACCGGTTTCATCCACCCAAACTGGACCTTATAGGTTAAATATGTACTTCGAAGGGGTGATTCAATGGTCACCCACATTTGAACAAAAAAAGCGGCTCGAGGCGCTTTCTCGAGCCGCTTTCATGTGATTTTTGTCAGGTTTTAGTCGTCGCGCTTGCGAATGAGCCCGGTTTGCATGGCTTTGCCGACTGCTTCAGCCCGGTTTGAGACGTCCAGCTTCTCAAAAATGTGGCGCACGTGGGTTTTCACCGTGTTATCTGAGATAAAGAGCCGTGATGCGATCTGCTGCGTGGTAAGGCCGTCGACCATGCAGTGCAGCACTTCCAGCTCGCGGTCAGAGAGCAGCGGCGCAGAATCCTCCGTGGAGAAGCGGCTGAGCGCCCGCAGCACAGGGGCAGTGACCTCTGGCGAAAGCGCCCCCTGGCCTTCAGCGACGCGGAGAATCGCCCGCCGCAGGTCTTCTGGTTCGGTGTTTTTTAACAGGTAACCGTCAGCGCCCGCGCGAATGGCATCCAGCAGGTCGGCGTCATCCTGCGAGATGGTCAGCATCAACACCCGCGCGTTCACCTTTCGCTCTTTCAACACGCGCAGCGTTTCGATTCCATCCATATTCGGCATGTTCAAATCCAGCAAAATCACATCAGGGTTCATCTGTTCGATGATGGATATCGCCTGCTGCCCATCACCTGCCTGTCCGACGACCTGGAAACCGGGCATTTCTTCCAACAATCCAATCAACCCGCGGCGAAAAAGCGCGTGATCGTCTACCACCACGAGCCGTAAAGAATTGACTGTACTGCTCATTGCAGGGTTTCCTCCTGGAGTGATGCCGGCAGCACCAGGCGAACGGTTGTTCCCTGGTGCGACTGGCTGATGATTTGAAATTCCGCGCCGATTAGCTCGGCTCGCTCGCGCATTCCTCGCAGCCCGTGACGCGAAAGCTCGGGGACATCCTCAGCGTCAAACCCCGTCCCGTCGTCACTGACTTCAAGGATGATTTCATTCTTCCATTCACGCAGCCTTATCCATACATGTTCGGCATGGGAGTGTTTTCGCACGTTCGAGAGTGCTTCCTGCACGATGCGGATCATCTGCGCCTGCACTTCAGGGGTCACTACCTGCTCTGCTTGCACAGAGAGCGGCTGGATGTCTCGCTGAACATGCAGCCCGGACGAATTTTCAAACTCGACCAGGGTGCGCTCAAGCCAGGTCTCCAGCCCTTCCTGGGGCGTCAGGCGCAAATTGTCGATCGCCTGGCGCGTATCCAGGTAGGCTTCAGTCAATGCCTGGTGATTGTCTTTGAGCACGCGCGCCAGGCGAGCCGTATCTCCCTGGGCCAGGTAGGTCTGCATCTGGTGAGCCTGCAGCTTGAGGAACGCCAGCGTTTGCGCCAGCCCGTCGTGAATTTCACGGGCCAGGCGGGCGCGCTCCTGGATGACCGCTTTATATTCCAATGAACGGATCATCCGCTCATTTTCGACCAGCAGCGCTGCCTGCGATGCCACCGTTTGCAGCATCCCCTGCTGGCGCGGGTGAAAATTCAGCGGGTGGTTTGCCCCGGTGATCATCACACCCAGGATGCGCCCTTCGGGCAGGGTCATGGGCAAGGCAATCCAGTAGGGCTCGCTGCCGGGCTTTGAATACGCCGCTTCACCGGAAAGAATTTCTCGCACCGCGCCGTCTGCCAGCGCATCGATTTCCGCCTGCGACATCTCGCCGAAATTCCCGCATTGAATATTGAGGTTCGAAATCCGGTCATGCCGCGCCGGGCGCAGGCGGATCATGGCAAAGTCTGTTTCCAGCGCCTGGACGATGCTTTCGAGCAGCCCGTTCAACGAAGATGCAAAATCGGATTCGGGGGCATTCAGCATATTCAACTGGCGCAGCGTGGTCATCTCCTGGCTGCGCAGCCGCGCGCTCTCATATCCCAGCGCAATGTCCTTCAAGAGAGAATCCAGAAACAGGCGCGTATCATTATCCAGGCTGCGGTTTGGGGGCAAATACACATGCAAAACGCCTGCCGCTGCCTCTTTCTGACCTGCCGGACTGCTTTTGCCGTTTGCCTGAACAGGCGTGTAAAGCGGAAGGCAGAACAGGCGCAGCGTGGTACCGACCTCAGGGGGGTGCAGCGGGCAGTTGCCCGCCGGGGCTTCGAGATTACGGCACACGGCGCACCGCGTGCGAAGCATGGCGCTGGTCAGGTGGAAAGCCCAGGCGCGGATGACCGGCTCGGGCAGCTGCCCGTGCGTGAAAGGCGGAAGCGGCTGCTCCCATTCATCTACCGGAACAAATGAAATGCCTATGGCTCCCAGAAGGTCGGTCAGCGCCGACAGGGCGACTTCCATTAGCTGGTGTTCATCTCGCGCTTCGACCAGCCCGCGGTACATCTGCCGCAAAGCCTTCAGCCTGCGCTCTTCTTCACGGCGCTGCTTCTCTGACTCATGCAGCCTCTGCTGGATCACCTGCAGTTCAAGCCGCTCCTGATTAGCCTCAAGGGTTTTTTGCTGCAGCGCGCGGTGATAGAAGGCCGCAGCCCCCCATCCGCAGAACGCCAGGAACAGCCCGGCTGCAGCCAGCCATCCGGCCCAAATTCCCAGGGCCAGAAGAACAGCCACCAGAACCGCAGACAGCAGAAACCACTTCCAAGAGACCAGCCTGATCTTCTTTAAGCCCTTAAGCATATAGTAATTGTACCATTTCTTAAAAAGTGGCGTTATTGTGTGAACAGTATTTTGGTAGTCCTTATGGACTGGCAAGGGGCTGTCCAAACGATTTATGTTGGACAGCCCCGATAGAAGTTATTCTCAATGAAGTCTTTCGCGGAATCTATCATCGCGAATAAAGTCTAGACCTCAACATGCAGCTGGTTGTTACTGACCGTAGGTTGTCTCCAGGTAGGTGACGATCTGCCAGATTGCGTCTTCACTGAGAACGCCCTCAAAAGCGGGCATCGAAGCGCTCAACCCGGCAGCTGCGCCGCCTTCGCTGATCACCCAGTACATATACTGCGGTTCGGTCTCAGCAGCCGTATTCTGAAGATTCGCCGGTTTGGGGTCGAGCGAACCTGCAGCCGGACCATCGCCCGCCGCTTCGTTACCATGGCAGCTGGCGCAGTTGGTCGCGTAGGCTTCCTGGCCTGCCGTGGCGGCATCCGCCTGTCCTTCCATTGGGTTGGTCATTTGCGCAAATTCTGGGGGAGGTGTTGGCCGGGTTGCGGTACCACCGCCATTTCCGCCGCCGCAGGCAGCCAGTAAGATTGCCCCCAGAACCAGGATGACCATTAAAACCCACGACTTTTTCATTGCATTTCCTCCTAATGATCCTCTATGTTAATTGGGTTTTCTCTGTTCCCCCTTTCACAAGATTATAAATCTTTTTGTTCATAATAGAAAGAGGAATTGTAAAGATTATCAAAATAATACCAGATCTGCCTTTCGTATGATAATAACATGATATTTGTCACTTTCCTCGATCAACCTTCTCCAGTATGTTTATAGTATACGCAACCAAACCCAAACCTAACTAAAAAATAGAAAGATTAGAGGTGATATATGTTCCGAATCAGCCGCCGCCTGGATTATGGCCTTCAGTTGATGATTGCTCTGGCCCAGGAGTCAGACAACCGCGCCAAAGCAACCGCAGTGCTGGCAGAACAGCTTTCGATTCCGCTGCCCTTCCTGCACCAGATTGGGCGCTCATTAATTCAAGGCCGCCTGATTAAGGCGACTCCAGGCCCTCATGGTGGTCTCCGACTCAACAACTCACCCGAGGAGATCACGCTTCTGCAAATCGTCGAAACGCTGGAAGGCCCCATTTGTATTTCCCCCAACCTCGACAGCAGCACCGGTGATGAACCCTGCATGACTGACCCGGTCTGGGGCGAGCTCCAATCTATGCTGGTCGATCATTTGAGCAACATTCGCCTCAATGACCTTGCCGCGCAGCCGCTGCCGGTAGGGCTGATCGAGCAGGTAAAAGTCGAGAAAGAGTAATTATTATCATTCGACTCGAAAACGGGGCAAGCTCTCTCCGCCCCGTTTTTGCATTTAAACCCATAAATCTTTATCAAGTGAAGACATCATTTTCAACCGAAACCAGATACAATACAGGCATGCAAAACACGCAAAAAGGGAGACTCAAGAAGGTCATCGCCGCGATCATCACGCTGGTCATCGCAGCCGGCTCTCTTTATCTGGCGCTGCGCCGGGTGGACTGGCACGAAATGCTGGTGACCCTATCCAGCGCAAACCTGGCGCTGCTGGCAGCCGGGGTGCTCACCCTGGGGATCTCGTGTTTTATTCGAGGCATACGCTGGCATGTGCTTCTGAGCGCCGAAAAATCGCTGCCCGTCTTAACCGTCTTCTGGACGAATATGGTGGGTTACCTGGGCAACTCATACCTTCCTGCTCGCGCCGGTGAAGTCATGCGCTCGGTTTTTATCGGGCAAAAGGCCGGCATCAGCAAAAGCTTCTCTCTGGCAACGGCGCTGGTCGAGCGCATTGTGGACGCAATTCTGCTGGTATTTATTGGAGCAGCCGCCCTGGCGACCTTCTCCAACCTTCCCCCGCAGCTGTTAGCCGGCCTGCGGGTGATGGCCGGCGTGGGGGCTGTCGGCGTGGTGGGCATTATTATCGCCCCGCGTCTCAGCGGGCCGGCCCAGCGGGTGATCAATGTGCTGCCGGTTTCCGAGAAACTGCGCGGCATCATCTCAGGCATCACCGAGAAGTTCCTGGTCGGCGCAGGCGCGCTGCAGCGCTGGAGCCGCCTGTGGCAGTTCTTGCTCTATTCGGCAGTTATCTGGTCTTTAGATACCGTCACAGGGCTGATCGTCAGCCGCGCCTTCGGCCTGTCGCTCAATCCCATCCAGGTTTTTATCCTTCTGGCAGCCCTGGGACTTTTCAGCGCCATCCCATCCACGCCCGGTTATGTGGGCGTTTATCAGGCCGTTGCCGTTCTTATCATGGTTCCGTTTGGGTTTAGCGAAGCCCAATCTGTTGCTTACATCATCGGTTATCAGGGCGTCCAGTACGCCACCATCACGATTCTCGGCCTGATCGGTCTCTGGAAAATCAAGGGCGCGCTGACCCTCCGGGGATAGAGTTTTCCATTAAGGTACAATAACAAAGATGAGAACCTGCCCTTACTGCGAAGCTGTGAACTGGGACGATACGCCCGTCTGCCATGCCTGCGGGCGCAGCCTGGAGTCATCTGCCGGTGCAGAGCGGACGCAGCCGGTCAAGCCGCAAAGGCCGCAGATTTACGACACCCAGTCTTTCCACCACACCCAACCGCGACCTCCCGTGCAAGAGCCTGCCGGATGGCATGCCAGCCAGCCGGTTAGCCAGCCAGGCCATCAGCCCCCTGACAACTCGCCAACCGGCAGCCCTCCTCCACCTCCACCACCTCCCGGCGGCCCGCCGGAGCCGCCTGCTCCGCGCGGCTCCGATAAGCCCTGGATGGCCCTGCTGCTGGGGCTGGTTGTGCTCCTGATCGCCGGCTGCGCGCTGGCCATTTTTACCATTTCGGCGGTGACGGCCGGGGGAATCAACCGGCTGCGCGCAAACGTCTCGACCCAGGTCGCGGACATCTTCACCAGCCCCACTTCAGGCCCGGCGCAGACCGGGCCCGCGCCGTTTGTCACGCCAACCCCCTGGCCGACCTTCACCCCCACGCCACCTGTCGCGCCGACCGACTTGCCGTCGCCCACGCCGCTTCCAACCGAAACGCAGCCCGAGCCAACCCGGCCCCCGGCTGTCGACAGCCCGCTGCTCTCGCCGCAGTGCGCTGCCGTGCTGGATACCCTCAGCCGCCTGAGCGAGGAGATCACCACGCGCCCCACAGCGCCGCTCGACCCAACATGGCGCAGCGACATCACGCAGGCGATCGAAGATGCGCGCGCTAACTGCGGCTCGCTCGACGCTGCCAGCCCGGTGCCCGGCATTGTCGGCAGCGCCGAACGGAACCTGGCCTTAGCCCTGGATGAATTTGACGAGGCAACCCGGATCTTCGGCGAAGGCGTGAGCGAACTCAACCCTGCCAAGATTCTCGAGGCCGGGCAGCACATCCAAAAGGCCGCCGGTTATCTCAATGAGGCAATCGCAGAGCTGCGAAAAATTGACGGCAGCCCCTGACGGCGTGATACGCGGCGTATCATGCCAGGTGTTGCGCTAAACCGATTGGTCTGATTTGAGCGCCGCGAGCACTTCACCCGAATGCCCGTCCGGTTTTACATTCTCGAAAACCTTGAGAATGGTCCCGTCTGGCCCGATCAGAAAGGTCGTCCGCAAGACGCCTAAAAATTCCTTGCCCATAAACTTCTTTGGCGCCCAGACGCCGTACGCCTCCGCGACCTGATGGTCTTTATCGGCAAGCAGCGTGAACGGCAGCTCGTACTTCTGCTTAAATTTCGCGTGCGATGTTGAGGAATCCGGGCTGATGCCCAGGATTTCTACCCCAGCCTCGCGGTAAATGTGATAATCATCCCTGAAGTTGCACGCCTCTTTTGTGCAGCCCGGCGTGTCATCCTTTGGGTAAAAGTAAAGGACGACAGCTTTGCCGCGATAATCGGACAGGTTATGAATCGTTCCGTTTTCATCGGGTAGAGAGAACTCTGGAGCGGGCTGGTTCGCTGAAATTGGCATCGTGGATTCCTCCTCGTTTCGTCTGGTTCTGGATTACGGCTCACATTTTCCGAAACATGGAAAATTCGTTAATGATCCCCGTAGAGCCGTCATTCTACGTAACAATTCTAGATCATTCCTATCTGATCCGTCAACAATTTAAGACGATCTTCCCCATTTCCGAAATATCATATCCATCCAGCGCCTGCACCGCCTGCCGGAACGCCGGATCTTGGGTCAGGTCGAACAGCGGCCCAAGCAGGTCGCCCTGCACGTGCTCGCAGGGGATGACCAGGTCGTAGCGCTCGCTGAACAGCGGCACGAAATCGAGGTCGAGCGCGCGCGCCGCTGCGGCGATGCCAAGCCCGCAGTCGGCGCGGCCTGAAGCCACCGCTGCGGCAACCGCCAGGTGCGTATATTCCTCCTGCTCATACCCCTGAATCTGTTCCGCCGCGATTCCCTGCTTTTCAAGGTGATAGTCCAGCAGCACGCGGGTTCCGGCGCCGCGCTGCCGGTTGACAAAACGCACATCCGGCCGGGCCAGGTCGGCCAATGAACGAATGCCCTTGGGATTACCCTTGTTGACCAGCAGGCCCTGTTCTCGCCCGGCCCAAACCATGACGCGCACCGGCGTTTCGGGAAGGTACTGGCGAATATGAGGGAGGTTGTATTCCCCGGTGCTGGGGTCAAGCAGGTGCGAACCGGCGAGATGCGCTTCTCGACGGCGCAGGGCCACCAGCCCGCCCAGGCTGCCCACATTGGCTGAGACCAGCCTCCGCCCGCGCTGCGCCAGGAACTGCGCCAGCAGGTCGAGCGTCATGTCGTGCGAGCCGATGGCAAAAATTGTGCGCTCAATCTCAGCGGGCGAGCGGTAAAGCCGCACGCGCACCGGAGAACCGGCTTCCAATCCCTGCACGCCGCTCGGCAGGATGGTCACGCCGTCAGCCCGCGCCAGCGAGGAGATCCCGCCTGCCCCGCGTGAAAGCGGCGCAGCCAGCACCCGGTCGCCAACTTTGCCAACCGCCACTCGCAGGTAATCGTCATCACCCGCCGGTGAGGTGACTTTGCGAGTCAGCGCTGCTTCGATCTCAACCGGCTCGCGGGGCGGCCTGCCCAGCCAGCGCGCGAGCAGCGGCTCAACGAAAATCTCTCCGGTCAGCGCCGCCGAAACCGGGTACCCCGGCACGCCGATGACCGGCACGGCGCTCCCGTCTTCACGCCGGACCAATCCCAATACCACCGGGTGCCCCGGGCGGATCGCTACGCCGTGCACCAGCACCTCGCCGAGCTGCGCAATCACCTGCGCGGAATAGTCTTCTGACCCCGCGGAAGAACCGGCATTGAGCAGCACCAGGTCGCTGACAGCCGCCGCCTGGGCCACCCGCTCGCGGATGGCGCCCGCATCATCCGGCGTGATCGGGTAGCGGGCCGGTTCGCCGCCCCAACCGGCGACCTGCGCCGCCAGCATCAGCGAGTTATATTCGATGATATCGCCTGGCTTCACCGGCTGCCCCACCGGC
>Ga0134094_1003304_pt1 | contig 12161 bp, 6 predicted proteins | sample 5_1taG_FD_94458 | JGI IMG/M metagenome (GOLD analysis project Ga0134094, IMG submission 94458) | Switchgrass degrading microbial communities from high solid loading bioreactors in New Hampshire, USA - 5_19_20_110_A1 metaG | ecosystem: Engineered > Bioreactor > Semi-continuous > Anaerobic >... | reverse complement strand
ATCGTGATAGGCATCCAGATGTGCTGTTATTCGGTAATTATACCGGCGTTGCTCGTCCACTTCGGCGTCATCCATCTCATGTAAAAGCTGAATGTCAGCTTCGGTGACGCCATCCTCACCTGGTTTAATTACGATCTTCGCTCCTTCTGCAGTGTAATAGATGTAGTTGATTCTCTTCTTTTGGCTTGTTTTGTACGCTCTTGGCATGTTTTTGCATCCTTTCCGCCTCGAGTGGCTTGGGCGGCAAGGACACAAAAAAGCTGGTGTTTTGATGTAACACCAACCGTAATTGCCAGAAAATGCGCATGACAAGGTACGGTGGGTACATCTGAAGTTACATTCACGGCCAATGCCGTGTTTAACTTTTTATGTATCCCGCCGCCTCTAATGCGCATCTCAAGGCTTTGAAATATTTTTATATACTAGCTGTTTAGCTTGCTAGTCTTGCTCTTAATACTGAGTCAAATATGTAATGTAATACTGATACGTTGTTTTACACGTCGATAAATGGTTTTAGAAAGTATGTGATAATTCAGCTAATGTCTCAGCTCTGATTTCGAGTTTATAGGAAAATGGCTTATGATACACGGACATGACATGTCCGGTTAATGAATATGCATAAACACAAAAAGCCCGGATACCGAGTCTTGTTTAACTCGATATTCGGGCTAGAAGTTGAAATTATACCATAAAGAATAAAAAAATAACCGGACATAGCTTGTCCGGTTTAATTAGAAATTTTATATAAAGTTTTACTACGAAGAACTTAGGACTTGTTCTTGTGGATTGTTACTGTAGCAGTGGTTCAATTACTGCCTCATTCAGCGAATCACCCAAGATTAGCTCATAATATTTCAGATCGTCCATAACCGGTGTTTGCAATTTGAAGAAATTCTCTCCACTTGTTTTCATTTGCTTGAGTAACGTTTCCTTACCTGGAAAAACAAATCCGCATTTTTTTACACCTGTAAGTAATACATATGATAATAACTGTAAACTGTCAATCCGTGCTGTTCTATCATGTGCTTTATATTTTGCGTCCATAACCGCAAGTGCTATCTTAGTTTCTTTATCACGCACGACGATATCTGGTATACAGTACGGTATTAGATGAACACCCTTTTCAGTTTCTTCTATACTTGTAGCACCTCGCATTAAAAACCATTTTTTCGCATACTCTTCTAATTCGTATTTTGTATTATATAGTGTTTCCTTTAAAACTGTCCTTGCATAAAATTCAAAAAGCGTCTCCATATTTATCATATACGGAATCGTATATGTGCTTTTCATAATTGTTTGGCCGTTTTCTGCCTTGTATGAATAATACCTCTGACTTAAAATACATTTTGCTTGTTGCAATACGGGTTTGTAATACATATAAAGGCCAGAAACGGAGACATTGCTAAAATCACTTAAACTTATCTGAGTAGAACTAACACGTCGAAGAGTATTCATACAAAAATGAATTCTGCTCAAGCTTTCTGGGTTTAATTCAAACCGATCTTCAATGATTGCTTTGCATTTCTTTAGCGTTGCTTTTATAATCCTATTTTCAATATTATCTTCTGTGAAATCAATGTATTTACAGAAGAACCTGTCGCTTCGACCACGAACCGTATTCTCGCGTATATTTTTCTTAACGTCAATTTTCCCCCTTACCTTCGAATTATAGTTTTCTTCCTTATGGAGCATTGTCTTCTTAAGCCCCTTTTTACATAGGGTATAGCAAGCATTTATGAAGCTCAGAGCATAAAGAAGATCTCCATCATTTAGTTCGTCTTGGTTCAGGCGAATTAATGGCTGGTTATAAAAGACCTTAAATAGAAACCGACCATTCTTCGAAAGTTCTTCTACATAGTTTTCATATTCATCGTCAGAAAGAACCTTTTCAAGCATTTTCCACGGGTTCAGCCCGTATTGGGATGAGATGACGACGATATGTTCCTTGCCATTTGTCTGTACTATTGTCTGATTTTTGCTTACAAGTCTTCCAACTCCAACGAATCCGCTTGTCCAAAGTCTCTCGTTAAAACGATGTATGCCAAAATTGAGTTCTGGCTTGGATAAATCCAAGTCATCCCAGAACTCTTCCGTAGTGTCTATTTGCGACCAGTCATTCAATTTATGAGGAATAATATCTCTCGCCATACTTTTCACTCTTTAATAATGAAATTTGATACGGAGCTCCTCCACAAAGTTACTGATATACTCATTGTTTATGGTATCTCCGTTCGCATTTACATTACCAAACTCCTTTATGTAAAGCATAATGTTTTCACTAATAAGTTTAATTTGTTCGTCTCTATCCGGAGCAGCATAAATCTCGTTGACAGAATGTTCAACTAGCTCCTCTATTGTTTCTAGGATTCCGTCCTTTAGATACTCTCTTAAAATTGGAATGACTTGATACACAAAATGCTGAGCAACTGCTGCTTCATAACCTGTTGCTCTATCGCGCAAAAAATATGTATGTCCAATCTTTACATCGTTTCTTTGGTATTCGTTGTTAAAGAATCTATCGCCCTCAAATAATTTTTGTACGGCATCAAATAAAAGCAACTCAATAGAATCTTCATCGTTTTTACCTGAAACATGCTGATAGCAACTGATAACAATATCACGGTTAGCAGGACTATCGATGAAGATGAATCTCCTACGAATAGCATAGTCTATGGAATCAATTGATTTATCAGCCGTATTCATTGTACCAATAATAAACAGATTTTTAGGTAACACTATGTCGCGGGATGGAGCCCCGATGACTTTATCATTTACTTCATATGGTGTTGACACAGCACTGTTCCTATATTCAAGTCCATATATCAGTTCACCGAAAACGGTGGCGAGATTTGCACGGTTAATCTCATCAATAATCAAGTAGAACTTGGGCGTTGTATCTTGGTTCGTGCTTGCAGCATAACGGGCAAATTCAGCAATTTTGCCTAGTATCCTGTTGACACTTGCATAAGTCGGGGAACCGCCGACAGCGCTCACTTCTATTCCTCTAACAAAATCTTCATAACCATAGGATGGATGAAATTGCACTATATCCCATCCTCCTGTTGCCAGCTTCGCTGATGTCTCAGGATGTGCATAATCTGCTTCTGTAAGTTTGTAATTGGCTAAATCTCTTGAGATATCTTCTTGGGTAACAAAATTCGCTGCAAGAGCAGGTGCAGCTTCATATAATTGCTCTAACACGAATTTCTTGCTATCAAATGTTTTCGAAGTGCCGGGAGGGCCTTGAAAAATCATTTGGCGAACGCCTATGTTCTCCATAATCCTCTGGTATTCTTTTAGTTCTGCCATTCTATTCACCCCTCTTAGAGTTATCGTTTTTGTTGTTCCAGTTATATTAAATATATCTTCATATTCGTCAAGACTAAACGCCGTCCGGCCATACACTAAGTCATCAAATTTCATCATGTCGACGGTTATTCTGGAATCCCTCTGGTTCCATAACGTTCGAAAATTAATAATTTTGCTTCCAAAAAAGCGTGTCTTAGCCTTATCTCCAGCATGATTTTTTAAGCCATCGTGTATTGCAGTAAGGTATTTTCTTTCGAGTTCAATAAGGTTGTACAAATCAAGTAATTCATGATTCGAACCCATAATTAAAGAAACACACACCGAATATAATCGGAGATAAGCATCAATCAACCGATATATCGCACCATACACTTCTGCTGTATTGTTTGCGGGATGTACTGTTACATTATCAAAGGTAAAGTAATGACTGCGTACTCCATTAAGGGGTAGAAAAAGCCTATCAGGTGTACCATCTGTATATGCAACTCGGTATGCTATAGTATCATTCTCGCTTTTCCATCGCCCATTCTTGGGAGGTCTTGATGAATAGTACGCATGCGTTACACGAGTACCCCTTGGAGTCGGAGTCGAGTATGCAAACCTATCAGCACGGTCTGCTTCAACCAAATATGAAGCATATTCTGTCGGTATAGTATGGCTCTCTACTCTTGCAACATTAATGTTAGTAAGCAAAGATGATAAACTCACATCGTACGGGAAAATACCATTTAAAATTATTGCATCAATGACATTTTCTATTATCCCTTTATGTTCTACGCACCCTGCAGGAATAATTGTATTTGCATAATAATCTCTTGAGTCAGTCAGCGTAAAGGGAGTAACGACCCTACCGGAATTTATCAGTACTTTTTGAATGCTCGTAACATTACTTAGTGCTTCGACCCCTGTATTTATTCTATTTTTTATTTGCTCAAAGAACGTGTATAAATCACCAGTAAGTATCCCGCTCCCATACAAAGCAATCATATAAGGGAACACTTGATGGATTACTTTCTGTTTAACCTTGTCAAGAATCAGATAGGGCGTCCCGCTGCATTCTACAATAAACATTCCGTGGCCGGGGAAATAGTCTTGGGGGTGTATATCAGGGGCTCTCGCTATGTTTCTTTCAATATAATTCTTAATGCTGTCGTAAACATCCAGAATGATTGTCTTGGCGTTCTGACCCACAGCATCGTCATAATATCCATCAAGGATTTCTCTGTCGGATCGCAATTCTTTCACATATTCCATCCGACGGCGTAACGTAAAATCTAAATCGTTACCAGAAAGTAGACTACATTCGGTAAAAATCAAAATAACATTGGTTGGAATAGTCAAGGTATTACCACCTAATAGTTCTACAGGTTGACCACGATACTCCATTGCATATATCAGGTTTCCCAATAATGCGCTTGCATTCGCACGATTAATATCATCAAAAATAATGCAATAAAGATCAGCCGACCCAGCAGCTCTGTCACACAGTTCTTTAACACGCTTTTCGACATGTGAAATTTGAAGGTCACCGGATGCCTTAATCTGGATTCCAAAAACTATATCCTCATAACTCATGGAAGGATGCACTTGAATAAATTCACAGTACTCGCTATGTACAAATTCCTCGATTGCATCCATATCAGAGAACACATCTCTATTAAACGCGTCCTCAATTTGTATCTTTTCATGGCACAAATAATACGAAAGAGCCCGTGCATAAAGGGTTTTTCCTGTTGCGGGACTCCCTCTTAACAATATATTCTTCGTTGTAATCACATCCCCTCTAAACGCGGCAGCAATTAGTTTTCCTTAGACAGCATGTTTTTCGTAAGACGTGCTAGGAAATATGAAATTTTTGGCGGTACCGCGTTTCCGATTTGACGAGCAATTGATCTTCGGTCTCCGTAGAACACAAAGTCATCTGGGAAACTCTGTATTCTTGCTGCCTCCCTGGGCGTTATTGTTCTGTCTTCCACTGGGTGAATGAACCGACCACCTGCTGGTGTGTCAAATCTAGTAGTAATAGTTGATGCTGGCTCATCCCAGCATAGCCTTCCATATGCGCCGCTATGGACTGAATTAATTTTTTCCTGCAAGCAGGTATAGTTTCCTCCTTCTGCAATCCTACGTATGCGGTCTAAAGCAACCTTAGAATGGTTTGATTTTGTATGATTTTCTATCCACTTACGCTTACTCGCCAAGAATTTTTGATACTCTGTTTGTGGCTTAGGGTTTTCAATGATACCATCGGCAGTAGCTGGTGGCATATTACTTATAGCATCAGCCACAGTAACAGCATCAAAGTATGTAGGAATCTCTCTGGTAATCTCCTGTTTTGTTATCTCCCACAAATACTCGAAGTCAACACCTTTTATTGTAGTACCTATAATAATCATTCTTTCCCGCTTTTGAGGAACTCCGAATTCTACTGCTCTGACAACTTGGCAAAATAATTTATAGGGCTCACCATCCAGTAGCTCTGCGTTTTGGAAGGTTTCTTTAATCTCTTCAAAAATCTTTCCATCACGCATAGTAGCCATACCTTTTACGTTTTCCATTATAAACACTTTGGGTCTGACCGTTTTCACAACATTAAAATAATGCTTAAACAAGTAGTTTCTTGGATCATCTATGAAACCTTTCCTTATTCTCGCACCAGCCATTGAAAAACCTTGGCAAGGCGGACCACCGATTATTATATCGGCATCGCCGTACTTTAAAAGTCCCGAGTTATCAATGTTTTTTATATCATCAACAATTACATCTACTTCCGGATGGTTTTTTGAATATGTATTCGCAATAACCGGATCATACTCGATGGCCTTGACAACTTCAAAATCGTTTTGTATAAATCCAAGGGACAACCCTCCGCATCCGGCAAATAGATCAATTACTTTCATCTTTTTTAGCACCTCCACTAACCCTGTATCGATATGCGAAATTTTTAATATAATCGCTTTCTTCGGCGGTTAACTGATACAATTCATTTATATAATCATCAATCGCGCGAATCTCTGCCATGCAGGCACTATGCTTATACTCGTACTCTGTCTGCTTGGTACCAACATATACTTTTGTTTCTTCTAGCCTTGATGCAAGAGACTGTGCAAGCTTTGTTGCTGTTTCATAATTCTTGATTCTTGGAGCCATAAATCCATTTAGACTTTTGCTTACATGCCAGCAATCAGATGTTGCAACCCAGTACCACCAGAACAAAGAAGAATTAATAAGACAGTAGCAATAGTCCGCCTCACCAGGTGTTTCAAAGCTAAATATCTTATACTCCGGATGAATAATGGGAGTTCTGTACGCCTTCATCCAAAACGTCTCCCTTCTGTTAAGATATACCTGTTCTGTTCCATGCCTAGATATTTCATAAACACTGACGCAGCGGCTAGGATCCATTACTTTCTTATAAATATTTATGTCATGTATTGTCCCAAATTTCAAAATACATTCATCCGTAGGAAAAGGATTTTGAATGACCGCTATATTCTTAAACAGTCTACTGCGTTCTTCCTTATACCAGTATTGATAATTGCTTGTGAAAATTTTCCTTTCTTTTCCTGAGCGCCCTATTAAAATGCATAATTTCTGATGCACCGATGTAAACAAACAATCCGGCCTGTCTGCAAAGCTCAGGATATATTGTTCGGGTAATACACTCAAAAGCTTTTCTCTTATTTTTTTCATTCTCGGTGTAGACACATATGAAAGCGGTATTATAAATCCAATAACACCATCTTCAGTAAGATGTTTACTTGCATTATTTAACACATTACAGTAAACATTACCATATTTTTCAGATAGTGTACCATATTGGCTGTCTTCTACATAAGGTGGATTACCAATAATAATATCATACTTCGTGTCGAATTCTTCCGGAAGATTAACGAAGTCAAAAGTTGTAAAGCTTGAGTTGATAGTTTCAACTACATCACAAGCAAGCTGGGGCCCACATTTTTTCAATATCAACAGAAATAATCTAATTTTAGCAATTATAACCGATTCGTGGTTGATATCATTTCCATGCAATGTAGCGACAATTGCACGTAGGTTATTATTGTTTATGGCAAACCCAGCACTTTCCCAAAGATTGAGTTTAATACTCAGAATAGCCAGCAGAAACTCTCCTGCACCACAAGTCGGTTCAAGCACTGTTTTCTCTAGGCAAAACTCACGGACTGGTATCTGAGAATAATCTGTAGATGACAGATTATCACTATTAATAAGTCCATATGCCCCACGAATGCAATTGTCTGTAATGAAACGTACAACATCAGTGGGTGTATAATATACTCCTTTATGTTTTCTCCCTTCATTTTTTTCATTTATAGTCGCTAACGTGTTCTGTAAATCTTCATATTCCAGTCTTGTATTTCTGGCAACGTCACTCACTTGGTATTCAGAGTAAGTTATATCGCCACATATCTTTAATAAGCTGGTACAAAGTAAATTGTAATAATGATCGTTATATGTATCCGAAATATACTGTTGTACAAGCTTTAATGTTTCTTCAATTACTCCGAAACTCATGCTAGGTATTTTCCCTCTCTCGGTCAATTTTGATATATTCACCTTTTTTGCTATCAGTGCGTTCATCAGGCAATATCTCCATAATATCATTAATACCGACGTCTAATGCCTGACAAATCCTGATAAGAATTTCCGTATTCACATTCTCACCTTTGTTTAGTTTGGCTAGTGATGAAGAACTCACTCCTGCCAACTCGCAAAGTTCGCGTTTCTTCATACCCCGGTCAATTAAAAGATGCCAGAGTTTTTTATAACTTGCGCCCAAGTACAATGCGCCTCCCTTACGTGTTTATATAAACGCTCGGTTTAAGTATATCATCTAATAACTATCATTTCAATAACAAATTGCGAGTTCTCATAATTTATTATCTTTTTTCGTTGTTTATTGTGAAATTAAATGATATAATTGGATATATCATCCATTGTAAGTGATTATGATACATTTTGAGGAGGTGTAGATATGAGTCAAGTGCGTTCATTCAGAGATTATGTGTCTCACCGTTTTTACAATGAACTTTTTGATGCCGTTCAAGATTTTCTCAGTGATGGTGGAGCAGCATCACTTGGTATTAGGTCATATTCCGTTCGTTCCATTGATGATACTCGTCTTGAGGATATTGACGTTAAACATGTGATATCAGAAGACCGTCCTGGATCACGAATTGCTTTTGATGTACTGGTCGAGGCACAGTTTGAGATATCCGAACGAGACAGACATTACGACCGCTTTGACGACGAAATAATATGGTTTAAAGTATCATGTGAAGGTGACCTGTCATTAGATTTGAATGACTTCATCATTACGAACGTGTGCGAATACACCTCCAAAGGCCGTAGTAATAATCCTATGGATGACTCCCTTGTGCCAGTTATTCACCATGATCAACTTGAAAAAGAAGCCATTGAATTTCTCCAACATTTCTTTCCTGAGGCTCTTAAGGAGCCGACATACATAGATCCTGAAGTTCTAGCAAAAAGGATGGGTCTGTCTATTAAACTCCGGCATATAACTGATGATTTCTCCGTATTCGGACAGATACACTTCGCAGCCGGGGAGTCACAATACTATGATAAAAAGACACGTCGTTATGTAACCGTCCCCGTTGTTCCTGGTGAGATTTTTGTAGATCCCGATGCTTACTTTCTGAGAAACCTGGGCAACGTAAACAATACAATTATCCACGAGTGTGTCCATTGGTATAAGCACCGCAAAGCCTTTGAACTTGAAAGACTATACAACTCCGATGCAACTAAGATAAAGTGCCGCGTAGAAGGTGGTATAAAAGACAATACCATGAAGTCTTCCTTGGATTTCATGGAATGGCAAGCAAATGCCTTGACACCCAGAATACAGATGCCCTATACCCAAACAAAGGTAAAAGTAACTCAGCTAATCCAGTATTATCGTCGCGTTATGCAAACCGACGAGACTGTTGATGTTATGGAAACTGTCATTGATGAAATGGCTACATTCTTCGTTGTATCCCGAGCTGCAGCAAAAATCCGTCTGATTGATCTCGGGTTTGAAGAAGCTATTGGTACATTTACATATATTGATGGAAGATATGTGCGTCCTCACGGGTTTAAGAAAGGCTCTCTATTGCGGAACCAGACCTTTTCAATTAGTATAAATGATGCTGTTATTGAGAGTGTTTTTAACCCTGAGCTAAAAGAAAAACTCCAAAGTGGTAATTACATATATATTGATTCCCACTTCTGCCTAAACACTCCCAAATACATAAAAACCGGCGTAGACGGCGTCCCATATATGACAGAGTACGCTAGGCACCATATTGATGAATGCTGCTTAATCTTTGATTTGCATTTAAAAAAAGGCTCACAATATGGAAAAGATTACTATACCGAGTGCGTTCTATGTAGAGATGACAAGTCCGATATAGTATTCGAGGCAAAATTCAGCAATGGACATAACACCGAAACACCCGGTAATATCGAGTTGCTACGTGCAAGAAACAAAGAACTGGCTGAGCTTGTTCGGAAACTTCCAAGCAGTTTTACAGGTACGTTGAAGGGTCTGATGGAATGGCAAGGTGTTACAGTTGAAACATTAGCTGAGCGTTGCGGTATAAGTCCGAAAACTATTCAAAGACTCAGGAACGACGAAGAGTGCAAAACAACACTGGAAACTATAGTCGCCATTTGCATCGGTCTGAAACTACCTCCACCTATGAGTTACGACCTCATCGGAAAATCTAGGTTTTCCTTTATCGGCAGCGAGAAACACATGGCTTACCGCTTTATACTTGACGGATACTATACCCACACGCTTCTTGAATGTAATGATCTTTTATCTAAGCTTGGTATTGATCCTATTGGCGGAGAAGATGCATGAACCGTTGTTAAATCAAATTTTTAGGACAAATTTTCATCATATAAAAATAGTTTATAGTTTTAATCTTACATCTATCCTGTCAACTCAACCCCTACGAAAAATGCCCGTTATCTAACCTATCAACTCAACCCTATCACTTTCAAGGCAGTTGATATGTTACCGCAAACAATAAAAATAAGGGTTTTCTGACATTATTTCTTCCGGCAAAGTAACCGTGAGAAAAACCCAATGTCTGGAAACCCTTTATTTATCAGTATTTTTAGTAGAGCTACTTCTCAACCCTTGACATCAATACCACGCACTCAACGTGCCTTGAGTGTACAAAAAAGATGCCGTTTGAAGCTGGTTGGGCCTTGGCGGCGGGTTATATTCCCAATGGCTGAATTTGTCACTTGAAGTTTTCAATTTTCACTTTATATCCCAGTTTAGCAATTTATCTTAGTTAGGTTACTTGTTTACTTAGAAATTATTAAGACAATTCCATGAGTAAACATGTTCAAACTCATCAAGAACTATAACCAAATAGTATTCAATTTCGAAAAGATAGTCGCATACAATTATCCTTAGCACGTCCCTTCCTGATTTCGTAAAGGTTTCGACTTCCGAAGTACTGACTGTAAATAAAAGCTTGCTGGCAACTAAATAACCGTATTACCTAAGCTGTCATTATATCAGATACTAACAGTTTAGGTAATACGGTCTATTTTTCGGCGCTTACTCAATGTGTGTCCTATTTGACGCTTACTTTACAGAAATATGAACTGCCGTCCATGAGAAAAGACCAGGGCCGTGAGTGGGGTTCCACTCACAGCCCTGGTCTTTTTACTGTTGCTGTTTCGCAGTCTGCTTATTTGTTCCAAGAGGCCTCTTCGATGTAAGCCTTAGTGTAAACCTCGGGGGGCTGCTCGCCGTCGGCATAGAAGTAGGTGTGGTCGTTGGACGCCTCGAGGATCTCGTAGTAGGCCCAGTAGGTCGAGGGCACGTCGGGCCACTGCTTGAGTTCACTGTACACGTCCACGATACCGGTAGCGTCCACGCCGCGGTTGAGGTAGCGGTTGACGATCTTCACTGCCTCGCTACGCGTGATGTTGTTCCAGGGCTTGAAGGTCCCGTCGTTGTAGCCGTCCAGCCAGCCATTGGCGTAGGCGGTGTAGACGCCGGAGATCGCCCAGTCCGCCGTGGTGCCGGCGTCGCTGAAGGGCATCTCGCCCACATTCAACAGGCCCGCCATCCGGGCGAACACCAGCGCGAACTCCTGGCGGGTGATGGGCCGGTCGGGGTCGAAGTGACCCTCGCCGTCACCCTCGAACACGCCCGCCATGGTCACGAACGCGATGGCGCTGCGCGCCCAGTGGTCGTCCGCCACGTCGGTGTAACCGCTATTACCGTAGTCGGTGTCCTCGTGGAATCCCTCCAGGCAGGCGCGGGCGATAATGGCCGCCACCTGAGCTCTGGTGATGTTGTCCGCAGGCCCGAAGATGCCGGTGTCATAGCCCTTGATGTAGTGCTCATGCTCGCCGGTCATAGGCCCGTCATACACCGCATAGAACGTGGTGTCCTCCTTGATCGTAACGGTCTTGGGATCGACCAGCTTGGGCTCCTCAGTCTTAGAGGGGTCGTCTTGGCTCCAGCCCTTGAACGTGTAGCCCTTCTTATTGGTCACGGATGGCACGCTGGTGATCTTCTGGCCGGAGTACACGATCTCCACCGTCTTGTCCGCGGTAGTGCCGCCGTTGCACAGGTCAAAGGTCACGGTGTAGGCTGTGCCGCTGCCTCCGCCGGAACCGCCGCCTCCTAGAGTTGAATTGCCAGCGGTTGTGTCTGGATCTGCCGGTGTCGTGAATGACGTTTCCGGACTCTCGTTGCCTGCCGCATCCGTCGCCGTCGCTGTCAATGGCGCATTCGCACCCACTGAGGCTGGCAAGGTCGCTGTGAAGTTACCGTCCGCATCGGTGGTGGCTGT
>Ga0134094_1003301_pt1 | contig 12169 bp, 9 predicted proteins | sample 5_1taG_FD_94458 | JGI IMG/M metagenome (GOLD analysis project Ga0134094, IMG submission 94458) | Switchgrass degrading microbial communities from high solid loading bioreactors in New Hampshire, USA - 5_19_20_110_A1 metaG | ecosystem: Engineered > Bioreactor > Semi-continuous > Anaerobic >... | reverse complement strand
GGGCTGGTGGACAGCGCGACCGGTACCTTGCTGTTTGCGCCGAACCTCGGCTGGACGGACGTCCCACTCAAAAAAATCCTCGAAGACCGTCTCAACATCCCGGTGCTGGTGGACAACGTCGCCAGCGTGTCGGCACTGGGCGAAAGCACGTTTGGCGCGGCGCAGAATCGCAACGTCGTGCTCTATCTCAGCACGCAGGGCGGCCTGGGCGGGCGGATCGTGACGCACGGGCAGATCCTGCGCGGGGCGAGCGGCTTCGCGGGCGAGGTCGGGCACATGACCGTCGCGGATGGCGGGCGGCGCTGCAACTGCGGCCGCGTCGGCTGCTGGGAGACGTTCGCCAGCCAGATGGCGCTGCTGCGCGACGTGAGCGAGCGCCTGGAAGCGGGCGAGCCGTCGATCCTGCGCGATATGGCGCCCGACTCGCTACAGATTACGGTTGCGATGGTGGCAGAAGCCGCCAATTGCGGCGACGAGCTTGCCCGGTCCGCGCTGTCCAACGTGGGGCACTGGCTCGGAGTCGGGCTGGCGAACCTGATTAACATGCTCAACCCCGATCTGGTGGTGATCGGCGGCTCGCTGAGCGCAGGGCATCGGGTGCTGCTGCCGGTGATCGAATCGGTGCTGGCGACCGAAGTTCTGCGTTGGGTCCGCAAAGACTGCGAGATCACCTTTGCCGCCCACGGCGCGGACACGTGTCTGTTCGGCTGCGTCGCCACTGTCTACCGGGAGGTGCTCAGCCAGCCCCACCGCTGGCTCTGAGCGCGGCGTCAGGTGACCTGCCCGCTGGCTGGCGGGTGAGCCTACAGAAAGGAGGCGCTTCGGGAACCCACGCCAAGAGAAGACCGTGTTTTCCTGACCTGTGAGAAACCGTTAGTCATAAGGAAGGAACACTGATGAAAAAGATGCATTGGATCGTCGCCCTGATCCTGGTTGCGGCCCTTGCGCTGCCAGTGGCTGACATCAGCGTTCCGGCCCTGCGCAGCGCCGAGACCGCTCTGGCGCAGGACGGTGAGACTCAGATTACCTTGTGGCACTTCTGGGGGTCGCCGGTGCGCCGCACCGCGATCCGCCGCGTGATCGCCATCTGCGAGGCGCAGATGGACGGCATTACCGTCGAAGAAGTCTTCAAGCCGTTTGGCGAGATCTGGACCGCCAACATCGCCGCCGTGGCCGCGGGAACCGGTATGCCGGATGTGATCGTGGAAGACCGGCCGCAGCTTCCGCGCATCGCGGCGGACGGCATCGAGCAGAGCTTGCAGCCGTATATTGACCGCGACGGGCTCGACACCAGCGCCTTCTGGCCGTTTGTGTGGGAGCAGACGCTTTACAACGGCGAGAGCTATGGCATCCCGTTTGAGACGGACGTGCGCGTGTTGTTCTACAACCAGACCCTGCTGAACGAAGCCGGGTTTGACGGCCCGCCCGAGACGTGGGACGAGCTGTGGGAATATGCCGACGCGCTCGACGTGTGGAACGAGGACGGCAGCCTGGCGCGGATGGCGTTCTTCCCGCTGTATGGCAATGTCGGGCTTGACCTGTGGGCGCAGACCAACGGCCACGACTGGGTTCAGGATGGCCGCCCGGTGATCAACGATCCGGCCGTGCTGGAGACGGTTGAGTGGCTGCAGCAGTGGATCGAGCGGTATGGCGGCTGGGAGAACATCCAGTCGTTCCTGGCGCAGTATGGCGCCCCGCCGAACGACGCCTTTATGTCGAACGCCGTGGTGATGAAGGTCGACGTGGCGGGCTACCACTCGCAGCTTGCGTTCTACCGCCCACGGACGGCGCTGGCCGACGGGTCGGAAGTCAACATGGAATGGAGCGCGGGGCTGGTGCCGTATAAGGTGCGTCCGGCGACCTACAGCGGCGGTTTCGCGCTGTCGATCCCGGTCGGCGCGGAGCATCCGGACGAAGCGTGGGAGTTCATCAAGTGCGCGTCCGGCTACGACGCCAACGTTTCGTGGGCGCGTGACACGTACGCCATCCCCACCTACCAGGAAGCCGCCTACGACCCGGTGCTGATGGCCGAGCCGATCTGGCAGTTCTTCGTGGAGTCGATGGAGTATGGCGTGATTACGCCGTTCGTGCCGGAGTATCCGAACTGGTACAACGACACGGTGGGCCTGATGCAGGAAGACGTCTGGTACGGCGTGCTGGACGCTCAGGACATGCTGGCGGACGCTCAGGACTTGGTGGACGCCAACTTCTAAGCGTGAGGCCGAGTTAGACCGCGTGTCAGGGGGAGAGCGGTCGCCGGGATGCACAGGATTTGTCCCACGCAGCCCGGGCCGGCTCTCCCCTATGCCGAAGGAGCCGAACATGCGTGTGTCTGCGCAAGATACACAAGCAGGACAACTGGAAGGAGCCATTGTCGGCCAGCGGCGTCCGCGTTTCACCTGGAAACTCTCTCACCGCGAAGCGTTGACCGGGTGGTTGTTCGCTTCGCCGTGGATTATCGGGTTTCTCCTGTTCACGGCCTGGCCAATGTTGTTCTCGCTGTACGCCAGTTTCACTCGCTACAACATTATCCAGGACCCGGAGTGGATCGGCCTGCAGAATTACCAGCAAATCATTCACGATCCCCGCGTGTATACCGCTTTGGAAAACACTTTCTACATGGTGCTTTACAAGACGCCGATCGTGATGTCCGTCTCGCTGGGGATCGCGATGCTGCTGAATATGGACCTTCCGGGCGAGAAGTTGTTTCGGACGCTGATTTACTTTCCGTCGGTGCTGGCGGGCGTCGCGTCGATTTATCTCTGGCAGTGGATCCTGGCGCCGAACGGGCTGCTGAACAACGCCCTGGCGGTGTTTGGGATCAACGGCCCCTCGTGGTTTACCGACCCCGAATGGACCAAACCCGGCCTGATCGTCATGGGCATGTGGTTTATCGGGACGAACGTGCTGATCTATCTGGCGAGTTTGAAGGGGATTCCCGAAACGCTGTACGAGGCGGCTGAGATCGACGGCGCGTCTCCGCTGCGCAAAATGTGGCACATCACGCTGCCGATGATCTCGCCCGCGATCTTCTTCCAGATCGTGACGACCATCATCGGCACGTTCCAGATCTTCACAACGGCCTACATCATCTCCGGCACGCGCTCGAACATCGGCGGGCCGCGCCAGTCGATGCTGTTTTACGTGCTGTATCTCTATAACCGCGCGTTCGGTCGTGTGGGGCCTGCCGGTCTGCAAATGGGCTATGCGTCGGCGCTGGCGTGGGTCCTGTTTGCCATCATCCTGGTGATCACGCTCTTCCAGCTTGCGATGTCCAAGCGCTGGGTTTACTACGAGACGAGCTGAGGCGAGAGGGGGATCGAATGGCAGTCACAAGTCGTATCGCCCAGGCGCAGAGGATGACAAGCTGGCAGCGGTTCAAGGTGTCTCGCGTGATCGCCTGGCTTATCCTGGCAGGTGTGGCGTTCCTGTTTGTGGTGCCGGTCGTCTGGATGCTTTCGACGTCACTGAAGACGTCCGCAGACCTCGCAAATCCGAACTGGATTCCGCAACCCCTGGCGTGGCATAATTACCGGGACGCCTTCAGTTTCGGGCAGTGGGGGCGTTGGACGCTTAACTCGCTGATTATCACCGGCGTCAGCACCGTTGGGGCAGTGCTGTCGACCGCGCTGGTGGGCTACTCGTTTGGCCGCCTGCGCTGGCCGGGCCGCGACCTGCTCTTTGGGGTGGTACTGGCGACGATGATGGTCCCCGAAGTGGTCGTCATGATCCCGCGCTTCATCATCTTCTCCCGAATTCCGGCGTTCGGGTTCCAGGGATCGGATGTTTGGGTCAATACGTTTCTGCCACTGACGGTGCCGTCGTGGCTGGGGGCGACGGCGTTCGAGATCTTTCTGATGCGCCAGTTCATGCGGAACATCCCGGTCGAGCTGTCCGAGGCGGCTAAGATCGACGGGGCGTCGGAATTGCGCATCTGGTGGAGCATCGCGCTGCCACTCTCGCGGCCGGTGCTGGCGACGGTGGCGATCCTGAAGTTCCAGGGCGCCTGGCAAGACTTCATGGGTCCGCTGCTCTATCTGCAGGACGAGAGCAAGTACACGCTGCAGCTTGCGCTGCGGCAGTTCGAGTTCGCGGCGGGGGGATCGCCCGCGTGGAATCATCTGATGGCGGCCAGCCTGGTCGTCATGCTGCCGGTGCTGGTCATCTTCCTGATCTTCCAGCGTTATTTCGTCCAGGGTGTGAATATCACAGGGCTGGCCGGGCGTTAACCGGCTATAAGGATTGAAGCAAGTGCTATCACTTCACCATGAAAACGGCACGCTGCGAGTGGATGCGGAGTGCTACCGACTGACGTGGGCGACGGATCGCCCGTTCATGTATCTCAATACCCCAGATGAGCGACCGATTGCAGAGTTATTTGTTCCGTCGAGCGTGCACAGCACGCGCGGCTATGATGACACGGTGCGGCTTGGCGAGTGGCGCGCCGAGCAGGGCGAGGGCGTGATTACCCTGACGCTGGACGCCGAAAGCTCGGTGTGGGACGCCAAGCAGTACATCTTCGAGTGCTATCCAGACCGCTTCCGCTACCGGATCGTGGTTGAGGGGCGCGGCGAGCTGACCGACGTGCGCTACTTCGGCGGATACTACTCCGGCAGCCTGAAGTGGGGAACCGGCTTCTTTATGTCCGGCCAGTATTTCGTCGAGGGCTTCAACGCCGAGCCGACGCGCAGGGAGATCTACTCCTTCCCGATCAACGGCGCGACGACCATCGACCTGACCGGTACTTCGCTGCCGGGGCGCGAAGACTGGTTTTTCACGCCGCCGCTGTTCTGCTACGCCTTCCAACTGGGCGAGTCGTGGCTGGGTATCGGCGTGGAAGCGGCGCCCGGCGAGAATCTCTACACTGCCTACAACTACGAAGGGCGGCTGGATGCGTTCGCGCTCGGCCTGGAATACGAGGGGCAGACGGCGGTCGATGGCCGCTACGAACTGCCCGCGCTGGGGTTCGACTTCGCGTCGTCGCCGTACGAGGCGTTGGAGCGTCACACCGCTGCGCTGGTGCGGCATGGATGCGTCCCGCCGCCAGCGAACCGGCTGCAACCGGGGTGGTGGCGCGAGCCGATCTTCTGCGGGTGGGGCGCGCAGTGCGGCGTCGCCAGGCAGGAGCAGGGCTTCGGGCCGGACTACGCCCGCCAGGACTTGTACGAAGGTTTTCTGCGCGCGCTGGAACAGCACGACATCGATCCGGGGATCGTGGTGCTGGACGACAAGTGGCAGGCCACCTATGGCGAGAACTGCGTCGATCCGGTGAAGTGGCCGGACCTGCCGGGCTTCATCGCAGAGCAGCATGCCCTGGGGCGGAAGGTGCTGCTGTGGTTAAAGGCGTGGGACCCTGAGGGGCTGCCGCTTGAGGCGTGCGTGACCAATCGCGCCGGGCTGCCGGTTGCGATCGACCCGACCAGCCCGCTCGCGGAGCAGATTCTGCGCGAGTCGATCCAGCGGATGCTCGGCGAGTACGACGCGGACGGGTTCAAGATCGACTTCACGGCGCGCATTCCGAGCGGGCCAGGGCTGAAGCGCCAGGGCAGAGAATGGGGCCTGGAATTGATGCGCCGCTATCTGCGGATCATCTACGACGAATCGAAGCGGGTCAAGCCGGATGCGCTGGTGATGGCGCACACGCCGCACCCGTATCTGGCGGATTGCGTCGATATGATCCGCCTGAACGACATCAACATGAACGCTGACGTCAACAGCGCGATGCAGCACCGTGCGCGGCTGGTCAAGATCGCCTGCCCCGGCGTGATCATCGACACCGATAATTGGCCCATTAAGGACCTTGCAATGTGGCGTTCGTATGTCAAACTCCAACCGGTGATGGGCGTGCCCACGCTGTACTTTGCGACGCACATCGACCGCACGGGCGAGCCGCTCACCGAAGACGACTACCGCCTGATCCGTGAGACGTGGGCGGCATATCGGAAGCAGCGAGAGCAGGTATGACACGGCTGGCGATCATTCACACCACGGCTGCGACGGTCGAGCCGCTGAAGGCACTGGCGGCTGAGTTGGTGCCCGGCGTGGACGTCGTCAACTTCGTAGACGACTCGATCTTGCCGCAGCTTCGGGACAACGGCGGCGACGTGTCGCAGGTCGAAGACCGGCTGCTGCACTACGCCGAGTTCGCCGAGCAGGTCGGCGCAGACGCGATTCTGAGCGCTTGCTCGTCGGTGGGCGAGGTGGCCGAGCGGATGCGCGAGCGGGTCAGCGTGCCGGTGGTGCGGATCGACGACGCGATGGCCGAAGCGGCTGTCGCGCGGGGCGGCGTGATCGGCGTGGCGGCGACGCTGCCGACCACGCTGGAGCCGACGCAGCGCCTGATCCGCGCCAAAGCATCGGAGCAGGGGCGCAGCGTCACGATCAAGTCGCGGCTGGTCGACTCTGCATATCAGCGGTTGATGGCGGGCGACCCCGCTGGACACGATACGCTGCTAGCCGAGGCGCTGGAAGCGTTCGCCGGGGAAGTGGACGTGGTCGTGCTGGCGCAGGCGTCGATGGCGCGCGTGCTGGACCGGCTGCCGGAGCATCTGCGCGAGCGGTTTCTGACCAGTCCGCGATTGGCAATGGAGCGAGTGAGAGCGGCGCTGTCGGCATGAATCTTGCCAGCGTGGATATCGGCACGACGTCGTGTAAGGCCGGGCTGTTCGACAGCGCGGGAACCGCGTTGCGCCTCGCCAGCCGGCCTACCCCGACGCGTGTGACCCCCGATGGCGTGGCGTATTACGACCCGTACGAGCTGCGCGATACCGTCTGCGAGGCGTTACGCGAGGCCCTTGAGGGCGTGCCGCCGGGGCAGATCGCGGCGGTGGGTGTGACGAGCATGGCCGAGACGGGCGTGCTGCTCGATCGCGCCACCGGCGAGCCGCGCACGCACGTCTTCCCCTGGTTCGATACCCAGGCCGCACCGCAAGCGGACCTCCTGGCAAACGAGGATGATCCGGTCGCGCGTTTCTGCAAGACCGGCTTGCATCCCGGCTCGAAGGTCAGCCTTGCGAAGCTGTTGTGGCTGCTGCAGCACGATCCGGCGGTGCTCAACGGGACGGTGTGGCTGTCCGCGGCGGATTTCATCGTCCACGCGCTGACGGGCGAATTTGTGACCGACTATTCGCTGGCGGGGCGGACCTTCGCGTTCCGCATCGATCAGCGGCGCTGGGACGACGAGTGGATCCAGTCGCTCGGCCTGCCGCCGGGGCTGTTCCCGCCCGCGCTGTCCAGCGGGGAACCGGCCGGGCGCGTCCACGCCGAGGGGAGCGCGCGCAGCGGCCTGCCGGTCGGCGTGCCGGTCGCTGTGGCGGGGCACGATCACATCTGTGGGGCGCTCGGCATTGGCGCCGTGACGCCGCATAAGGTGTTCGACTCGATGGGCACGGCGGAAGTGCTGCTCGGCACGCTGGAGCCGCGCCCGCTGACCGCCGAAGATTATGAGTCTGGGTTGTCGTTCGGGTGCCATGTGGTGCCAGGGCGCTACTACTGGCTGGGCGGGCTATCGGTGTCTGGCGGGTCGGTCGAGTGGCTGCGGACGATCTTCGACGCGCCGCAAATGAGCTACCAGCAGCTTGACGATCTGCTGGCGCAGGGCGACGCAGCGCCGATCGACATTCTGTACTACCCTTACCTGCTGGGCGGCGGGTCGTCGTCGCTGAATCGCGGGCACTCGGCGCGGGCCGCGTTCATCGGCCTGGAAGCGCACCACCGCCAGATCGATCTGCTCAAGGCGGTGTTGCAGGGGACGGCCTATGAGATGGAGCGGATCCGCCGCACCGCCGAGCAGTTGACCGGCGCGCCGATCGAGCGCGCGCTGGCGGCGGGCGGGGGATCGCGCAACAAACTGTGGATGCAGATCAAGGCGGATGTCTCGGATTGCGTGTTCGAGGTCGCGCCCGTCTCGGAAGTGACGCTGCTCGGCGCGGCGATGATCGCGGGGATCGGCGCAGGGCTGTTCGCCGATGCGAGCGAAGCGGTCGACGCGATGGTGCCGGTTAACACCGAATTGTTCGAGCCGGATGACGAGCGCCATCGACGCCACGTCCGGCTCTATGAAGATGGATATCTTGCGCTGCAAACGCCGCTCAACGCGTTTTATAGCCTGATGGATAAGAGTGCAACTCATGCTCACGAGAGCACCTAATTTGCTGACGCTTCGGACCATGCTCGAGCGCGCGCGCGAAGTCGGGTGCGCGGTCGGGTCGTTCGCGCCGCGCTATACCCCGGCGATCGCGCCGGTGTTGCGCGCCGCACAGCGCACGTCATCGCCGGTGATCGTCCAGATCTCGCAAAACGAGTTCGGGTGGTATGAAGTCACCGCCGCTGAGTTTGGCGCGGTGTTCTTCGAGCAGCTTCGCCACCTGGGGATCCGCGTGCCGGTGACGCTGCATCTCGACCACACCCGCGATTTCAGCGTGATCCAGGAAGCGATCGCCGCCGGATTCACGTCGGTGATGATCGATGCGTCTGACAAACCGCTGGATGAGAACATCGCCATCACGCGCGAGGTTGTCGAGTATGCGCACGGGCATGGCGTTTCGGTCGAGGCGGAGCTAGGGCGCATCGGCAAAGCCGATCAGGAAAATATCGAGACGGAAGACGACACCGAACTTTTCACCGTGCCGGAAGAGGCGCGCCGCTTCGTGCAGGAGACGGGCGTGGATGCGCTGGCGGTGTCGGTAGGGACGGTGCACGGCGTCTACAAGGTGCGGCAGGCGAAGATCGACTTTGAGCGGCTGCAGGCGATCCGCGCGGTGACGGACGTCCCGCTGGTGCTGCACGGCGGCTCCGGCGTGCCCGCAGACGACATCCAGCGCGCGATCCACCTGCCAGGCGGCGGCGTGACCAAGATCAACATCGCCACCGACCTCGAAAACGCATTCCTGGCGGCGCTGGGGCGTGAGAAACGGATGCTTAACGCCGACGTGTTGGCGATGCCGGTTGAGGACGTGCTTCCGGCGCTGGATGCTGTCGAGCAGACGGTAGTCGACAAGATCACGCACTTTGTGCAGAGCCACGATTGCGTGGGGAAGTTTGGACTATGACGACGGGAGAGCGTGACGAGGGCGTGATGCGCGCCGAACAAATTCTGCTGGCGAACGGCGACGAGCTCGGCTTGCTGGGATCGTCGCAGGCATATCGTCAGGTGTGGGCGCGCGATAGCATGATCGCGGGGCTGGGGCTGTTGTTGTGCGACGACCCCGAGGGGCGCGCGATCCATCGCCGCTCGTTGCAGACGCTACGCCGCTTCCAGTCTCCACTGGGCAAGATCCCGCATAACGTCGGCATGGCGAACGTCGAGGACCCGGCGCTGGTGGCGTACGGGTTCCGTATGGACAGCAGCGCCGGCGACGATCGCATCGTCAAAGATACGGCTCACGCGGGCGTGATCGATAGCAACCTGTGGTACATCCTGGGGCACGCGTTCGATTATCAGGCGACGGGCGACACCGATTTCCTGCGGGAAGCGTGGCCCAGCCTGCAAGCGGCGCTGCTCTGGCTGCGCTATCAGGACGTCAACGAGTGCGGCCTGCTCGAAGCGCACGAGTCGATGGACTGGGCGGATCTTTTCGCCAACCGGTACAACACGCTCTACGCCAATGTGCTGTATTACGCCGTATGGAATAGTATGGCGCAGCTTGCCGGGGCGCTGGGCGAGCCATCCGAGGAGTATGCGGCGCAGGCTGTCGACGTCCGCCGCAAGATCAACCTTGTGCTGTGGGTTGGCCCCGAGCAGCCGAAGGACTGGGATGCGATCAGCCGCGAGCGTCAGGAATGGCTGTACACGCTCAAGCGGATTGACACCGAGCTGGTCGTGCGGCCGTTTTATCTACCGTACGTTGCATTCCGCGACTATGCCGATCGCCTGGACACGATCGGCAACCTGCTGGCGATCCTGTTCGGCGTGGCCGATCAGGTGCAGGCCGACAAGATTCTCGACTACATTCACGGCTGCGGGCTCAACGAGCCGTACCCGGTCCGCTGTCTGTACCCGCCGATCCAGCCGGGAGACAAGGACTGGCGTGACTACTATCGGGTGCGGAATCTCAACCTGCCGCATCACTATCACAACGGCGGGGCGTGGCCGTACATTGGGGGGTTCTACATCGCAGCGCTGGTGCGGGCAGGCCGCCTGGACGAAGCGGCGCGCCAGCTTGGCAAGCTGCGAGCGATGAACCGCGCCGGAAAGACCGGCGAGTGGGGCTTTAACGAGTGGTTCCACGGGCAATCAGGTCGACCGATGGGCTTTGACGGGCAGTCGTGGTCGGCGGCGCTGTACATCTACGCGGTGGATGCGGTCCGCAGAGGCACTCCGGCGCTGATCCCTCTGGGGAAAAGGGCTGGCTGAGCATGGCCGGGATAACGTCACGCGAGCGGATGATCGTGGCGATGACCAACGGGCAGCCCGATCGCGTGCCGGTGGCGCCCGATTTCTCGAACATGATCCCGTGTCGCCTGACGGGCAAGCCGTTCTGGGAAGTGTATTACTTCGCAGACCCGCCGTTGTGGCGCGCGTATATCGAGGCCGTCCGCTACTTCGGGATCGACGGGTGGTTTACCGACGGGTCGATGCAGTACCAGTGGCCGGGCGAGCGCGCCAGCGTGGTCGAGGACATCCGCAAAACCGCCGACCGGTGGGTCGTGCGGCGGCGCGGGCGGCTCGACGGCATCCCGTATACCGAGGAAGTGACGTACTACCTCGCGGACTCGCCCACGACCACGCGCCCGCCAATTGACGACATCGAGACGATGTGGCCGCTGCTGGAAAAGTGGTTCGCGCCGCCGGTGGGCTACAACCCGTCGCTGCTGCACTACCAGCGCGAAGTGCTGGGCGAGCTGGGTGCGTTTGGCGTCAGCATTAACTATCCGGGCTTCCACACGTGGCTGGGCCTGTTTCGAGGCGGCCTGATGGACCTGAGCACGTGGTACTACTTCAAGCATGACTACATCGAGCAACTGCGGCAGCTTCACGAGCGGCAGGTGCTCAAACAGATGGAAATGATCCTGGATGAGAAGCCGGATTTCGTGCTGTTGAGCGGGTCCGGCACGATCACCCTGCAATCGCCGAAGATCGCGCGGGAGCTATCGCTGCCGACGATCAAGAAGCTGACGCGTATGGCGCGCGAGGCGGGCGTTCCGACCATGCTGCACTCGTGCGGCAAGGAACGTGAGCTGGTGCGCTGGTGCGCGGAAGAAACCGATCTGAACTGCATTAATCCGCTCGAGATTCCGCCGATGGGCGACTGCGATCTGGCCGAAGTCAAACGCGCCCACGGGGAGAAGCTCGCACTGATGGGGAATCTTCACACCACGGACGTGATGCTCCGTGGCACACCGCAGGATGTAGAGGACGCCGCGAGACGCGCCATCGACGCAGCCGGGGCGGGCGGCGGTTTCATCCTGTCGACGGGGGACCAGTGCGGGCGCGACACGCCCGACGAAAATATCTTCCGGCTGGTCGAAGCGGCCGAACGTTACGGCCGGTATCAATGATTGAGAGCAACCACTAAATATCATGGACAAGCTGTCTGACTCCGTATACCGCTTTGTGGATAGCTGCAATGTCTATGTCGTGCGCAGCGGCCGTGAAGCGGTGTTGATCGACTTCGGCTGCGGAGATGTGCTGGATAAGCTCCCTGAGATCGGGGTGGAGAAGGTTTCGGCGATCCTCGTCACCCACCACCACCGCGATCAGGTTCAGGGCCTGCCGCGCGCCGTCGAGCAGGGTATCCCGATCTGGGTGCCGTCGGCTGAGCAGGACCTGTTCGCCAAGGTCGATGAACACTGGCAATCGCGACCGGTTGCCAACAACTACAACAACCGGGAAGACCGATTCTCGCTGCTGGAGCCCGTGCCGGTGTCCGGACTGCTCGGCGATTACTCGTCGTGGGAGTTCTCCGGCGTGCGCTTCACCGTTCTGCCGACTCCTGGCCACACCACCGGCTCGCTGACGTTGCTGGCGGATGTGGATGGCAAGCGCTGGGCGTTCTCCGGCGACCTGATCGCGGCGCCGGGGCAGGTGTGGTCGCTGGCGGCGACCCAGTGGACGTACAACGGCGCCGAGGGCGTGGCGGCCAGCATCGCCTCGCTGATCTCGCTCAAGGGCCAGTGCGCCGACGTCCTGCTGCCGTCGCATGGCGAGCCGATGGACCAGCCCGCGCTG
>Ga0134094_1003288_pt1 | contig 12204 bp, 9 predicted proteins | sample 5_1taG_FD_94458 | JGI IMG/M metagenome (GOLD analysis project Ga0134094, IMG submission 94458) | Switchgrass degrading microbial communities from high solid loading bioreactors in New Hampshire, USA - 5_19_20_110_A1 metaG | ecosystem: Engineered > Bioreactor > Semi-continuous > Anaerobic >... | reverse complement strand
TCAAGTATAGCAGGTTTTGGAGGCATGTCAACGGGTTTTAGCAAAAAACTTCAGCGCAGGAATTGTTTTGTATTTTGTAGAACTCAATGGTAACTATGCCAAAGAAGGCGAGGTCACCATCGAGATGAAAAAAACGAGGGCGATGTTTGCACTTGCGATTGCAGCTTTGTTGGTGTTGAGCACGGCTTTTGGCGTTTTTGCACAGGATGAAGACAGCCAGGAAGGGGCAGTGGAACCTGCTGTCCGCAGTGAAGTGGATGCGCTGGTGGAGTACTTCGACAAGTACTTTAACGAAAAGCTGGAGCAGTACAACATCCCGGGCTTGGCCTATGCTTTGGTCAGTGACGGCGAGATTGTGGCCCGGGGTTATGGATTTGCCAATATAGATCAAGGGATCGGGGTTGATCCCAACATCACACTCTTTCCTATGGAAGACTTGGCCAAGGTACTCACAGCCACAGCAGTGCTGCAGCTGGCCGAAACCAAGGCGGTGGATCTGGATGCGGACGTAAACAAGTATTTGTCTGGCTTCAGTGTGTCCAACCAGTACCCAAGGCCTGTGACTTTGCGGAGTATCTTGACGCATACCACGGGCTTTGCCGAAAGCCGGCTCGGGGTGTATACCGACAGCCTGGATAAGCTGCGGCCGCTCAAGGAATACTTGGCAGACAACGCCCCGATCCAGATTTACCCGCCCGGGAAGACAAGCACCTATGGTGACTATGGATACGGCATTGCCGGATTGGTGATCGAGGAAGTAAGCAAAATATGGTTCACTGATTATATGCAGCAGCGGCTTTTAAGACCACTGGCCATGAACAACACCAGCTTTGTCCTGACGGACGATGGCTTGACGCGCATTGCCCTGGGATATGTTGATATAGGTGGGGGGCTTAAGGCCAATCTGCCGGGATATCCCCACAATTTGCCCTCGAATTCGCTTGTAAGCACAGTACGGGACATGGCCAACTATATCGCCATGCAGCTGAACGATGGTGTGTTTAACAACCAGCGGATTTTGGCATCCGATAGTATCCAGCTGATGCAGCATCAGCAGTTTACGCAGCACCCGAAGCTGCCCGGCTGGACATTTGGCTTGTACGAAAACAACACTTTTGAACAGCCGGTGATCCTGCACGGCGGCGACAGTGAGCTTGGCTATTCGAGTATCTTGTTCATGCTGCCTGAAGCGGATTTCGGCATGATTGTGTCCATCAACCGCTATTTACCTGAGTTCGGCAACAACCTGATCAACGACTTCATGAAGTGGCGGTATCCAGCGGCGGAAGCTGTGCAGCCGATTACCCCTGCCTTGGGTGCGGAAAGGGCACGCTGGTTTGTAGGGAAGTATACGTTGGATTATCCGTCGTGCCACAGCCTGGACTGCATCAGGAGGCTGTTCACGCAGATTTATGTCACTGCGGATCAAAATGGTATCATCCGGATTGAGTTCCCGCCGGAGCTGGGGCTGCCAACTGAGTGGGTGGAAGTCGAGCCGCTGTTATTGCGGGCTGTGGATGAGGAGAAATACGTGGCGTTTATTGACAATGACTACGGCGAGATTACCCATCTCTATGCCGGCGGTGTCTACAACTACAGTAAGGTGCCGTGGCACAAGAGCACGGAAGTGACGCTGATTGCCGGTGCGGTCTTCGCGGCGTTCTTTGGCATGAAGCTGATTGGGTGGGTGATCAGGAAGATCCGCAACCGGAGGCTGCGGATCCGCACTCTGGACAAGTTCCATCAGAATATGGAGGCTTGGATCAGCCTGGTGAACTTGGCGTTCCTCGGTGGATTGGTGCTGTATGTAACCAGCTGCCCGCTGGAGCTGCTGTTCGGCATATCTCTCGTTATGCTTATACTGCTGCTTTTACCTTGGTTGTCGATAGTGCTGACAGTGATTCTGCTGATCCTGGGTTCGAGCATCAACAAACGGCGCTGGCCGCTGGGGCTGAGGTTCTATCACTTTTTGATGAGTGCTGTGATGGTGGGGTTCCTGGTGTATCTGGGGATGTGGAATTTGGTGGGGTTTATCGGATAAAGAGCAGGCTTTGTCGAGGTTATATTCAGCCACATGCTGGTGCGGCAGCAAAAGAGCGTGGTTTTTGGGTGCAGTATCGATTAGTGCGAACCTGAAGTGAACATGAGTACTCTGGGAGGTTCACACTAAGCTAGGGATGGGGTTTTTCGGCTATCTCTCTTCAAAAAGTGGCGACAATTATTCCAAGAAAAAGCAGGTTCGCACAATCGGGCATTTGAGTGCCGATTAGGACGGCATTTGATCATTATAGAGTCGCACTCCGCAGGAGTGCGTGGATTGAAACGATGGCGGCTTGCCGGAAGAGGTTGGTCTCTACATGTCGCACTCCGCAGGAGTGCGTGGATTGAAACATCAGATACTCGATTTGGTCGATCGTGCTTTGATAGGTCGCACTCCGCAGGAGTGCGTGGATTGAAACTCGAGATTCTAGGTCACAAGGAAGTCGCAGACCAGTCGCACTCCGCAGGAGTGCGTGGATTGAAACATTATGAATTTCGAGGGGAGCAACTAGGGTTGGAATGTCGCACTCCGCAGGAGTGCGTGGATTGAAACCTTACCTCCAATGTTGACCGTGCGCATAGTCTACCGTCGCACTCCGCAGGAGTGCGTGGATTGAAACCTCAATGGCTGCCAAGTCACCACTTGTGGGCAAGGTCGCACTCCGCAGGAGTGCGTGGATTGAAACTTAGGCTACAGGTGGAACGGCACAGAATTTGTGCTCTGTCGCACTCCGCAGGAGTGCGTGGATTGAAACTTCGAATCCAGACCATCAGGGTCAATCCCCTCAAGTCGCACTCCGCAGGAGTGCGTGGATTGAAACGCTATAATGCCGCATGTTCGGTCTTTGCTGATCCGTCGCACTCCGCAGGAGTGCGTGGATTGAAACGAGCATATAATGGCATATTTGATTCGAATTGTCTATGTCGCACTCCGCAGGAGTGAGTAATGGAAACCCCAGCCGAACTGCAACAACCTTCTCCAGCGTAGGCACATTGGCGAACTCCATGATGTGCGCTATTGAGAAAATTCCTCTAATCCCTGTTCGAAGGGTGCGCATGCACAAGTTAATTGATGAGGTATTAAGTGGATGGGACCGGGTTTAACCGGTCCCTCTTTAGCAACTAATTTCTCATAGGCACGGTTCATGTTTCAGAAAATGTAATATTGAGCAGGAATTAACGCGACAAAAATATAAACCAAATATAGGAAATATTAGATTAACACTTGCAGAGGTGCGTATGTTGAATGGAATTCATTGCGCACGTACGCAAAACAGAAGGCGATAGTTGGGCTCCACCTCATTTGTTGAGAGATCATCTTATGAATACAGCAGAACTTGCTTCCAGATTCGCGTCTAAATTTCACTCCGAGCAGTGGGGAAAACTGGCGGGCCTTGCACATGACGCTGGAAAAGGGAGATTGATCTGGCAGAACTACATCAGACTTAAAAGTGGGTATTATGACGAAGAAGCACATCTCGAAGGAAAACCAGGCAAAATCGCCCACGCCATCCATGGGGCGAAGCTTGTCGAAGAAACTCACGGTAAGCAAATCGGCAGAGTGATATCATATTGCATTGCTGGACATCATGCAGGTCTTCATGATTGGTCCGGTGCTGAGGGTGCTGGTAGGTCTTCGCTGGAGTATCAGCTTTCGCATGTAGACGGGCTTGACGAAATAGCGAAGTTTATACAAGACGCAATAAAAACTGTGCAACCAACAAAGGTTCCCTGGAGTTTCAGGGAAGGGCTGGACATATCATTGTGGATTAGAATGCTGTATTCATGTCTGGTTGATGCAGATTTTCTCGATACGGAAGCTTATATGGATATAGCAAAAGCGAATATGCGGCATGATTACTGTTCGATACCAGAGCTGCTTGAACGCTTAAACAGTTATTACGATAGGTTGGCTTCTCAGAAAAGGGAAAACAACCTGCCAATCAACCGCATTCGGGAGTGGATCAGACAGCGCTGTATAGATATGGCTAACGCGAAGCAGGGCATATTTTCGCTATCTGTTCCTACCGGAGGCGGCAAGACATTATCGAGTCTTTCTTTTGCACTAGAACATGCCAAAGATCATGGCCTAGACCGCGTTATATACGTTATACCTTACACCAGCATCATTGAACAAAATGCAGATGTTTTCAGGAATGCCCTTGGTGAAGACCAAGTCGTTGAGCATCATTCTAGTCTAATCGAGGATGATTTGACTCCCAAACTACGTTTGGCAGCGGAAAACTGGGACGCACCTGTGGTAGTGACCACATCAGTACAGTTTTTCGAATCACTATTTGCTGTAAGCCCCAGCCGTTGCAGGAAACTGCATAATATAGCGAGGTCTGTGGTTATCTTTGATGAAGCACAGCTGTTTCCAGTTGAGTTTCTGGGCCCTATTTTAGAAACCATGCAGCTCCTGGTAGATCATTACCAAGTAAGTGTAGTTATCTGTACAGCCACCCAACCAGCCTTTAAAGAAAGAAATCTTGTTGATGGTAAGGTCTTTAGAGGGCTGAAAAACGTTCGTGAAATAATCGGTGACGAGCTTGAGGTTAAGAGGCTGTATGATTCGCTCAGAAGAGTTATGGTTAAGTTCCCTGATGATATCTACAGTCAATCAAGTTGGGAAGAAATTGCTGAGCAATTGGTCAAACATGAGCAAGTTTTATGTGTTGTTTCGGATCGAAGAAGCTGTCGGGAACTTCATTCACTTATGCCAGAAGGCACTTATCATTTATCGGCCTTGATGTGCGGGCAGCATCGGAGCGAAGTAATTCAGGAAATAAAGGCTAAGCTAGAGCGCAATGAACCATGCAGAGTGATCAGTACGCAATTGGTAGAGGCAGGCGTAGATCTAGATTTCCCGATCGTATATAGAGCTTTCGCTGGCCTAGATTCAGTTGCACAGGCGGCTGGCAGATGCAATCGCGAAGGGAGCCTACCGCATATGGGCGAGGTGGTAATATTTGTTCCGCCAAGGCAGCCTCCACCTGGTATCTTACGCAAAGCTGCCGAAACAACACGGAGCTTGTGTGCGGCTATGGAAAAGATAGATCCACTTGATCACAGCATCTACGAGCGCTATTTTAGCGAGCTGTACTGGAAAGCAAATTCCTTGGATGCGTATGGTATAAGCTCTTTACTAAAACCTACACGTTCGGATTTGGGTATATTTTTCAAACAAGCTGCAGACAGATTTAAAATAATCGACGATACAAACCAAAGAACCATACTCGTTCGCTATGGAAAAGGTAATGAACTAATAGACGTGTTGAAATACAGAGGCCCGGACCGCAGCTTACTGAGACAGCTGCAAAGGTATGCAGTGAATGTCTATATTGAACAGTTTTATATGCTATTAGGGCGTGGTTCGATTGATGAAGTGCAGCCTGGTATTTACGCTATGACCTCTGAAATAGAATATGACCGACAGTTGGGGTTAATGGTTGACGATATCCAGTTTGATGCTAAGGATCTCATTATCTAATAAGGAGGGTTGGAAAATGCACGACTGGTGTTTAGAGGTGTGGGGTGATTACGCATGCTTCACACGTCCTGAAATGAAAGTGGAGCGGGTGAGTTATGATGTGATGACTCCGTCGGCGGCAAGGGCGATATTTGAGGCTATCTTGTGGAAACCTGAAATCCGTTGGAACATCACTAAAATCGAAGTGTTGAACCCAATTAAATGGATTTCCCTGCGCCGCAATGAGGTAGGGCGGGTAATTGCGCATCCTAGTGAGAGTCAAATTAATGGGACAAGCAGACCACCTATTGGCATATTTGTCGAAGATGAGCGGCAGCAGCGCGCTGGTTTATTCCTTCGGGATGTGCGCTATAGAATCCATGGTTACTTTGGAATAATTGAATCAAAGCTAAATGAGGACGGCGTTCATGTGCAAAATGAAAAAGATTTCGACCGTAAGAAGCTGGAAGCGAAGTATGCTGCCATGTTTGAAAGAAGAGCACGGGCGGGGCAGTGTTTTCACCGCCCTTATCTTGGATGCCGGGAGTTTGCTTGCTGCTTTCGGTTGGTAGATCCGGATGAAACACTGGATAAGCCGATAAACGAGACGCGGGATCTTGGTTATATGTTGTATGATCTCGATTTCGACAGTGATCCTGACAATCCGTCACCGTTGTTTTTCAGAGCGTACATGGAAAACGGTGTTGTCATCACCGATCGCCAGCGAGTGGAGGTGAGAGGATGATTTTACAGGCGCTAAAGAGCTATTACGATCGGCTTGCGGTTGATCCAGACAGCGACATACCAAGGATGGGCTGGGAGTACAAGGAAATACCATTTATCATTGTAATAAACCGTGATGGGTCTTTGGTGTCAATTGAGGACACCCGGGAAGGGGAGGGAAAGAAGCAAAGAGCCAAGTTGTTCCTTGTTCCTCAGGGTGTAAAGAAAACAGTGGATATCACGGCCAATCTGCTGTGGGATACAGCATCCTACATTTTTGGTATTGACACAAAGGACAATCCGGAGAGAGCGAGGAAGCAGCGGGAAGCTTTTCGTGAGCGCTTGATGCAGCAACTTGGAGATCTCGATGTCGTTAAGAGTGTTATCAGTTTTCTGGACAACATGACTATGGATCGGCTGTCACAGGAACCTTGTTGGGAGGAAGTCGCCAGTAAAAAGAACCCGGTTCTGTCTTTCCGGATAAATGGTGACTTGGAATTGGTGTGTCAGAGACCCGAAGTCAGAGAGCGTATCAACTCATTGCTTGCTGCTGAAAGTGAGACGGCAATGCGCGGTGTGTGCCTGGTAACGGGGCGTGACACGACAATCAAACGACTGCACAGCTCCATCAAGGGTGTAGTTGGCGCGCAGACTACAGGTGCCAATATTGTCTCCTTTAATCTTAATGCATTTACATCCTATGGAAAAGAACAGGGTTATAACGCTCCTGTCGGTAGTGAAGCCGAGTTTGCTTATACGACAGCCTTAAACCTACTATTGAGCAAAGACTCACAGCAAAAGTTGATCATTGGAGATGCCACAACGGTTTTCTGGTCAGAGGCACCAACAAAATTTGAGTCAGATTTCGCTTTGTTTTTTGACAAACCGGCCAAGGATGATCCGGCTGCGTATACGGAAAAAATAAAGGCATTGTACGAGTCGCTCAATACAGGCGCATATGTAGAAGATGACGGTGACATCAAATTTTATATTCTCGGGCTGTCACCCAATGCCTCACGCCTTTCCATTCGCTTTTGGCATATGGGGACAATCACGGAATTTGCAACTAGAATCAAACAGTACTTTGACGATTTCCGCATCGTCAAACCTCCGGGTGAGCCAGAGTTCTATTCGGTCTGGCAAGTACTAGTCAACATCGCCGTGCAAAATAAGACAAGTAATATTCCTCCAAATATCGCCGGTGACTTTATGCGTTCGGTTTTAAATGGACTACCATATCCAAATACATTGCTGCAGGCGGCAATTCGCCGCATTAAGAGTGATACACAGTATCGCGTACGACCAGTTCGTGCGGCCTTGATTAAGGCTTACTTGAACCGGTACAATCGCTTTTATCCAAATCCAACATATAAGGAGGTCGGGTTAGAATTGGATATCAATAATCCTTCAGTGGGATACCAGTTGGGTAGGTTGTTTGCTGTGTTGGAAAAAATCCAAGAGGAGGCAAATCCAGGAATCAACACGACTATCCGGGAGAGGTACTATGCTGCAGCTTGTTCAGCGCCAGTAACTGTGTTTGCGAACCTTATGCGCTTGAAGAATCATCATCTAGCTAAACTAGAAAAAGAAGGCCGAGTTGTTGAGTTCGAGAAGCTCCTCGGTGAGATTATCGAGAAGTTGGACAAGTTCCCTGCTCACCTGCAACTCCATGAACAAGGCATGTTTGCAATTGGTTATTATCATCAAAGGCAGGCTTTCTTTACAAAGAAGCAAAGCGCAAACGAAGTGTAATAGCTTCGAAAGCAATCTACAAGAAAGGAAGGGTATAAAATGAGTCAAGTGGTAAAGAATCGTTATGATTTTATCCTGTTTTTTGATGTCAAGGATGGAAATCCAAATGGTGATCCCGATGCAGGTAATTTGCCGCGTGTAGATGCAGAAACAGGTCATGGGTTAGTGACAGATGTGTGCCTGAAGCGGAAAGTACGGAATTACGTTCTCTTTAAAAAAGAGGATCACTCACCGTACAAGATTTTTATAAAAGAGAAGAGCATACTTAATCAGACTATCCAACAGGCTTATGACTCCCTGGGCATTAACTTACAAGAGCCGCCGCAGGATCCTAAAGATGGGAATAAACGCAACAAAAAAGGGCAAGGCCAAGGAAGTGAGGTAGATCGGGCCCGGGAGTTCTTGTGTAAAAACTACTATGACATCAGAACGTTTGGTGCTGTTCTATCCACTGGCGCCAATGCTGGTCAAGTAAGGGGTCCGGTGCAATTGACCTTTGCCCGCTCGATAGATCCTGTCGTTGCACTAGAGCACAGCATTACCCGTATGGCTGTGACTACAGAGGAAGAGGCAAAAGAACAAGGTGGAGACAATCGGACCATGGGTCGGAAGTTCACTGTACCATATGGTCTGTACCAGGCCTATGGATTTGTGTCGGCTCCGCTCGCACAGCAAACACAGTTCAATGAAGATGATCTGGAGCTGCTGTGGGAAAGTTTGGTCAATATGTTTGAACTTGATCGTTCGGCAGCACGAGGATTGATGGGAATGCGGAAACTAATCATCTTTAAACATGAGTCGCATCTAGGCAATGCGCATGTGCAGCAACTTTTTGAAACCGTGACAGTGAGGAGAAAAGATGAAACAAAAGCTGCCCGCAGTTTTAGTGATTATGAAGTCGCCATAGCCAAGGAGAAAATTCCTGCGGGTGTATCCTTGATTGAAAGGTTGTAGTTAGGTGAACTATACTGAAGAAGACTACCTCCAGCTTTCCGGAATCCAACACTTTGCTTTTTGTCCGCGTCAATGGGCTTTGATGTACATGGAGCAGCAGTGGAAAGATAACATCTACACTTATATGGGTGAAGAGTTTCATGATAGGGTTCACGAGTCTTCTGTGGAGAAAAGAGGTGATGTAATCATCACCCGTGCTGTTCCCTTAGCAGCCAGGACACTAGGATTGTACGGAATAGCGGATGTTGTGGAATTTCACAGAACGGATGGACCTGGACTGAAGCTGGAAAAATGGTCGGGGTATTGGCTTCCTATACCAGTTGAGTATAAGATAGGAAGTCCTAAACCTACTAATTGCGACAAGCTTCAGCTTTGCGCACAGGCCATTTGCTTGGAAGAGAAATTTGGTGTGACTATTCGGATAGGATATATCTATTATGGACTGCCAAGAAGGCGTTTAGAGGTTGAGCTTGATCAAGACTTAAGGAACGAGACATATGCCGTTGCAAAGGCGATGCACGACGCCTTTGCAACGGGCATAACGCCTAAAGCGCAGCTGAACAAGTCCTGCGAAAAGTGCTCGTTAGTAGATGTATGCGTTCCCTATTTGTTTGAGCGGCGAAGCGTTAAGAGCTACATATGCGCTGCACTGACGGAAGACAGCCGAGGTGATGCCCTTGAGAAAGCTCCTTAATACGTTGTACATTACATCTCCGGAAGCCTATCTCGGACGAGATGGTGAAAACGTTGTCGTTCGTATTGACGATGAAGTCAAGTTTCGCATACCGATTCACAATTTGGAGAGCATCGTCACTTTCGGATATGTCGGTGCCAGTCCTGATCTGATGTATCTCTGCACCGAGCGAGGTGTTTCATTGGCGTTCTTGTCACCTAGTGGAAGGCTGAAGGCCAAAATGGCTACTCCTACAAAGGGGAACGTTCTGCTTCGCCGACGGCAATATCGCTTGGCGGATGAGGTGGATGAAACACTTGAGCTTGCTAGAAACTTCGTTTTTGGCAAACTTCATAACTGTCGAGCGGTATTGCGAAGATATCTTCGTGATTACCCCAATTCTGAAGCAAATATAGCTGTAGGACAAACTGCCAAAGAGTTGTCCCTTAAGCTCGAGCGTGTTCTAGGTGCGGGCAATATCGATGAGCTGCGCGGAATAGAAGGGGAAGGGTCAAGAAGCTACTATGAAGTCTTTGACCATCTGATACTGGAAGCCAAAGATGTTTTCTTCTTTCACGGACGCAGCCGTAGACCGCCCCTGGATCGGACCAACGCACTTCTTTCCTTTCTCTACAGTATGCTTGCACATGATTGCAGTGCTGCATTGGAGACCGTTGGGTTGGATCCACAAGTAGGCTATCTCCACAGCATTCGCCCTGGTCGAGACAGCTTGGCTCTTGATCTGATGGAAGAGCTGCGTCCATATCTAGTGGATCGGCTGGCACTGTCATTGATTAACACTCGGCAAATCTCGCTCAAGGACTTTGAGGTAAAAGAAAGCAGGGCTGTACTGTTAAACGAGGATGGCCGTAAGAAAGTGATTCAGGCTTGGCAAAGCCGTAAACAGGAGCAAATCATCCACCCTTATCTACAAGAAAAAATTGAAATTGGGCTTGTACCTTATGCCCAATCACTGCTCTTGGCTAGATGCATCCGAGGGGACTTGGATGCATACCCACCATTTTTGTGGAAGTGACGGTGAAGCTTATGATGGTGTTGATAACCTATGATGTCAATACAGAGGATCCGGAAGGAAAGAAAAGGTTAAGACTAGTAGCCAAAGCCTGTTTAGATTATGGCCAGAGGGTACAGAACTCAGTATTTGAATGCTTGGTAGATCCGGTACAATTTCAGAAGTTAAGATCGAGACTAGATAGAATCATTAATACCGAAAAGGACAGCTTGCGTTATTATTATTTGGGGAGCAACTGGAAACGGAGGGTAGAACATATCGGTGCAAAACCGACGTATGATCCGGAAGGGACTTTGTTAGTTGATTAGTGCGAACCACAAGTGAACATAGAAACCTTGGGAGGTTCGCACCGACCTTGGAATGCGGGTTTTCGGGATTTTGACCCAAAATCATTGCTTTATTTAAACGTCAAAAAAGTAGGTTCGCACAAATTGAGATTTTAATACCGATATAGAAGGCATTTGAGGTTGGTAGAGTCGCACCCCGCAGGGGTGCGTGGATTGAAACGTGGAGAATCAACTGGTCTTTCAGACTGTGTTTCAGGTCGCACCCCGCAGGGGTGCGTGGATTGAAACCCAGTCACTCCGGCCACGATAGCCGGAAGTAACGATGTCGCACCCCGCAGGGGTGCGTGGATTGAAACCGTTTCAAGATTTCTCCCCACTCCGATAGTCCAGGTCGCACCCCGCAGGGGTGCGTGGATTGAAACGCCAGGCGGTCCAGGCGGTCCAGGCGGTCCAGGCGTCGCACCCCGCAGGGGTGCGTGGATTGAAACAGGTATGAAATATCTCCCTCGAGCGAGAGTGCTAAAGTCGCACCCCGCAGGGGTGCGTGGATTGAAACCTAGCGTTGCCGATTATGATTCTCATATCGGCGGGTCGCACCCCGCAGGGGTGCGTGGATTGAAACTTACCGAATTGTTTGTTTTCAATTGTCTTCCAAAAAGTCGCACCCCGCAGGGGTGCGTGGATTGAAACGGTTGGCTCTTTGAAGTCCTTTACCTTTTGGTATGTCGCACCCCGCAGGGGTGCGTGGATTGAAACATCAAACCACAATGTGTCAATGCGGATGCCCGTCGTCGCACCCCGCAGGGGTGCGTGGATTGAAACCGCTATGTCGACCCGCCGGTCGGCATACCTGCGTCGTCGCACCCCGCAGGGGTGCGTGGATTGAAACACCCTCGATGGTCACAATTTGCATGTTCCAATCTTGTCGCACCCCGCAGGGGTGCGTGGATTGAAACGTCCTGGTCTATAGGCCTTAGATCCAGGTTCTTAAGTCGCACCCCGCAGGGGTGCGTGGATTGAAACTTATTACCCACCATCAATTACCAGATAGTTAACTAGTCGCACCCCGCAGGGGTGCGTGGATTGAAACTTAAGAATTGATAAGAGCCTCTCGCTTAGATCAAGTCGCACCCCGCAGGGGTGCGTGGATTGTGACCTGGTAAACTAAAGTTGTAACACCTTGATATAGGATTTTGTTATACTAAATCAAGGGAGCGATGACAAGTGGCTAAAAAACCATACTATGAACCCGAGTTAAAACAAAAAATTATAC
>Ga0134094_1003283_pt1 | contig 12220 bp, 8 predicted proteins | sample 5_1taG_FD_94458 | JGI IMG/M metagenome (GOLD analysis project Ga0134094, IMG submission 94458) | Switchgrass degrading microbial communities from high solid loading bioreactors in New Hampshire, USA - 5_19_20_110_A1 metaG | ecosystem: Engineered > Bioreactor > Semi-continuous > Anaerobic >... | reverse complement strand
TTACGTGCTGGCAGCGCTGCTGGCTTTTTCGATTCTCGCCCTGGCAGCCAGCGTCACGGAATATCTCGAGTTTGATCTCGAGGCAACCCGCGAACTGCAGTCCGAAATCCCTCCGGGATTCGGCCTGATGATGCAGGCAATCAGTTGGCCCGGATATACCATCCAGGCGGTGATCATTGTCGCCCTGGTCGTTATTCTCCTTTCGGCAATGGGCCTGCGTTGGGAAGCGCTCACTGCGCTCTTTGCCGCAGGCAGCTCGACTGCCATCAATTACATGATTAAAATCGTCATTCGCCGCCCACGCCCGACCGGCGACCTGGTTGACGTCTTCCAGACCCTCGATTCCTACAGCTTCCCCAGCGGGCATGTGATGTTTTACACGGCATTCTTCGGTTTTCTGCTCTTCCTGGCGTTCATCCTGCCGCGCCGCAGCCTTCAGCGCACTTTGACAATGGTATTTCTGGCATTAATGATTTCCCTGGTCGGCTTTTCGCGCATGTACCTGGGAGAACACTGGGCTTCCGACGTGATCGGCGGATACCTGCTCGGCAGCCTCGCCCTGCTGCTCACCATTGAATTCTACCGCTGGGGCAAAACGCGCTATTTCACCGGCCAGCCGCTTATACCGGACACCGGTTATTATGAGGAAGAAGACCCGTACTTTGACCCCAAAGCCATCGCAAGAGGAGTTGCACCCGATGAGCGTGATTCTACTCGCCCTCGACCCAAACAACGTACCTGAAGCGCAAGCCCGCCGCATCCAGTCCCTCAAGCCTGACTCGCGCCTGGAAATCACCGATGACCGCGAGAAGATCGAGCCGCTGCTGGGTGAGATCGAAATTGCCGCCGGGCATTTCCCCGTCACCTGGATTCCCCGCGCTGAAAAGCTGCGCTGGTTCCAGCAGTGGGGTGCAGGGACCGACTGGCTGCTGCGGCATCCTGAGATCGCCGGGCGTGATTTTATCCTGACCAACGCCTCGGGCGTACACGCTATCCCGATCAGCGAGCATATCCTGGCGTTCATGCTGGCGTTTGCCCGCGGGCTGCCCAACGCTGTGCGCACCCAGCAGCAGCGCGATTGGAACGCCAACAGGCAGGTCACCACGTTTGAACTCGCCGGAAAGACGGTGCTGATTATCGGCATCGGCGCAATTGGTCGCCGAACCGCGCAGATCACTTCAGCCCTGGGCATGCGTGTGCTGGGCATCCGCCGCAACGCCTCGAAATCACCGCCCGAGGTCGAGCGGACCGGCAGCCCCGAGCAGTTGTATGAGATGCTGCCCGAAGCCGATTTTGTCGTCTTGACCCAGCCGCTGACCGAAGAGACCCGCAATATGTTCGACGCGAAGGCATTTTCAAAGATGAAACCCAGCGCCTACCTGATCAACATCGGCAGGGGCGGGACGGTCGACGAGCCGGCCCTGATTCAGGCGCTGCAGTCGAAGCAGATCGCGGGGGCCGGGCTGGACGTCTTCGCCAACGAGCCGCTGCCGCCCGAGTCGCCGCTGTGGGAGATGGACAACGTGATCATCACCGCCCACTATTCAGGCTCCACGCCGCAATACAACCGCCGCGCGCTGGATATCTTCCTCGATAACCTCAAGCGGTATACCGGCGGCGAGCCGTTAATCAATGTGGTCGATAAGAAGCGGGGGTATTAGCGACTGCAAACGGGCGGCGCGTAATCACACATCGCCTTCGAGCGAGTCGGCATACCCGGTCAGCTCGACATACCCGTAACCGCTGAGAGGCTTCCCTGCGCGCTCACCCGCAACTTGAACCGCGCCCTCCCAATAAGTGACGGAGAGATTCAGCTCCTGGTCTGCCACCAGCGGCGTGACCGTCAGATCCAGCGCCAGCGCGGGGACGCTCACGTGCCAGCGTGCCGGGTATTCCCCGCCTGAATGCGGGCTGCGCCACACACCTTCCGGACGAATCTCAAAATTATCATAGGCCAGGGCGGTGGCTGTGCCGTCCGCATCGACAAACATGCCGCTCGAATAGACGGATGCTTCGCCCTTGCGGTCGCGTATGATGTAGACCATCAGCTCGCTGCCGTCGTCAAGCTGCAGCGCGAACCAGTCCCAGCCGACCTGCCCCTCGCTGAGCGCCGACGTGCTGATTTCGCGGTCCATCCAGCTTGAACCGCTGACCGCGTAAGCCTTCTGGCCAATCGTCAGCGTGCCTTCTGTTTCAAGGCGCGTCTGGCTGTAGTAAAGTGAAGCGTTGCCCGGCTCAGGCCCTTTGCGGCTGTAGCCCCGGTCGCCCTGCAGAGTGATCCCCTTGCCGTCGACCAGCCGCAAATCGACCGCGACATCCCCTTCGCCGGCCCGCAGGTGATATTCGCCCGCCCCGGTTTGCTCTACCGACCAGTCGCGCAGCCATACCTGAAAAGCCGGTTCCCCCTGCGCGCCTGCCAGCCCGGCTGCCCCGCGCTCAAAGCGCTCATAGGCAAAAAAGCTGCCCGCTTGAACGTCGGTCACTGTAAAATGCGCCATATACACGTGGTTCGCGGCCCATGCGGAGGCGCGCGCCTCACGCCAGTCACCCGGCCCCGCTCCCCGGCGGAAGAAAGTTAGCTGATAGCCAAACCGCCGCCCATCCTCGCCCTGCAGGCTGCCGGTGTAATACCACCACTCGGTCTGAAAGGTCGGGTGCGGCCCGTGATCGCGTGGAAAGACCAGCTCGCGCGGCCCCATCACCCGCTCAAAGTTAGCCGAATCGGCAGTCGGCAGCGCGCCGATCACGCTGGACTTCACGCGGGTCTCCTGCCTGCCCGCCAGCGCCTCCCATCCGATCGCGCCCATGGCCAGCAGCGCCGCAGCGGCGAAAACGGCGATCAGCAGCCCGCGCAGCTTACTCATAGCGAATCACCTCTGAAGCCTCCATGCGGCTCATCTTTAACGAAGGATAAATACCCGCCAGCAGCGCGGCTGCCAGCGCAATTGTCAGAGCCTGTAAGAACGTCTCCGGGCGGATATCCATTTGCAGCGTCCAGCCAAAAGAGCGCCGGTTGATGATATAGACCAGGATGACCGCCAGGGCGTATCCGGTGGGCATCGAGAACAGCCCTGCTGCCAGCCCCATCAACCCGGTCTCGACCATGACCAACTGCCACAGCTGTCTCCCGGTCAGGCCCAGCGCGCGCAAAATACCGACCTCGCGCTGCTTTTCCAGCTGGAGCAGCAGCAGCGCATTCAGCACCCCGATGAAGGCGACCACCGTCGCCAGCACCCGCAGCGCGACGGTGATGGCAAACGTCCGGTCGAACACTTCAAGCACTTCATCGCGCAGCACCTGGTTGGGACGGATGAGCACCTGCTGCGTGCCCGACAGGTGATCTTGCAGCCCTCGCGAGACTTCCTCAGCGCTCACTCCGGGCTCAAGCCGCAGCGACAGCGCCGTCAGCGCGTCATCCTGCCACCAGCGGCGGTATACGTCCATCGCCATCAGCACAGTGCCTTCACTCGACGCGTAATCATAATAAATTCCGATTACCGGGAATTCCTGCCAGCCCTGGCCGGTGAATAACCGCACCGCGCCACCGGGCCTTCTCTGGCCCAGACGGTTCGCCAGAGGCTCTGAAATCAGCACACCGCCCGCCTGCATCCGCGCCCAAACGGTTTCAGGCGCGCCTTCCAGTGAATCGAACTGCCGCTCGAACCCAAGATCAGGGTTTTCAATCGCTGTCACTTCCAGCGGCCCTGCGTCTGATTCAGCCGCAGCCGAACGCGACAGATCCACCCGCGCCACGCCAGGCCAGCTGCGCGCCGCTTCGACCACACGGGGATCAATCGTGGCTGTCGCGCGGTTGGCGGTGAACCCCGGAACGCTCACATAAACATCGCCCTGCAGCGTCTGTTCGAGCCAGACAACCACCGTGTAGCGAAAACTGTCGATCATCAACGCCACGCCGATTATCACCGCCACGGCGACCATCAGCGCAGCCACCGCTACCGCTGTGCGGCTGAGCGAAGCAACCAGGCTGCGCGGGGCCATCCGGCCAATCAGTCCAAAGAACCGGCCCGAAATGGGCGTCAGCAGCCCCATCAAAACCACCAGTGAGGCGGACGAGATCAGGGCAAACCCAACCACCACCAGCAGGGTGCCAACAAAACCAGCCACAACGCTGGTCACCGGCAGCGCAAAGACCAGCGCGCCGAGCCCGCCAGACAGCAGCCCAGCCAGCGCAGTTTTCCCCATCGAGCGGCGCGTCTTGCTCTCTAACCCCGAGCGCAGCAGCGCAGCCCGCGGCGGGACGGTCGAGGCTTCCCAGGCAGGGACTGCCGCCGTGAAAACGGTCGCCAGCAGGCCCATCAACGCGCCTTTCAACAGGCTGCCGGGGTCAACCGGCGGCGACTGCACGGTAGTGGTAAAGTACAGGTCATTCACCGTCTGCGTGACCATGCCCACAGTCACCTGCCCCAGTGCAATCCCCAGCGCGATCCCAAGCAAGCCGCCCAGCAGCCCGACCAGAAACGCCTCGCTGAGCACCAGCGCGAAAATCTCGCGTCGGGTCACCCCCAGGCAGCGCAGCGTGCCGAACAGCCCGCGCCGCTGCACGACCGAAAAGGTCATCGTGTTATAGATCAGAAACAGCCCGACCACCAGCGCCAGCAGGCTGAGCGCGGTCAGGTTCAGATGAAAGGCAGCGGTCATCTGCGCGACCGTCCATGTGCGCGACGCTGCCGGCCTGACGGAATACCCCGCCGGAAGCCAGCCTTCCAGCCGCTCCAGCGCTTGCGGATCATCCTCCGGCAGGATCAGGTCAATCCGGCTCAACCGCCCGACCATCCCGGTAAACTCCTGCGCCGTGGCGATATCCGCCAGAATTACCCCCTCCAGCGAGCGGGCGGAAAGGTCGTCCGCGGGGTTAAGCAGCCCCGCGATGACAGCCTCGCGTTCATACCCGCCGACGATCAGGGTCAGGGGCATTCCAGGCGTGAGACCGTAGTGTGCCGCGACCGGCTGCGAGAGCAGCACGGCTCCCGGCTGCGTGAGGAAAGCGGTCAGCGCTTCAAGGTCTGTCCCAGACTCCTGTGCTGCCGGTTCTCTGCCCGGCCGGCTGAGAAAGCTGCGAAACGGTGCGTCAGAAAACGGGTCGATGCCCAGCAGTTGCAGCGGCTGCCCGCCCAGTTCTGGCGACGTGACGGTATCGGTGATGACCGGCGCGGCGGTTTCGACAACCCCCTGCCGCACCAGCCCGGTATAGAGCGCCTCATCCACAAACTGCTGCCCGCCCTCAATCGAGTGAGTCGCCCTGCCGGTCACCGTCTCAACGCTCAGTTCAAAAGCGCGTCCCGCGCTCGTATTCGCCAGGTCGATTGAGATCACCACCGCGACGCCCAGGGCAATGCCCAGGATCATGAGAAAGCTCTGCCAGCGGCGAGCCGCCAGGTAGCGCCAGCCGGTTTTCCACAGGGCTGCCGGCGGAAAGGCTGGTTCAGCGCGGCTCACACCGTCTCCTTCCGTTCGACCAGCTTCCCGTCGCGCAGGGAGAATACCCGGTCGGCGATCGAAGCCGCCTCCAAGCTGTGGGTCACCAGGATCATACTCTTGCCCACCTGCCGGGTCAGTTGATCCAGCAGGCGCAGCACCTGCCGCCCGGTCTCCTCGTCGAGGTTGCCGGTCGGCTCGTCGGCCAGCACCAGCCGCGGATTATGCACCAGCGCGCGTGCAATGGCGACTCGCTGCTGCTCGCCGCCGGAAAGCCGGTCTGGGAAGGTCGATTTACGGTCTGCCAGTCCAACCGTCTCCAGCAGGCGCTCAGCCCGTTCGAGATCCTCCGCACTGGTCTGCCCGGTCAGGTCCAGGGGCAGATAGATGTTTTCCCAGACCGTGAGCGTCGGGATGAGGTTAAAAAACTGGAAGATAAAACCAATATGGCGGCGGCGGAACAGCGTCCGCGCTCGCTCATCCAGCCCGGTCAGCAGCTGCCCGTCCAGGATAATTTCGCCCTCATCGGCCCGGTCGATCCCGCTGATCAGGTTCAGCAGAGTCGTCTTCCCGCTGCCGCTTTTTCCTAAAATCGCGACAACCTCTCCGGGGGCAAATGCCATCGAGACCTGATGAAAAATCGTCCGCCTGCGCCTGGATTCGCCCTCTCCCTCCACATAACTCTTGCTCAGTTTCCGGATTTCCAGCAAACGACTGCCGCCGTTATTGCGGTCGCCAGTCTGTGCATCCAACTGCGTGTTGTGATTCAGCTTTGGTCTTTCCATTCAATGATTCTACCAGTACGGGCCGCCTTTTCCAAATCAAGCCCGGCCCCTCCCCTTAGAACCATCCTCGCCGCGAAAATATCCAGATCACCAGGATCGAAAACCCGATCGATATGCCCAGGATGACCAGATAAGCTGTACGCAGGTCCTGCATCGGCAAATCCACATTCATGCCGTAGAACCCAAACACAATCGCCGGAAGGTTGACCACAATCGTCGCTGAGGCAAGGAACTTCATCACCGCGTTGAGATTATTGGAGATGATCGTGGCAAAGGTGTCCATGGTCGAGCTGAGAATGTTGGTCGAGATGGTGATCATTTCAATCGCCTGCTGGTTCTCGGTGATCACATCTTCGAGCAGGTCTTCATCTTCAGGATACATGCGGAAAAACTGCCAGCGCTGCAGGCGCTCCATCATTAACTCGTTCGATTTCAGCGCCGTCGTGAAATACACGAGGCTTTTCTGATATTTGAGCAGTTCCATCATCTCGCGGTTGCGCTGCGAAAGCTGCATCTGATCTTCCAGCGCGTCAACAATACGGTTAATCTCGCGCAGATAAATCAAATAACGGCTGGCAGTCGCCAGAAGCAGGCGTAGGATAAACCGGTTGCGTTTACCGGTCTCCAGCCCGCGGACTCGGCCCGAAGCCAGGTCCTGCAGAATATCATTCTGACGGCGGCAAATGGTAATAATATATTTATTGGTTGTGATAACACCCAATGGGATGGTAATGTAAGGAATATCGACTCTGACCCCCTGAAAGTACGGCACGCGGATCAGGATAAACAGCGTGCCGTCATCCTCTCGCTCGGTGCGAGGCCGTTCATCGAGGTCCAGAGGATATGTGACAAAGTCATGCGGGAGCCCAAGCTCAACCAACTGCTCAATCTCCTCAGCCGTCGGATCAACCACATTAATCCAGGCGTTGTTCACCAGTTCATTCATGACCGTCATTCCATTTTCCGTGGTTTTATATATCTTGATCACGGCGCCTCCGGGGATGATATCCGGCATTTTCACCTGCCATCAGCCGGCAGGTAGAAACACCGAACGTTTTGATTAGAAAACATATTCGAATAGACTTATTAATTTTACTCGGAAAATTTGACATCGGACCTTTAAAATTGTATAATACCGTGCAGTAACCTGGGGATGACAGGCTTCGACGGAGGAGGCTGGTCCCGGGTGGCGAGTCGAGAGGAGCCGAACTCGTAAAATCAGCTCAAAAAATCAAGTGCCAACAATCGCACTTACTCTGCACTGCCCCTGGCTGCGTAAGTAGCTAAGTAGTGTGGATGGCTCCAACAGTGAGCCACGTCTGCCAGCAACGCTCTTTGACCGCTCGCTGGACAGGCGCCACAAAGTCAAAGTGCCAGGCGGAAATGTCGCGGTCCGCCTGAAAGAAAGGCCTTCGGGCCTGAGTGACTGGTTGAATGCCCGTTTTGTTGGTCTCCGGACATTCAACGAGACTAAGGACCAACTACACTCGTAGAAGCTCGAGGATCGAATCTTTCGGACGCGAGTTCAATTCTCGCCATCTCCACTGGATCATGATATAAAACCAGCAGCAGCTGCCCAATGAACGTTTGGGACAGCTGCTGCTGGTTAATTCATGTGTAAATTCCCGCTAGCCCGAGAACAACACGTCCAGCAGCGAGCCGAGATTATCCGCGCCTTCCAGAATATCCAGGTTATACACCTCTGTGAACCCGCAGTTCTTGCAAGAGACAAAGGCATAGCGGTAGGGCTGCACTTCAAACAGCCGTGACAGCCCCGTCCCCGACATCGAAAGGTACTCAACCACAGCACCCCGGCTCCGGCATTTTGGGCATATAAAGTGCTGCTCGATCTGTTCTTTCACGTTCGCCATTTTGGATCTCCTTTATCACGGTGAGCAGGGCAGTCTGCGGTCAACGCCCGGCTTTTGAGCGTTCCTCAATCAGCGCGAGAATGCCCGCTTCATCCAGCACCGGCACGCCCAATTTTTGAGCCTTTTCCAGCTTTGAGCCGGCATTCTCACCGACCACCAGAAAACTGGTCTTCTTGCTGACGCTGTCGGTCACTTTTCCGCCGTTCTCCTGAATGATCGCCTTCATCTGCTCGCGCGAATAGGTTGGCAGCGTCCCGGTGATCACCACCGTCAGCCCTTCCAGCGGCAGCGGACCTTCATGCTCCCCGCCGTTCACGCGGTTGGTAGGCCAAACGCCCAGCGCGCGGAACTTCTCGATCAACTGCTGGTTCGCCGGGATGGAAAACCAATCGACAATTGCCTGGGCGGTGTTCGGCCCGACCCCTTCTATCCGCATCAGGTCATCAACGCCGGCGCGGCTGAGCGCGCCCAGGTCGGGGAAGGAATGCGCCAGGTCTGCTGCCAGCACTTCGCCCACGCTGGGAATCCCCAGCGCATTGATCAACCGCGCCAGGGGCCGGTCGCGCGACGCAGCAATCGCCTGGATCAGGTTGTCGGCTTTCTTTTCAGCAAAGCCTTCCAACTGCAAAAGCTGCTCTTTTGTCAGCGTGTAAACATCAGCCAGGTCTTTCACCAACCCGGCTTCGACCAACTGGTACACAATGCGGATGCCCATGCCGACGATATCCATTGCGCCACGCGAGACAAAGTGCTCGAGATTGCGCACAAGCTGCGCAGGGCAGGCGTTATTGACACAGTACCAGGCGACCTCGCCCTCAGTCCGCTCGACCGGCTGCCCGCAGGTGGTGCATACTGCGGGCGGCTGATAGACCTGCTCTGAGCCGGTGCGCGCTTCAACAACTGGGCCAATCACATAGGGGATGACCTCACCCGCCCGCTTGACCAGCACGCGGTCGCCGACGCGAATATCTTTTCCGGCAATATAGTCGAAATTGTGCAGCGTGGCCTGTTTGACGATCACACCGCCGATTTCGACCGGCTTGAGCATTGCATACGGCGTCAGCACGCCCGTGCGGCCCACATTCACGCCAATGTCAAGCAGTTCGGTGGTCACTTCCTTCGCCGGGAATTTGAAGGCCGTCAGCCCGCGGGGGTCCTTACCGGCAAACCCCAGTTCGTCGGCGAGGTGCAGGTCGTTGATCTTAATCACAATACCGTCCACCTCAAACGGAATCTCATCGCGCAGCGTTCGCCAGCGCTCGACCGCCTCGAGAACGCAGTCGATATCCGCGCAGTACTCGACATATTCAGAGACCGGGAAGCCGAGCGCCTTCAAATATTGCAAAATCTCCCACTGCTTGTGCGGAACCTCGCCCTCATGCGCAACGATCTGGTAGGTCAGCAGACGAATCGGGCGAGAGGCTGTCAGGTTCGGGTCGAGCTGGCGCAGCGAACCGGCTGCTGTATTGCGCGGATTGAGATAGGTCGGCTTGCCTTCTTCTTGCAGCCGTGCATTGAGCCGCTCAAAGTCAGCGGTGTTCATAAAGGCTTCGCCGCGCACCACAAGGTAGGGCGGCGGTTTTGGCCCATCGTCTTCAACCGGAATGCGCAGCGGAAGCGCCCGTACGGTGCGCAGATTGCTCGTAATTTCTTCGCCAATTTCCCCGTTGCCGCGCGTCGCGCCCAATGTACATCTACCGTCGCGGTAATGCAGCACCACCGTCAGCCCGTCGATTTTAGGCTCGACGACAAAATCGGCCTTGCGCACCCGGCTGTCGATGCGGATCAGCCGCTCGTGCCAGGCTTTCAGTTCATCGACGTTGAAGGCATTGCTCAGGCTGAGGATTGGCGCGGGGTGCGGCACCTTTTTGAAGCGCTCCGCCACCGTCCCGCCCACCCGCTGCGTCGGTGAGTCGGGCGTAATCAATTCTGGATGGGCGGCTTCAAGCTCGCGCAGCCGGTTTAACAGGCGGTCATACTCGGCGTCGCTGATCACAGGACTGTCAAGCACGTGGTAGCGGTAATTATGATGATTAATCTCACGACGAAGCTGTTCAATCTCTTGTTCAATCGCGGAGGTTTCTTCCATATTAACTCCCTGGGTTGCGCAGTTTGATCCAACGTCATTTTCCGGGCAGGCACAACCTTTCCCCGATGGTTGGTATTGATTCTACCATCACTCATCATCTGGCCGTCTAAAAATGAGGGAAGGAAAATCGAAAAATTGTTCTGGAATTCGTTATCTCGAAAATCGTCTGGGGAACCATCAACGAATGCGAGATCCGGCAAAGAGCGCGCCGGATCTCGTTAAACGAATAAACGAATTAGATCATATGCTCTATTATTCGTTTATTCGTTGTCTTTCATTCGTTGACGGCTCCAGTGACTCGGCCAATCATTTTCATTCAACCTGATGCAGGCACCGTCTGCGTCTTGCTTTAATCCCCGGCACAATATATTTCTGTCCCATTCGTTGATGGCCCTGCGCATTAACTCAGATTGGTGATCCTTAAAGTGTAATTCGACAGTTGCCCATGCTGAAACATAATAGTAAACTATCTACTGACGGGTTCCATGGATCATTATCGGTCAATCGGTTCGCACAAATCCCCATTTTGATTGATAATTGAGATGCACCCATCAACGGATTGTGTGAATTTTCGATCAATTGCGGGGAGCATTTGATAGTAAATGCGAAACACAATCCATCAACGGAGGAGACCATGAACGCTGTTAAAATAATCGCTTACATCGGTGCTGCAATTCTTATTTTATTTGGCGTGCTGTTTATTTTGGCCACATTTGGCCCGCAGGGACAGCTCGGTTGGATTCTGGTCGGGGTTCTTTTGGTTGCGATTGGTTTTGGCCTGATCTGGTTCGCTTCGCGCAAGGCAAAAGCCCCCGAAACCCATAACGTGACCTATAAGGTTGATCTGTCGGGGGACGTCAACCTTGAGACGATGAAGTGCCGGTCTTGCGGGGGAACGCTGACTTCGGAGAACGTGAAGATGGTCGCCGGCGCGCCTGTGGTCACCTGCCCGTACTGCGGTACGGTTTACCAGCTGACCGAAGAACCAAAATGGTGAGCGCCGCCTGGTTCGTTTGACGAAAAGCAGCCTTCAATAGAATATTTTTGGTTTATCTCAGGGAGATTGGAATGCCAAAACGATTTTTTGCACACGGGGAGACAGCCGCGCGTTACCGTTCAGCCGGGCTGCTTCTGTCCATTTTCATCCTGCTTGCCCTGATCGTCCAGCCCGTCCTCGCTCAGACATACCGGTTCTCAGTGCCAACGGCTTCAGCAAACGTGTATGTTAACGAGGATGGAACGGTCACAGTCGAATACGTTTACCTGTTCCAGAACAGCCCCAGCGCCGACCCGATCGACGCAATTGACATCGGCGTGCCGACCCGGTCTTACGACCTGAGCAGCGTGACCGCCACGGTCGACGGTCAGCCGGTCACCGATATCGAAGAATCGCCGTTTGTCGACCCGGGCATCGCCCTTAATTTGCGTGAGCTTTCCATTCCGCCAGGCGAATCTGCTGAAGTGCGGGTGCAAATCGGCACAGTCGAGCGAATGTTGTTCAAAGCGTCTGGCGTCGAGGGCGTGCAGGAGCCGTACGCCAGCTTCCAGTTCCAGCCGAACTACTTTGGTTCCGAGTTTGTCCAGGGCAATACGGACCTGACCGTCACCCTGTTCCTGCCGCCTGGGATGACCGAGGATGAACCGCGCTACTTCACCCCTAGATCCTGGCCCGGCGCTGACGAGCCTGAGGCCGGTTTCGATGACCAGGGCCGCGTCTTCTACTCATGGAATTCGCCGGATGCCAGAAGTTCAGCCCAGTACACGTTCGGAGCAGCCTTCCCGGCTCGCCTGGTCCCCGAAAATACGCTGCTGACCGAAGTCCCCGGCGGTGGATTGTTCACCGACATAGGCGATGTGCTGTGCCCGCTGGCTTTCTGCCTGGGCTTTTTCGGGTTTATCGTCTTTACCATTGTGGCGGCTGTGCGGAGCGAGCGCAAACGGCGGCTGCAGTATCTCCCGCCGCGCGTTTCGGTTGAAGGAAACGGCATCAAACGCGGTCTTACTCCTGTTGAGGCAGCCCTGCTCATGCAGCAGCCGAT
>Ga0134094_1003280_pt1 | contig 12227 bp, 10 predicted proteins | sample 5_1taG_FD_94458 | JGI IMG/M metagenome (GOLD analysis project Ga0134094, IMG submission 94458) | Switchgrass degrading microbial communities from high solid loading bioreactors in New Hampshire, USA - 5_19_20_110_A1 metaG | ecosystem: Engineered > Bioreactor > Semi-continuous > Anaerobic >... | reverse complement strand
TTTGTAAATCTCAGGGATGTTTTGGAAAGCATCGCTTAATACGCTTACCATGGTAGGCAAGACCATAATGGCCAATGTTATTCCACCGTTGAGCATGGTTAAACCGCTACTAAGGTGGAATACTTTAGCGATTAGTGGGGCAATAGCGGTCAGTGCGAGAAATCCCATGATTACAGACGGGATTCCAGCCAATAGGCTAAAGAAGACATCTGTAGCAGAACGTAGTGCTTTCGACATGAACTGGCTGGAAAAAACAGCTGCCAAGAATGAGAGTGGCACGGATATTACCAAGGCAATTACGGTGGTCCAAAGGGACCCGGCTATGAAGGGAAGAATACCCCAGCTGCTTCCTGAATAACCTCTGGGATTCCATGTAGTACTAAAAAAAGCGCTTAAAGGAACTTGGCTTAGCGCCTTAAATGCTGGCATGCACATAAAGAAGATTATGAGGGCCACAGTAAAACTTGCCAGCACCGCAGCTGCGGTGCTGGCAAATCTGAATACTTTTTCAGCACGACTATTTGTTGAGTAATGCCTCACTGATAGCTCTCTCCTCAGGTCCAATGGGGTAGAATCCGTTTTCTTCCACAATGGCTTGACCTTCCTCGCTAATTTCAAAGGCTAGGAAATCTTTCACAGCCTGTGTTAGGGGCATTTTAACATACTGGTACAATGGTCTGGCCAACGGATATAGTTTTTGGTCAATAGCTTGAAGATCAGTGGAGCTGTAGTAGTTGTTGCCATCAGTGGAAACCAAAACTTGTTTTACTTGGTTCTGAGCTTGTTTGAAGTATCCCACACCTACGTATCCTATGGCCGTTTCATCCTGAGCTACGGCATTTATAATATCGCTGTTACCGTTCATAGATCTCATGCTAGAGGCATAATCTCCTTTGACAGCTACATCCCTGAAAAATGTGAATGTACCACTGTTGCTCTGGCGTCCATACAATGTTATCGGCATGTCTTTTCCACCGACTTCTTTCCAGTTCGTTATTTCTCCACGATATATTTTCCCAATTTGATCCAAAGTGAGTTTCTCAACAGGGTTATTCGGGTGGACAATAACAGTTATGCCATCTCTTGCGTCAATGAATGTTCCTATTTCAATGTTATTTGCCTTTGCCTGATCTAGTTCTTCCTGAGAAATCTCTCTAGAGGAATTTGCAATGTCTATTTCACCGTTGATTAAAGCAGCTATACCTGAGCCGCTTCCACCTCCGGAAACAGAAATGGTTATGTCTGGATGTTGATTACGAAATTCTTCTGCGAGCGCTTGCACCATGTTTACCTCTGTGTCTGAGCCCTTTATCACGATGCTTTTACTTTCTGTATTCCCAGCATTCTGAGGTTGTGTAGTACATCCTGCTAAAAGCAGCACTGCTACAAGTATAAACCCTACAACGCTAACGTACCTTCTTCTCATGTATTTCCCTCCTTTATTTGTGTAACTAACTACATTCTAGGAACTATTGGTAAAGAAATGGTAAAGATGGCGCCGTGGGGTACGTTCGGTTTGTAATCAAGGGTTAAGTTGTTTAATTCGCATGCTTTCTTGGCTATAAACAAACCCAGCCCAACACTCTTAGTGGTGTTAAAAGGTGTGAAAAGCCTATCTAGTACCTGTGGTGGCAATCCGGGCCCATGGTCTTCTACGCTTATCTGGTGCTCATCGATGACGACCACGGGATCTTCTCCGTAGGTAACTGCGTTGTCAAGGAGATTTCTAATAGCCATGAGAAGCAGTTTCTTGTTTACTCTCCACGTTCCTTCACCCTGCATAATTACTGGGACATCAAATACTCCCTTTATGTACTTTGCTACTTCATCAAGGTGAACATCTTCTGGCTCTAACTGACTCAGACTTGCGAAATCTGTAAGCTGCTGAGAAAGCCTATCCATCCTATCAATACTTTCTTCAACCTTTGACATGTATGGTTCATTAAGATAGTCCAGCGATAATGAAAGATTGTTCAGAGCATTTCTGATTTCATGCACCACATGGTATATGAGTATGTTTACTTGTTCCGTTTGCTCAACTCTAGACGTTGTTTCACGCACCACGATTAGGGTGTTTTCTTCTGCGAAGCGATCTACTTGAAAGTTGCGCTCTCTGGTGGGGCTCATGATAGCAAATGAATCACGCGTTAGAAGAGCTTCTCTAATGTCAGTGCGCCTAACGTTTACAGACATTGGAGCATCAGGCACAAAAGAAAAAAACGGAAGTTCTGATATTTGCTTAGTGGCCAATACCACATTGTCGCTGTCAATAACAAAAGCTGCCATTCCTAAGCGTTCGAGTATTTGTATGTCACGGCTGGTAAACATATCCTAATGCCCTTATGGCCCTGATTTTCTCTTTTAGCCAGGGTGCTTTCTTCTTAAGGTTGTGTATGTGTACGTCAACAGCCTTGGGGGTTTCAGCCTTCTCACTTATGCCTTCGAGCAGTTCCTCGCGACTAAAAACTTGGCCGGGGTTTTCAAGAAGGAGCTGCAGCAAACGCGCTTCGGTTGCTGTTAGCTCAACACGTTGTCCCTCTGTAGTGATAAGAAAGTGGTTTTCCACCTTAGCCTCTGGAGCATCTTTGGCTTCTTCCATTAATAGTCGGTTTATACGTGCGATTAGCTCTTTCATTCTAATGGGCTTAAATACGTAATCAGCAGCTCCAAGCTCCAACGCTTTTACCACATCTTCTTCTGCGCTGCGAGCAGAAACTACAATGACCGGTGTTCTGTCTTTTCGGTGTCTCAAAACTTCTAGAACTCTGAATCCGTCTAAATTCGGAAGCATGAGATCAAGAAGAATCAAATGTCCCGATGGTTTCAAATCCAAAAAAGAGGCTCCATCTTCATAATGTTCGACTTGGAAGCCGAATTCTTCTAAACGGTTGGCAAGCAGCTCAGCAAAAGAAACATCGTCTTCTACAAGGATAATTTTAAGCTTCCCGCCCATAACTCTATTATAATAAACGTTGGTATGGCAAATCAGTTTGTACACTTGCATGTTCACAGTGCTTATTCTCTTCTGGATGGTGTTACTCTGCCCAAAAAGTTGGTGCAGAGGGCTAAAGATCTTGGCATGCCAGCGATAGCCATAACTGACCATGGAGTTACTTATGGGTTGGTAGAGTTCGTCAGTGAAGCTCAAAGGTTGGGAATAAAGCCGATCGTTGGGGTTGAAGGTTATCAAGCGCAACGGGATAGAAAGAAACGAGAAGGCAATAAGGATAAAGAACCATTTCACCTCGTTTTACTTGTTAAAAACGCCCTTGGCTTTAGAAACTTGAACATATTGCTTACGAAAGCCTATTTAGAAGGCTTTTACTACAGACCCAGATTTGATTGGGAGCTTTTAGAGCAATACCATGAAGGTCTCATTGCTTCCTCTGCTTGTTTAGCTGGAGCAATACCCCGTGCTCTACTTGAGGGTGACGAGAAAAAAGCTCTGGAGCTAGCGGGACGCTACCAAGACATTTTCGGCAAAGGCAACTTTTATTTGGAAATAATGGACCACAATTTGGCAGATCAGCAGCGAGTTAACAAAGCCATTGTGGAGCTTTCAAAGCGAACCGGTATTCCGCTCCTGGTTACAAATGATGTGCACTATGGTAGACCTGAAGAGTACTCCATACAAGATGTGCTCATGGCAATTGCCACTGGTGCCACTTTAAACGATCCTAACAGATTTAAGTATGAGACTGACCAAATGTACTTAAAGTCGGCCGACGAGATGTGGGAACGTTTTTCTGAAATTCCTGAAGCACTGCTTAATTCGCTTGCCATTGCTGAGATGGTGGATTTCATGTTGCCACTAGGCGAGCAACATTTACCAAAATTCTCCGTGCCTGAGGGTTATACGGAGAATTCCTATTTAAGAAAGCTTACTCAAGATGGACTGCTCAAGAGGTACGGCGATAACCCCGGTAAAGAAGTTTTGGATCGGATGGAATATGAGCTTTCAGTTATTGAAAAAATGGGATTTGCTGGCTATTTCCTCATCGTGCAGGATTACATAAACTGGGCAAAATCCCAAGGTATTCCAGTGGGGCCTGGACGAGGCAGTGCTGCAGGTTCCTTAGTAGCTTACCTGACCGGTATAACTGATGTGGATCCCCTGCAGTATGGTCTTCTTTTTGAAAGATTCTTGAACCCAGAGCGCATCTCCATGCCTGATATTGACGTAGACTTCTGCGCTCGCAGGCGCGATGAAGTCCTTAGGTATGTTAGGAATAAATACGGTGAGGAGAACGTGGCACAGATAGCGACGTTTGGTACCTTGGCTGCCCGTGCCGCCATAAGAGATGTGGGTAGAGTTCTTGGTGTTCCTCTAGCATTGGTGGACCGGCTTTCAAAAAGTATTCCTCAAAACATGGAATTGGCGCAGGCAGAGAAACTAGACGATGTTAAAAATCTCATAAGTCAAAACCCAGACCTAGCAAGAGTTTTAGAGATTGCAAAACAGGTAGAAGGTCTTCCAAGACATGCTTCCACTCATGCTGCTGGTGTGGTGATCGCTGACAAGCCCCTTTACGAATACGTGGCTTTGCAGGCTTCCTCAGATGAAGCTGGCATCAATGTGACCACTCAACTAGCAAAAGACGATGTGGAGAAACTGGGCTTGCTCAAGATGGATTTCCTTGGTCTTAGGAACATGACTGTGATTAGCGACGCACTTAGGTGGATAAAGGAGCGCTATGGCATAGATGTAGACCTTAATAAACTTCCCAAAGATGATTCGAAAGTTTATGAGATGCTTTCAGCTGGAGAAACAGTGGGAGTGTTTCAGCTGGAAAGTTCTGGATTCCGTTCCTTCCTAAAAGATCTTAAACCCACGAGATTTGAAGAGATCATAGCTGCTGAGGCTTTATACAGGCCAGGTACATTGGGCAGTGGTGGGGTTAAGTCTTATGTGGATAGGAAACACGGCAGGGAACCCGTGGACTACTTTCACGACGACCTGAAGCCCATTTTGGAAGAGACATACGGTATTATCGTCTATCAGGAACAAATAATGCAAATTGCTTCAATCATAGCAGGTTATTCTTTAGGCGAAGCTGACGTCCTGCGTAGAGCTATTAGTAAGAAAAAAGAAGAAGAAATACTTAAGTTACGAGAAGATTTCGTAAGCCGCGGTGTGCAACGAGGATATGCCAGAGAAACTGTTGAAAAGATTTACGAGACCATAGTACATTTTGCTGAATACGGATTCAATAAATCCCATTCAGCAGCCTATGCCCATGTGACTTACTACACAGCTTGGTTAAAGGCTTACTATCCTACAGAGTACTTTGCAGCCCTTCTGGCAAGTTTTGTGGACAACACGGAAAAGCTCAAAGTTTACATATCTGAAGCACGGAGGTTAGGCATAAAAATACTACCTCCTGATGTGAACAAATCGGAACATTACTTCATTCCTGAAGGTGAAAACGAAATACGTTTTGGTTTGCTTGGTATTAAAAACGTGGGTTTAGCAGCGGTGGAAGAAATTCTGAAGACCAGAGCAACAGGAGGACCATTTAGCTCTTTTCAAGATTTTTTGCTCCGTGTGAATGATCGTGTGGTAAATAAGAAGGTAACCGAAAGCCTTATTAGGGCTGGGGCTTTTGATAGTTTAGGCGATCGGAAAAGTTTACTGCGTCAGCTTTCTACCGGGATAACTACTCAAACTCTTTTCCAAATTGAGGACACTTCGAACGACGACTTATCCTTAGATCCCATGGAAGACGAGCGTGAATATTTGGGGCTTTATATCACTACGCATCCTTTAGAGCGGTACATGGCTATTCTGAGTAATCAAAACTTGACTGCTCTGGATTCAGTGGGAGAAATAGATGGCTTGGTACAAGTTGGAGGCTTCGTTTCCAGCACCAGGGTGAGAAAGAGTAGAAACAACAATCAATACATGACATTCACCTTGGAGGACTTAACGTCGCAAGTAGAAGTAACAGTGTTGCCACAAAAATTCGATGCTTTTAAGCCAATCATTTCAAAACCTGGCATTATTACGTTAAGTGCCCGCGTAGAATCTGAAGACGAGAAGAGTCGCCTCATCGCTGAGTCACTGATCTCGTTTTCTCCGCTTAGTGAACTAGATGATAAACTCAAAGAGCTCGATGGTAAAGGTGTTTTGCGCATTGTCCTGAGGTCGGAACAAGTGTCGGTGGAAAAACTTAAGAAACTAAAGGTTCTTTTGAAGCAGCATAAAGGACCGACCCCCGTTGAATTTACAGTCCATTTGGATGGATCCATTTACCGTGTTTTGTTACCAAACAGCTATTGGGTTTCTTTTACTGCGGAACTTCAGGAAGCACTTTTTAGCCTTTTCAACCCCATGAATGTATCGTTCCGGAGCTTTGGTGGATGAGTCAGGAGGAACACCTTAAACAGTTTGCTTCAAAGCTTTGGTTAACAGATTATTTACATGGTTACCGGACTCCAGAGGATTTGTGGACTTTCGGTATCGAAGACAGTTTAGCTGTGTTAAATCACGTGGAGCTTCGTGGTAGGGTTCTGGACATTGGACCGGGAGGTGGTTTACCCGGAATCGTATTGGCAATCGTATTAAGAGATGTGCAATTCACTTTGGTGGACAGCTCGCAAAAATCTTGTAAATTCTTGACGGAAATCACATCTGCTCTCGGATTAACAAATGTACAGGTCTTGCATGAGCGCATAGAAGATTTCGGAAAAGTTCATCGTGAGGAGTACGACTTTGCCATTAGCAGGGCTGTGGCAGAGATCAGAATTTTGGCAGAATACGTGGCTGCACCTTTGAAGGTGGGCGGCATGGCAGTGCTTTGGAAGGGTCCGTCTTGGGTTGAGGAGCTACGCACTGCACAGAATGCCTTGGCTAAGTTGAGATTGGCCTTCAAAGAAAATCATGATTATTTTTTGGATGACCGTTTTAGAACTCTTGTAGTGCTTAGTAAAGAAGCTCCAACTCCACATGGTTTTCCACGTAAAGCAGGGATCCCAGAAAAAAGGCCTTTGTAGGAGGTGTTTGTTTAATGTTTTATTTGTCTCTTTTGAAAGCTGCAGCGCTAGGTGTAGTTGAAGGTGTGACTGAGTTTTTACCTGTATCATCAACAGGTCATCTCATCATTGTCAATCAATGGATTCGTTTTCCCGAACCATTCAATGCGTCTTTCGATGTCATCGTGCAGATGGGAGCTATTTTGGCAGTGGTAATGCTTTTTTGGAATGAGTACAATGTTTTTAATTCAAAGGAAAAACAGCATGTGCTTATAAACTACAGAAACATCATTGTAGCCATAATCCCTGCCATCATTGTTGGGGCTACCTTTGGTGATGTTATTCAGACGTATCTTTTTTCCGTCTTGACTGTGTCAATTGCACTTATCTTGGGTGCTCTTTTCCTTTGGTATGCAGAGAGGAACAGTTCAGGAACAGTGCATAAAGTGGGGAGTATAAATGCTCTTACGGCGCTAAAAATCGGTTTATTCCAGCTGCTTTCCTATTTTCCCGGTTTTAGCAGGTCGGCAGCGAGTATCGGTGGTGGCATGCTTTCTGGTCTTACAAGGGAAGCAGCTGCTCAGTTTTCTTTCTTGCTCGGTGCACCAACTTTGCTAGCTGCTGGTGGGTATGAGCTGTTAAAATCAGGATTTTCTTTCACCATGCAGGAGTGGGCTGTGCTATTAGTTGGCTGTTTATTTTCCTTTTTGAGTGCGTACTTAGTAGTTAAACCATTCTTGCAGTTTGTTAGCAAAAGGAGTTATAAGCCTTTCATCATCTATCGTGTAGTGCTTGGAGCGCTGTTACTGGTGATGTATTTTCTCTAATACGCCTTATTAGTAGTACAATAGGGGTTGTACAGGACCAGGGGAGTCCCTGTGGACAAGGGGCTGAGAGGGTAGCTGTGAGCTGCCGACCCTAGGAACCTGATCCGGGTAATACCGGCGGAGGGAGGTTTGGTTTGAATGTTTAAAAACACTCGCATGCTGGCGGAAGCCGGCATCATGGTTGGTTTAGCATTGGCATTGTGGTACTTTAATGTGGGTCAGTTGCCACAAGGTGGTTCGATTTCCCTGCAGATGCTTCCACTTCTCGTCTTTGCTCTTAGATGGGGAGCAGGTCCAGGTATTGTAGTGGGCATGGCTTATGGTTTTCTTCACAGCTTGCAGGACATGTTCGTGATTCATCCACTTCAGTATTTGCTGGATTATCCCATTGCATTCGGTTTGATCGGACTTGCTGGTTTGGTCAAGAATTTACGTGTGAATCGCGTTGTTAGTATTCTTTTGGCCATTGCCATTTTAGTGAGTGGAGTGATAATTTTCCACTACACCATGGTGAGCACCGCAGAAGTTAAGACCCAGATAGCGCAATTGGAGCAGCAGCTCTTAGTAGCCAATCCTGATGAAAAACCACAACTAGAAGAAGAACTTCAAGATTTAAAGAGCAAGGCACAGTTTTTTCCCGTTGGTGGTTATGTCGTTCTTGCTTCTAGTGTGATTGCATTTCTTGCCATTGGTTACGGTTCATGGAAGAGAACTTATGCCACACCAGTGGAGCTTGGGGCGTTGTTAGGGGGTGCAGGACGCTTTCTAAGCCACTTTTTAAGTGGCTACGTGTTCTTTAGCCAGTATGCTCCGGAAGGAATGAATCCGTGGGTTTATTCCTTAATAGTTAATTTCTTGGTAGTTGCTCCCTCTACGTTACTGGCTTTGGTAGTTATTCTGATTATTTGGCCACCTCTGGAGAAGGCTGCGAATGTCAACTCTGATTAGCCTTAACGGATGCGCGGAGCCTGAATTATTCGAATTTCTTCATGAAAACTTTAGCTTTAGTCAGGTGCTGGGTGTGGATGGTGGCACCCGGCACCTTCTTAAGGCTGGTATAAAACCAAACATGGTAATTGGCGATCTAGATTCCATCGGTCCTTACCTTGGAGAGGTCTTCGCTCTAAAGGTCCCTATGCTGATAAGTTACCCCGATAAAGATTTTACAGATGGCGAGAGAGCATTGCAGCTTAGTGAGAGTGTGCCTGTTGTTTTCATAGGCACTTGGGGAAAGGAAATAGACCACCTACTTGGGAATTTAGCTTTGTTAAAAATAGCGTATTCATTAAATAAACCTGCAGTAGCCTATGGTATTAACGAAACAATTTTGTTCGGCAGAAATTTTACTTTGCATCTGCCAGTTGGCAGGGTCATCTCAGTGCTGCCTACTGCAGCTGCGGTGCTTTCAGAAAAGGGGTTCCAGTGGGAACTTGAACATGTTTTTTGGTCAGAATACGCTGTACCACCCATCTCCAATGTGGTAACTCAGCCGGTTCAGCATATTAGTGCTGACAAGGAGTTTTTCTTAGTGGTAAAAGGCTATTGGAATCCTTTTAGCGATCTAGTGGTTTAACATCGATTCCCATAAACTGCAAAATGCCTTTTGCAATACCTTGAGCGGCTTTTGTTCTGCCTTCTGGCGTTGACAAAAGGGCGTAGTCCACCGGGTTAGTTATGAACCCAACTTCGATCATGGCAGAAGGATATGACTGGCCTTTAAGCATAAACAGTGTGGTATCCTGTTTCACTCCTCTGTCTCTGAGTTGAACCTGCTTCAAGTAGGCATTGTGGACGGTTGTAGCAAACCATTTAGAGTGAGAAGTGCGCCAGTAGGTTTCCACACCATTAGCGGTGGAAGAGGTAAACGAGTTAGCATGAATGCTCAAAAGGAAGTTTGGTTTGTAATTCTCCGCTAATCTTAAGCGATCCTCCAAATCGTACGGATTTGATTTATCTTTTTCTTTTGTTCTGGTAAGTTGAACTGTAACGCCATTACTCCTGAGAATGTCAGCAACTTTTAGGGATATGTCCAGTACAACTTCACTTTCATATATGCCGTTAAGCCCTATAGCGCCCATGTTGTACATACCATTACCAGGGTTGTATCCGCCATGTCCTGGGTCCAAAACCACCACATACTGCTCTTTTGGAGGAGTCAAGTTGAAGTACTGGTAAATCGAGTTACGTATGTTGAGAACCACATTGGCATAATTTATTGACCGAGTGCCGTTGCTGTCAGCAGCGTCGTTACCGGCAAGAATGCTGTTCATAAGACCCGTAGAGCCTAACAAATATGATCTTAACGCCATGAAAGGTCGTTGCCATATGGTCATGCTGTTAGAAAGCATCTTACAGCCTACAGCAACGTTGCTGTCCACATCAAATGGGTCACTTTTAACACCTAATTGAGCAGCATAATTGTAAAAACTGGATTCCAGAATTTGCATCAGCCCCACTGCAGAGGAAGTACTAACCACGTTGGGATTGAAACCGCTTTCCATTTCTATTAGGCCAATAACCAAGAAAGGATCTAAGTTGAAGTAATTTGCCCAACGACTCACTGCTGTGCTAATCTCAACTACTGTAGCAGCTGGCACTTGTCTGTTGATTTTATTAAGTCGAAACTGAATGGCAAGCTGAAGTGTTTGGGGATCATATAGCCCTGTTCCCGGTTGAATGGAAGGTGTAACTACTGGTGGCGTAGGGACTACCTCAGTTGGGGTTTCAGGTAAAGTCGGGGTCTCAGGTAAGGTTGGTGTTTCAGGTAAGGTAGGTGTGATCACTTCGGTGGCTGTGTGGACGTCCACGTCCACATTTGGTAAAACAACAGCGCTTTCATCTATGGCACTAATCAAGAACTCTCTTGGTGAAAGCATCTTAATAGTAAATGGAGCGGAGCTCTTTACAGATAGCCACGGGTTTGCTGTGACTTGAAAAACTCCAGTTTCCATAGAGCCACCGTTCCATTTACTGGAGAATGTGACAGTGTTTCCATCCAATTTGTATGATGTGAAACCGTTGGTTACTATGTAAAGTTGTTTCGCATTGATCTGAGTTACAATCAGGGCGGAAGACCAGGTTTCTCCTTGCACCGTACCCACTGAAAGTAAAACAAGTACCAGCAATATAGAAAGGATTTTACGCACTTTTGCACGCCCCATTCTGCCATCTACTGAATAAGCAGACGTTTGCTTTCTCCATGAACACAATTTTACCTTATTGACAGGTTAAACAGAGACATGCTATAGTTTTACTGTGCAAACATTGAATGTTCACCTTAGTGACCTTAGGGAAGGAACTACGGCGAAAGTTAGGTCCATAGTTGGTCCTAAGTGGTTCAGAGAGCGCATCTTCGAGCTTGGCCTGCTACCAGGCATTACGGTCACAGTTGTAAAAAAGACTCCTCTTGGAGGTCCCATAATTGTGGAGTTCCTAACTCAAAGGCTTGCACTTTCACGTAAGGAGGCTCATTGGATTCATGTCGATGTCTTGTCATGATGCCTCTGGTGACAATACGCTGAATGTCGATGCTAAGGTAAGTTCAGGTATAAAAAGGATTGTACTTGTTGGCAACCCCAATTGTGGAAAATCCACGCTGTTCAATTTGATCACTGGAATGAGCGTTCATGTGGGAAATTGGCCAGGAGTTACCGTGGATGTGAAAATGGCTCAGTGGAAAGTGAACGGCGAAATATGGGAAGTAGTCGACTTACCTGGTAGTTATTCTTTATTGGGCAAAAACGCTGACGAACAAGTCACCAGTAGTTTTCTGTTATCACAAGAATACGATGTCATCTTAAATGTGGTGGATTCAACGTCTTTAGAGCGTTCCCTCATGCTTACCTTGGAACTTTTGGACTTGCAGAAGCCTTTAGTGGTTGCTTTGAACTTCATTGATGAGTTGGAGAAGTCTGGAGCAACTGTTGATGCTGACAGGTTGTCCGAAGAGTTGGGAATCCCAGTTGTACGGATTTCCGCACTAAAGGGTATCAACATTGACGGACTGAAGCAGGCTTTGAAAAACGCACGTGTCCCAAAGCTAGTTCCATTTAATCGTTCTTTGGAGAACCTCATAGCCACCTTGCAGAACAAAGATAGTTTAGGACGTTTCGAAGCTATAAGCACTATTTCCAATGAGCAAACTGATATGGACGAGATAATGGGTCACCTGGACGGGCTTCATCCTCAAGAACATATCGCCATGGAACGCTATCGAAAAGCTCATCAAATCGCTACGGTTGTTATGAAAAAACTACCCGAAAAGTGGAAATGGTCGGATATGCTAGATCATGTGTTACTTCACCCATTGGTTGGTATACCCACATTCGTTATTATCCTTTACCTACTCTTCAAGATAATCTTTGCTGTGGGGCAACCACTAACAGATTTAGTAGCAGAAGCCATTTCTTGGCTATCAGCCGTGGTAAC
>Ga0134094_1003278_pt1 | contig 12235 bp, 7 predicted proteins | sample 5_1taG_FD_94458 | JGI IMG/M metagenome (GOLD analysis project Ga0134094, IMG submission 94458) | Switchgrass degrading microbial communities from high solid loading bioreactors in New Hampshire, USA - 5_19_20_110_A1 metaG | ecosystem: Engineered > Bioreactor > Semi-continuous > Anaerobic >... | reverse complement strand
CCAGATCAGAATCCACGCTGTCCCCGGCCGTGTTGAGCCCAGCACCGGCCACAGCTTCTCCCCCTGCGACGAGTGCAGTGATGGATGCAACCAGCAGCAAAGACACTACAACTAGCGCCACTTCTCTCCCGTGCCGTACCTGTTGACCCATACGAACACCCCTTGACCCGTCTGACACACTCCCGTTAGATCGACTGCATCTCCCACACATCCAGCGACCGCAGCAGCGCCTGCCCGCCACGGCAGAAAAGGTCGATTCCCAGGCTGTCAGGCCGGGTCGGATAGACCCTGGTGGTGAGGGTCGCCCTCCCGTTGATGAAAACCTCGATGACGGAACGATCGATGAAAATGCGAAGCTGCAGCGGTTCACCGGGGTCGAGGGCAAACGGCCCACCTTGAACCCCTCGCTCCACATGGGGGTTCAGCGAGGCACGCTCCTTGTCCACACACATCCGCCGGGCGTCGGAGTCGTAGTATAGCAGCGTCTCCTCCTGCCCGTCCGGTGAACGGCGCAGCTTGAAGCCAAGCTGCCCCCTGCTCTCGGGGTCGAACTCGGCCACGAGCTCCAGGCTGTCGCCGGCCAGCCCCCGCAGCGCCTCAGACTCGCTTGTCGTCATACCGTTCACGGTTATGCTCCTGAACTGCCGGTGCGCCCCGCGCAGCACAGCCAGCTCGGGAGCCGGCTCCTGACCCAGCAACCCGTCCGGCCGCAACGTAAAGATGCGAGGAAGCCCAAAGAGGTTGGCCCACCCGGCCGCCAGTTGATCCGCACCGCCGCGCGTCTCCTTGATGACGCCGAAGGCTACCATTCTCCCCTTGTCGTCCGTGCAGACCGAGGGGCTCAAGTAATGTTCACCCAGGTCAACAAGGGTGGCCGGGGTCTCGGGCACGAAGCGCTCGTTCTCCCAGCTGCCCACCCAGTACCAGCCGCGCTTGCTGCCCGGCCACTCGTTGACGATCAACACCCGCTTGCCGCCAAACGCGGGAAACTGCGGCATCTCCCAGAAGAGGCCGGTTTCGGCTGCCTTCCCCATGTATACCGGACCGCGATACTCCCAGTTCACCAAATCTTGTGAACGGTACGAGAAGACCGTCCCGCCAATGCCCGCCAGCCCACAGCCGACGATGACATACCATAAGTTGCCCTCCCGCCAGGCCCACGGGTCACGGAAGCCGCTGACGATCTCAAACCCCGCGGGCGGACCGGGGATGACTGGATTGGCAGGGTGCTTCTCCCACCTGAGCAGCAGTTCGTCCCGGCTCTGAGCGATGTTTTGCACCTGGTGGGGCAACTGCTCCCCCGTGTAGATGGCGGTGACCACTTCCCCGTCGGTGACGGTACAACCCGACCAGCAGCCCACCTGATCTGGCCCGGGCTCGGGGGCCAAGGCCGGTGGCAGGTGCTCCCAGTGCACCAGGTCACTGCTGACGGAATGACCCCAGTGGATCTGCCCCCAATAAGGGCCGTTGGGATTTGCCTGATAGAAGATGTGGCAGCGTCCCCGCCAGAAGATCGGGCCATGCGGCTCGTTGGTCCAATTGGCCGGCGGGATCGGATGATACCGGGGGCGATGCATATCACGGTCGAAGCGTTCGGCCCGAACCCGGAAATCGGGCTCGGCGGCTGGCCGGTACAGCTTGAAAGCTTTCTCGATCTCGGTCGCGGACAGGACCCGGTTGTAGATCTTGACCTCATCTATCAGGCCATGCACTACCCCTGTCTGGAAAACACGGGCTACGGTAATGTCCAAGCTGTTTCGGCCAATGACTAGGTCGAGGTCGTCAGGCGAGGCAAGCGCCCCCTTTACGTTCGGGAAGACGCCCACCACCTTGCCGTCCATGTAAAGACATACGCCAGCCTCTTCGTCAAAGGTGACGGCCAGGTGCACCCAACGTTCTTTGGGCAGGCGAACCGGCGCCCAGACCACCTGCCAGCGGCCACCGATGGCCGCGTGCAGGCCCCAGTCACCCAATCTGGAGAGGGCCAGCATGAAACCTTTTTCGTAGCGATGCCGGCTGATGACGCCCGCCATGTTCACCGGGTATGTTGACAGCGCCATCCAGGCCTCGAGGGTAAACGCCTTGCCGAGGGCCGGTGCCTCCGCAGCCCGGCGCACCACCCAGGTGGAATATCCGTCTAGCACCAGAGCACTGCCACTCACCCCGGCCCGCCATTCCGGCTGGCCGAAATTGTTGGCAATGGCATCCCGGATGCCACTGACACTGTCGAGCGCTTCCCGGCCCTCGCCCTCGTCCAGTCTCCACCAGGCCACCAATGATTCCGACACCACCGGCGCCAGCGGACTGGCCGCCCCCGGTTTCTCCATGGCCCTGCTCCTCTCTCCTAAACGTCCGTACTTCCGCGTTGCCTCGCCCGGCCTCCGCCGACCCGGCTGTACTGGTTTCCGGGCTTTTCAGCCGTTGATCCCGGCATCAGCCAGAGTCCAGACCTTGAGGGACCTCACCAGGACTTGACCGCCGCTGGCAAAGAGTCGCACGCCCACGCTCTCCCGATCCGCTGGGTATATGCAGGCTGACCCGGCCAACTGGCCGTCCTCCGTAAACACTTCCACCGATGAACTGTCCACGAAGATGCGCAGCTTCAGGGTGAGCCCCGGCTGGCTGACGTAAGGAGCACTGAAACAGCCGCCGTCACCCCGGCCGACCCGACTCCGATCGAGAGTGAGTAACCCCGTGACCTTGTCGTAGCGGATGACGGCCTTCTCATCCCCCAGAGGCGACCGCCTGACCTCGAGACCAATCTCCCTGGCCGTGGCGTGTTCAATCTCGAATTCCACCGCAATCTCCAGGGATGTACCGGTGGCCTGCGGCGGCATATCCTCACCATTGACCACGACGAAGTTTTCCAGACGGTACGGCTCGCCCGCCCGCAGTCCGGCGACCTCCGCCACCGGCCTGCTTCCCAGCCGGCCATCAGGCAAGAGGAAGAGCTCTCGCGCCAGTGACATGGCACCCGCCCAACCATCCTGCTCCGTCGGATGCTGCGCTCCCCAGCGGTCCATCCAGCCGATCATGATCACGCGTCCCTGCGCATCCGTGAGCACCTGGGCCGCGTAAAAATCGGGTCCAAAATCTGTCTCTCCCTGGGTTTCAACGTAAAAGCGGTTGTCGCGGAATGTTCCCACCATATACCTGGTGCCTTGCTTAATACCGCGTTCATTAACGGAAACCAGCAATACGTGCTTCTCGCCCAGCGGGAACAAGTTCGGGCATTCCCACATGGCTCCGTTGGTTCCATCACCCTCGCAAAGTACCCCCAGGTACGTCCAAGTGCGCAAATCCGGGGAGGAATAGAGCAGAACCTTCCCTTTGCCCTCGTGACCAGAACCGAGCGCCATCTTCCAGAGCCCATCGCTGTCCTTCCACACCTTGGGGTCGCGAAAACCTGCCGTAGCTGCAGACGGGACCACGCTTACGACCGGGTTGTCATCATATTGGGCGAAATTTATCCCGTCCGTGCTTGTCGCGATACACTGTACTTCCGCTGGAACTCCCTTGTGAACTTTCGGATCACGAAACCACGTATAGACGAGGGTGAGTACGCCGTTGTCGTCGACGGCACTACCGCTGAAGATGCCACTCATGTCACCTTCGACCCGTGCCGGTGCTGGCCGCAACGCGACGGGAAGATGCTGCCAGTGAACAAGGTCATCGCTGACAGCATGACCCCAGTGCATTGGACCCCAATGGGGGGCAAACGGATAATGCTGATAGAAAAGGTGGTACTTACCGTTCCACTGAATCAGCCCGTTGGGATCGTTTATCCACCCCGCGGGAGCGGTGAAGTGATAGCGGGGCCGGTAGACGTCCAGCTGCGGCAGTTCGGTCACAGGGGTGACACTCCTTGACACTTATCCCACTCCAAACCTGTTCAAGATCGGCGTCGCACTTGCTAGCCAGGCGGTAGCAGGCTGGGTAGTGGGCAAATGCCCGCTACCTCAGCCTGACAATCATGCAGTGAGCCGTACAGCTACCCTCCGACCGCTTTACTCGCGTTATTCGCCATACTAGCTGTACTCGACGTCACTTACCGCCCTTCTTGTAGTATTCAGCCACTGCGTTGTTAATCAGCCGATCGGCCTCGGTGAGCCAGGCTTCGACAGACATCTCCCGCGGCAGGACCTTTTCGAAGAGCGGCGGTTCGATGAAGCCGGTCCAGTTGCTCATGCGCCAGCTGAGGATTCGGAAACCCCGCGGGATATAGCCGTAGTTACCGGCGTTGGCCATCACCATGATGTGACGCAGGGTTGTCTTCTCGCCGAAGCTGCTCTTGTAGTAGTCAACAAGCGGCTTCCAGGCATCCTTGTGCGGAATTATCCAGCCCATGCCCTTCATGTAGAACTCAGCACTGTTTTCCAGGCTGGACATGTACTTGAGGAGTTTCCAACCGAGATCCTTGCTCTTCGAGTCCTTGAAGATGCCCATACCGTCGACAAAGTTGATAGTGGAATGCTGGGTGCCCATAGGCGACGGGGCAAGATCGAGGTATGGCTTCTCAACCACAGCCCGGTAATCCCAGGTACCAACGAGTCCCATGGCACCCTGGCCCTCAAAGACACCCCGCGGATACCAATCGCCCACGTTTGTACCACCGTAGAAGGGCTTGTTAGCGAAATCCACGAAGAACTCGAGCGCCTTCTGCAGTTGTTCGGTCCGCAGCAGGGACTTACCGTTCTCATCGACAAAGTCGGTGCCAAAGAACCCGGGCCAGATGAGCGGCCACCCGAGGCCGGAGAAGCCATAGACCTCCGGCTTTCGGTCACCGTTGCGGTCAACGGTCAGCTTGGGCGCGATAGAAGCAACCTTGTCCCACGTCCAGGTCGGGTCCTTGCCCCAGTCGGACGGCGGGGCAGGAACACCCGCGGCATCGAACATGTCGCGGTTGTAGACGAGCAGGAAGTGGTTGCGACTGGTCGGAAGGGCATATAGTTTGCCTTGGAAGTACCACTCGGAGTTCTTCCACACCGCTGTCAGGTACCTATCCATGATCGGCTCTTTCTCAGCCGCCAGATAAGAGTCGAGCGGTTCGAGCAGTCCCTGGTACACCATGTCGGGGTGAGTGTAAAGGGCGACATCGAGCGGTATCCCTGATTCCTTCAGGAAGATGGCGGCCAAGGCCGGGCTTTGATCGGGCTTGCCGTAGTGAACTTCGATGTCCGCGTCGATAGCCTGACCGGCCTTGGCGAAGAACTGCTTGACCTGAGCTTCGTTCATATTGGCCGGCGGGAGGTGCAGATAGACGTGGAGCTTCGGTGCCGCAGCCGCGAGCGAGCCACTCAACGATGCCAACAAGAGCAACAACGCCAGAAAGACGGATACATGCCTTGCTGTTGCGCGCATACCTATCCCTTCCCTCAGAGTCCTTGCGTGAATGGATTCCAGCAGCTCCGAGACCAAGACTTACAACCGATCAAGTGCAAAATCGTCAAACCACTCGAGCCAGCCGGCCCCATATCACCCCTTCCTTTGTTTACCGACCACCGTCCGGGACGGCCTTTCTAGGAGGCCGTGGAGTCTACCGCTGACTGCTGGCGCAGCCGGGTCGTGGAGGCGCGCACGACCAGACGTGGTTCGAGTACGATGTGGCGCGGCGGAAGCTGGCTACCGCTTTCGATCCGCTCGATCAGCAACTCAGTAGCTATCCGCCCCAACTCGTAGGTGGGCTGTGCCACACTGGTCAGTGCCGGGCGGACTGCCGCCGCCAAGAGAATGTTGTCGAAGCCTACTACCGCCATCTCCGCGGGCACTTGGACCCCCAACTCTTCCAGGGCCATCAATACCCCGATGGCCATCAGATCGTTTTGGGCAAAGATCGCAGTGGGCCGTTCAGACAGGCGCTGTGTCTGTCGCTCTTCCTCGGCCCGCGGCCCGCCGCCGCTCCACCCGGTCTCAGAGGCCTCCTCGTATTCCCGCAGCATGCGCAGGGTGAGCTGGTAGGCGCCTTCCTGGGTGGCGTCATTCTTTGCTAGCTGCCAGGAGTAGAGGTTGGTAGCGACGGGGATCTGGGCATCGATCAGCCCTTTACGAAAACCTTTGTATTTGGGGTCGCAGGTATCACCGATTACGGCCATGCGGGTATGCCCCAGGTCAACCAGGTGTCTGGCCACCAGGTATCCACCACGGAAATGGTCGGTTTCCACCGAGTCGAAATTGGGGTTGGTTCGGGTCAGAAGAGTAACCGGGATGGAGGAGCGGCTCAGCCAATCGAGATGCGGTTCAACTTGCGAGGGAACGAGAACGATCCCGTCAACCTGCCGTGAACGGAGAATGCCGAGGGATTCTTTCTCACGATAGAGGTTCCAGTCCGTGTTGCTCAAGAGAACGCCGTATCCATGCTGAGCGGCCACATCCTCCACCGCCCGTACCACGTCAGGAAAGAATGGGTTGACGATATCGGGGATAACCACCCCCAGAAGCCGCGAGCGGCTGCTCACCAGACTCCGGGCGACGGCATTCGGCTGGTAATTCAGCTCCCGTGCCACTTGCAGCACCCGGTCTCGAAGGTCCGGGTTGACGGTGGGATGACCGTTGAGAATGCGAGAGACCGTCGCCGCCGAAACCCCAGATCGTTTCGCAATGTCTTTGATCGTTGCCACGCTGTCGCCCCCCCCAACCTGCTACATGGTCCCAGCCAACGCACCTTGCTCCGCGCTTCTTGCAAACGTATTCTTCCTGCATCTCCGGACGACGCCACCGGTTCAGGCGTCTCGCCAGCCGGCCAAAGTCGCGACACAGTCACACCGGTTCGCCGGCTGGCAGCAACATAGTACCGCCACGGAAACTGGCTGCCATCTTATGAAAACGTATTCTTATGTTTCCAAGATACCACAGCGGAGGAATAGCGGTCAAGCAGTGTGTGTAACCTCGTGTTTCCCCCGGCTTCTGACTGGCCGGCTTTTCGGTACAATGGGTAGGCAGACATACTCGCACACTTGGTGATCACCAAGCGGGGTCAGGGCTCCGATCAAACGCCGGTCTTCCTAAGACCGTGGCATGGCACGGAGCAACGGCCCAGGGAGTGGTTGAAGGTGGGGCTGGAAGGACATTCGTTCCGGCGGAGTGGCTGGGCGGAGTTGCCGGATCATTCGATCACACTAGCATTGGCCGCGGTGGTAGGAGCGGGCACGGCGCTGGCAGTCATTGGGTTTCGGTATTTGATTGCTACGCTACAGACGCTCTTCTTTGACACTCTTTACCTGGATATGCTGGGCTGGGGCGGACAGGTGCTGCCGCCTATTCTCGGCGGAGCTCTGGTGGGTCTGCTACTCTGGTTGAGCAGCGGCAAACACCGTCAAAATGACCCCGGTACGTTGCTCCAACTCGAGCCCTTGCCAGGTCTGGCCGGCGTCATCGAAGCGGTGGCGCTTACAGGGGGAAGGATGCCATACAAGCCGGCGGCACCCGCGGCTTTCGCGGCAGCGATCTCCATTGGCAGCGGAGCATCGCTAGGTCCGGAAGATCCCAGCCTGCACGTGGGGGCGAGTCTCGGCTCAGCGCTGGCACAACGCCTGCGCGTGGCGGAAGAAGACGTACGCCTCCTCGTCGCAGCAGGGGCTGCCGCAGGCTTGGCCACTACCTTCAATGCGCCCATAGCCGGTGTCTTCTTTGCCTTGGAAGTAATCCTCTTTGATTACGCTCCCGGGTCATTCGGCCTGGTGGTCCTGGCCTCGGTGCTGGCTTCGGTGGTGACCCAGGCAGTACTCGGTGCGCACCCGGCGTTCGTCATTCCATCCTACCGCCTGGGCAGTGCCACTGAGCTTCCCTTCTTCGTCGTCTTGGGGCTCCTGGCTGCCGGCTGCGCCATCCTCTTCACCCGCAGCATCGAGCTGGCCGAAGAGCGCGGCTCAACGCTTCCCGTACCCGCACCCCTCCGCCCCGTGCTGGGTGGCTTGATCCTAGGTCTTCTGGCCCTGGTCTTTACGCCCCAGATCTTTGGCGCAGGGTACAACACCATCGAGATGCTGCTGCTTGGCGAATACTTCCCGATCTTTTCACTGGCGCTCCTGCTGGTGCTGAAAGTGCTGGCTACGGCCGTCAGCCTGGGTACAGGTTTCGTGGGCGGCGTTTTTGCTCCTTCCCTCTTCGTTGGTGCAATGCTGGGCGGGCTCTACGGGAAACTCCTGGAGCTGGCCCTGCCCGGGGTCGTCTCTGCTCCGGCAGTGTACGCCATCGTCGGAATGGCGGCCATGCTGGCAGCAACCATCCGTGCTCCGCTTACCGCCCCCCTTATCCTGTTTGAGATGACCCGCGACTACCGCCTCATTCTTCCGTTGCTCGCCGCAGTGGGAGTAGCAGTCCTCCTCGCGGAACGATTGTTACCCTACGGAATATACCAGGCCCCCCTGCGCCGGCGCGGGATCAACCTGGTACGCGGCCGGGACATCGACGTGATGCAGGGGGTGACCGTCGAAGAGGCGATGAGCCGCAATGTCGTCTCCCTGCCGGCGACGCTGCCGCTGGCCGAAGCCCGCCAGGCACTGCAGCAGGCCCACCAACCGGCCGGCGTGGTAGTGGATCCCAAGGGTGTGCTGCTTGGCATTGCCTCCCTGGCCGATATTGATCTGGCCCTTACCACCGGGGCAGTGCCAGTACGCGCAACCGGAGAGGGCGACGCGGCTGCGGCTGGCGCGGCTGTGGCTCCATCCCCCTCGGGGGAGGCGCCATCTCCCCCACCCCCCGCCACGGTTATGGCGGTCCGTATCCCCGATCCGGCCACCGCCACCCCCGGAATATCCATGTGGGAGGCCCTCCGGCTCATGAGCAGCCATAACCTCCCCTGGTTACCTGTGGTCGCGCCCCATGCCCCCCGGCAAGTAGTCGGCATGATCTCACGGGAGGACATTGGTAGGGCCTATGAGCTGGCAGTTATTCGCAAGACAGCCCTGCAGCATCGGGCCGAAGCGATCCGGCTTGGTTCGCTCACCGGTGTCGAAGTCCTGGAAATCAAGGTTCCCCGCACGTCCCCCGCGATCGGCAAACGTCTGGTCGACCTGGGGCTACCGCCGGTCTGTGTAATCGCTTCCGTGCGCCGCGGCCGCCAGGTTCTCATTCCTCATGGAGCTACTCAGTTGCAGTCCGGAGACGTGCTGGTTGCCGTCTGCGATCGCACCGCCGTTGACACCCTGCGTGCCAGCGTCGCCCCCAAACAACACTAAATGCCAGACGGAATGTCGAGGGGGACCGCTGGCAACCGGTCCCCCTCTTGCCAAGTCAGCTTCCTGAATCTACGCCCGGTGGGTGCTCGCAGAGAAGAGTACACACTCCGGAACGCCGGTTACACTCTAAACCCCGCAACCAGTTGCTGCAGTTTCTGAGCCATGCCAGCCAGAGTTTGGGCCGAAGCCGAAATGGTCTGCACAGTCTGGCTGGCGCTTTCGGCCGACGCCGAGACCTCTTCGGCCGAGGCCGCCCCCTCCTCAGAGGCGGCTGCCACCGAGTCGATTCCCTGGCGAATCTCCTTGATGCCGGCCGCCATCTCTTCGGTCGCCGCCTGGTTTTCTTCCGCCACTGCCGACATCTGGTGAACTGCTTCCTCTATAGCCTGATTCGCGTCTTCCAGAGCGTCTGCCGCGCGCACCAACGAGATCACGTTTGCTTCCGCTTCGTCCGCCACATTCTCGATCTTGCTCAAAGCCTGGATGGCTTCCTGCACCTGTTGCTCCCCTGCTTCTACATCCCGAACGGCTACACCCATCTCCTGGCCCACTTCGGCTGTCGCACTCTGGATACGGGTAATGATCTCACCAATGGCTTTGGTCTCCGACGACGTCCTTTCGGCCAGCTTGCGAACCTCATCCGCCACTACTGCGAAGCCGCGCCCCTGGTCGCCGGCCCGCGCCGCCTCGATCGCTGCATTGAGAGCCAGGAGGTTGGTCTGGTCGGCCACTTCACCAATAACCTCCAGGATGCGCCCGATGTCCCGGGCATGGCTTTCCAACTCCTGAATCAGGTTGTAGGACGAAGTTGCATCGGTTTTGATACGGGCAATACTCGCGTTGACCTTCTTGATCACCTCACCGCCCTCATTGGCCGTGCTGGAGTTGTTCGTTACCGCAACCCGGACTTTCTCGAGAAGCGACCGGGTGGTCTCCAACGCCGAACTGCTGGCGGCCACTTTGCCCAGCACTTCTCGAACGCTCGCCACCTGATTCTCCGCCCCCTGGGCCACCTGGTTGACAGCAGCACTCAACTGGCCAAGCGAACCGGCACTGTTGTTAACGGCTGCGGTCTGCTCCTGAGCTCCCTGGGCCACCTGCTGGATGGTATTGGCGATCTGTTCAATGGTAGCGGCAAACTCTTCCGTCGATGCCGACAGCTCCTGGCTGGCGGCCGATAGATCGTGGGCAGCCCCCACCGCCGCCCCGATGAGGCGCTTCATATTGTCACGCATGCGGCCAACCGCTTGGCTCAGTACCTGTACCTCGTCCCCCGTCTTGATCTCCGGCATCTCAACCGTCAGGTTACCCGCAGCAAGCTCACCAGCCACTTCCGTCAGTTGCGCCAGGGCACGGGTGATGGCGTTGCTCAGCAGGAAGGCCACCCCGAGGCCCAAGAGGACCGCCACCACCAGCAACGCCACGGTTATGGTCAAGCCGAACTGCTCTGAACTTTCGGCTGCTGCCACCAGGTCCGCTTGCTTCTGCTCGAAGTAGCTCTGCCACTCGTTCAGCGTCTTATCCAACCGTGTATTGATATCGTTGCCCTTAGTCTGGAGGGCTACCGCCGCGTCCTGTCCCCCATTACTGAGCAACTGGCGTCCAAAAGCCGTATACTCCTCGGAAATTGCTTTGAGCTGTTCCAGATACTGTTCGTAACCCATTCCCGCGGTCAGAGTTTCCAGGGTATCCATGGTCGCACCGACCTGATCCGTAGCGCTATTGAACGCTTCGGCCTGGGTTGGGTCGTACGTAAGTAGGAAATTCCGCAGTTTTACACCCTGCTGCATTATCTCGCTGCGAAGTTTTTCCAAGTTCACAGAGACTGGCAGTACTACATCGTGTATTTGTTCATAATCATTTACAATTATCCGCTGAACAACTACAGTAACTGCGCCAACGATGGCGAACAACAGAAGGACGCCTACAAAACCAAACAATAGTTTGGAACGGATGGACAGCTTCACTCAATGCCACCTCGGTCTCAAAAGAGTTGCACACCCCTTTCTTTGTTTCGGTGGATCTGGCCCAGGGCTTAACCAAGGTTCAGGCTTCGAAGTTTTTACCGTCGTCGTCGTTGCCACCCTCTTCACCCACATGGGCCTGGTGACCCAGCGTTCGGCCCTGCGGCTGGCCCGGCTGCACCGGCGTATCCGCAACGTCCGGCAGGACTTCTTGCACAAACTCGCCGCGTACCTGGCGAAAACCAAGCCGGTGATTGTGGTGGAGGATCTGAATGTCAGCGGAATGCTTCGGAACCGGCATCTAGCACGGCATATTGCCGACTCCGGCTGGGGTGAGTTCCGGCGCATGCTGGAGTACAAGTGCGCCTGGTATGGCAGACGGTCGGTAGTAGCGAACCGCCACTATCCCAGCAGCAAGACCTGCTCAGTCTGCGGAGCGGAATGCACCATGACCGGGACGAAAACGCCGCCCGGAACCTGTTGTGGCTGGCCGAATAAGTCCCGGTACCACCAGTTCGGCGGGAACTCACGCCTGTAGAGATGGGAGTTCAGGCTTTGCGCCGGTGCCTGTCGATGAAGCAGGAACCTTTCGGATAGCTCCTATGGGAGATTTGTCTATGAAAAAGAGAACTGGTGACCAATAGACCGCCTGCAGTGCAGTCCGGGAATAGCGAGCTGCAGAGATCAGCCATCGTGAACGGGCAGGAGACCCCCTCCGGCCCGCTTGCTCTTGGCAGCCACCTCAGCAGTCAGTGCATACAGTCAGCGCATATTCGATCCCGTCGGCGATCACCCGGGCCATGGCCAAAACCAGCGAGAGCCGGGTACTGTGCAAATTGACATGCTCCATGAAGCCAAGTGCGTTGACAACGCCCGTCACGACCACATCCCCTACGGGCGGCAACCCGGCCTTGCCCACCCCGGAACCCGGTACGAGCGGCCCCCGTCGCACCTTTATCTTCCCCACCGATTCGGAACACCCCAGGCAAGCGTCTACCGCCAGGATGGGCAGTCCCAGAGACTTGGCTTGGGCAACCGCAGCACCTATGTTGATGGCGTTGACGGTCTGCTCGAGGCTCCCCAGAACCACCACTT
>Ga0134094_1003275_pt1 | contig 12244 bp, 21 predicted proteins | sample 5_1taG_FD_94458 | JGI IMG/M metagenome (GOLD analysis project Ga0134094, IMG submission 94458) | Switchgrass degrading microbial communities from high solid loading bioreactors in New Hampshire, USA - 5_19_20_110_A1 metaG | ecosystem: Engineered > Bioreactor > Semi-continuous > Anaerobic >... | reverse complement strand
TGTCGATATCCTTGTACGACCCGTACAGGGCACCCGCCGTGAGGTCGTGCAGCTTCGACAAGTCCGCGCCGCCGTACCAGTTTATTTTCAGCCCGGCCAGATACTTTAGTGCAGCGTCCAGCCACTTCTTATGATCGCGTGGGTTGTCCGGTTTGTCCGGTATGCCCAGTGCTTTCGCACAAGCAGCATCGGATCGCTGGAACTCCTTGAGGTCAAAATACGCTTTCATCGACGATGTAAATACGTTCAGGCTGCGCGTCAGGAAATTCTTCCGCTGCTGCGGGTCGTTAAGCGCCTGTTGCGCGTCGTTCATTATGTCGGCTGGGCGTATCGTCACGCCGTAGGACGGGTTCGCCATCTGATGGACTTTCTCGTCCAGGAAATCAACATTGCCTTTCTCGTCCTCCGGCGCTTTGCAGATGAATATAAAATACTGGTCATCCTCTGCGAGACCGTCCAGCACCTTCATGCAATACTTCAATCGCTGATAACAAAAGCCCGTGATGTTATCCCCTGCCGTTGTAATCCCGATCACCAGCTTATTGGTATACGCTTTGGTCGCATCCTTGAGCTTGTTATACTGCTCCGGCGATTTATACACTTCCAACTCGTCCGCAATGACGATGTTCGCGTTAAAACTGTCCTGCGCATCCGGGTTTCCCGCCAACGCCTCAAGATGTATCGCACCGCCGCCGATGTTGTCGTGCGAGATGCTGTGCTGCATGTTGTTATCGAGGATCCGCCATCCGTCAGCCTGGGCGTCCTGTTTGCTGTCGTACAGTACCGATGTCAGGTTGTACTGCCAGCTATCGTAGGTCTCCATCGCCTGTTTGAGCACATAGGCCACAACGTAGACCTTTGACGCGCTGGCGCGCTGCAGTATCGCGAGCGCCCAGGCTAACGCAGCGACAAACAGCGTTTTGCCGTTTTTTCTCGGAACAAAAATGAACGCCTCTTTGATGCGGCGTTCGTTCGTTCCTTTTTTGAAAAATATCAGCATACCGTATATGCAAAACTTCTGCCACGGCTCCAATATCAGCGGCGTTCCCCGCAGCGGTGTTCCGTCCAGGCGTTCACCCTGCCTGTGCTTGAACGTCGTTTCGATAATGCCGATTACAAAATCAGCGTCCTTCGTCCTGATATCCCATTTGCCCGATTCAATGTCGTCGAGAAACCGCTTACACGCTTGCACCCGGTAATGCTCCGCTACGATGGAGCCGTCAACAACGCCTCGCGCATATGCCAATACCTCGTCGGCGTATTTGCCTTTCATCTTCCCAGCTTATCCAGTGCCGCTTCGAGCCCGTTCTTTTTCTTCTGTGGTTTTAACTCTGCAGGGTTGATCTTTTGCAGGCCCTGCACTGTAAGCCCGAGCTGTGCAGCATATGCCAGGATATCCTTTCGCAGCGACTCGAGCGTGGTCACGATGGGTGCTTTTTTGGTGCCTGTCTGCGTTTCCTCCGCAAAGTCGTAATCCGATTCCTCAAATCTCTTTGTCAGGATGTCGTACTGTTCGCGTAGTTGACAATATATCCGTATTATCGGATCAAACTCCGGTTTATAGACGCCGAGCGAGATCATGTCGTCTCGCACGACCAAGCGCATCGACCGCTTTCTCGGCATGCTCTCGCCTCCTTAAAATTTTCAAATTCACGCCAGAGAGGGAAAAGATTCCCCCCGCCGGTTCGCACCCCCCGCGAGAATTTTTTCATCAACGGGGGGGATCACAGTTAGACCCGCGGTTCCAGCTTATTGTGGCACGCGCCACAGAGCGAGCGTCCGTTGTCGAGATCATATGCCAATTCCGGATGCGTCCCAACCGGCTTGATATGGTGCGCATGTGTCGCAGGTGTCTTGCGTCCATATCTCAGACATTCAGTGCACAGGTACTTATCTCTGCGCAGCACCTTCTCACGCCAACGGCGATGCTTACCGCTCTGATAATGTTTGTTGTCCGGCATCTCCTTGTATCTCCATCCAAACAAAAGGCAAACTCTTTAGCTATGGCGCATTATTCCCTTTTTGATTTTCTCGGCGTAATCGTATTCCATCTCCCGAAAACAAACACGAAACGGGCAAAAATAATGCAGTTGGTCTACTTTGCGGAGCCAAATACAATCTCGGCAGATTGATTTGGCGAATTGTTTACGTGTTAGCTTTTCGGTCATAATAACCACCAAACAAAAAAGCCGCTCCTTTCGGAACAGCTACATCTTGTAGATACATTTCTACAGTTATACTATATCATGTCAAGTTTTTTAATCAAGCGTCATTTACAGGCACTTTGCGGCTTTTTGCGTCACTTTGCCGCGCACGGTTGCTATCTTCTCAAGTGCCGACCGCTTTATCTGTTTAAGTCGTGTTTCCCCGCATCCATTTCGCTCCATCTCCTTAACCGACATCCCCAGAAAATACCGCTGCTCTATGTATAACCGCTCTTCGTTTGTCAAGTCAGCCCTGCCTACAACCATTCGCCTGTCGGCCAGTTCGTGTTCACACGCAAGTATCTGATCGGTTATTTCGTCCGAGATTTCCTTAAGCTTCAGATAGAGCTTTTCAAAGTCAATCACCCACGGCACCGGCCTGTGTCCTCCGTCCACCCGCACCTTTTCCGTATCAACCGCCATGTTCTTGTCGCCTTTCGGACCTAGCTTCAAAGCTAGTTCTTTCAAGTGCAGGCGCTGGGATTGCTGGAGTAGAGCATTGATGCGCTTTTCGATGATGGTGTATTCAGAAAGCCATTTCTCTGTTTCGATTAAGTGTTTGTCCATTCAATCCTCCCTATACTTTGTCACTTTAATTGTCTTGTGCGCTTCCCGGTTCTGACACCGCCCCACCAGATAGTCAATGCTCACATCAAACATATCCGCTAGTGCTATGATGGCCGGTAGACTTGGAATCGACTTGCCGTGTTCGTAGTTGGAAAGCTGGTACTGCGGTATGCCGGTCTCGCGTGTTATGTCTGTTTGGAAGAATCCATACCCAGCTCGGCGTTGGTATTGCATAAAAGCACTGATGTTTTTTACAACTTTTACTCTATCAAATTTAATCATTTTTACCTCCGTTTTTCGCTGTAGTGTAGTCAAACCAGAAAACCGCCATACGCCTTTATATTTTTAATTCTATATTGTTAATAATATAGTTTAAAAGGAATAGATAAGTTATGGTATCTACTTGACTAGGTTGACTATGCAAGGGTTTTCCGCTTATTTAAAGGCTTTTTTACATAGTCAGCTACTTTTCAACTTTTGACTAGGTTTAGCGTTTCATAGTCAAAACTCGCTTCCATTTAATAGTGACCTAGTCAAAACTCACAACCACTTTTGACTAGGTTTTTTTGTGTGTTTCAACAAGCTTAAACCCCCTTTCTTTTCGTGGCCCTGTTGTTGTCCAAATAGAACGCTCAAACGGCACAAACATCTTTTTTGTACAGCGCGTAAACTCCGAATAAAACTTTGTAGACGATAACGGCCTGTGTCCATTATCATCACACCATATGCGGTACTGCGTATAAACATCGGCACGTAAAATACTATCCGGCGGGTTGTCCATCAGATCATCAACAAAGCACTCAATCGGATTTGACGCCTGCCTGAATGCTTTCATCAATGCCTGATGCTCGTCTGTTTCGGTGAACCCACCAAAGAGCAACAAATCTTTGTACCCTTGATAAGCCCAATTAAAAATACCCGGCAACTCAGCAAGCAGCTTGTCATAGAGCATGATGTCTTTTTCCTTCTGGAGCGGGTCGCTTTTATCCGGGAAATCCACAAACTTGCACGGGAAGTCGATAATCATTAACCGTCTTGCAAGCCCGTCCGACGTGTCGCTTGACCGTAACTGCCCGTTGCAACAGAAAATCATCTTTGCGCGTGGCTTGAACTTTATAAAGTCCTTGCCCTTATAGCATGCTTGTATACTCTCACCGGACGCAATCTGTTTAAGCATTTCTTCTGTTGCCGACAGATCACTCTTAATTTCCCCGGCGATGTTCAGCAGCGATGTCCGCAGATGTATCCGCTCAAACGCCTCGGTTACGCCCTGCGGGGTGATGTGCGTCACGTTCTCCGAACCGAAAAGTTGTTCAAGTATCTTGGTAAAAACCGTCTTGCCGTTGCTCCCTTCGCCGGTAAGTACAAACAGTTTTTCATGTCGGCAATCGCTGAACAGCACATAGCCAGCGATAAATTGCAGGTTCTCCTGCCGCTTCGGGTCATTGTCCGTTACTTCCTCAATAAACTGCGTCCACCTCGGACACTTAGCATCCGGAAGATACGGATATGGCAACTGAATAGAGCAGTAATCATCTTCTGAGTGTTCTCTAAAATTGCCCGTTTCAAGCTCCAACGTGCCATTGATAAAATTAACAACCGGCTTACGGTCAAACTCCTGCGTAGTCAGTACTTCCGGGCGCATCAGTTTTTTTATGGGCTCCAGCTTGCCGCCCTGGGTGAACACGCCGAGCGTATCAGAGATGTACCCATGGATCACTTCATCACTGAGAAGTGTCCACTTGCCCTGTGGAACATACTCATAAAAGCCGACATTTGGCACATAAAGCAGCTTATGCGCTTTGAGGATTTCCGAAACAACGATATGCTCCGGCGGTGCCTTGAAACAGGCGGATTGTACCTCTTTCAGCCATACAGAAGAAAACTTCTCCAGCTTGGCGACATTAGCGAACAGCTCAGCGAGTTCAGCTCGCTCCATCAACCGAGCGGCTTTGTAAGCAAATGCTTTGAATTCGTCTTTGCTATCAATTGATTTTGCGAGATATTCGATTCCGTCTTGCAAATCTAAATCTTTTATCTCGTTACCGTCTGCGTAGTAATCGCTGATGTCTTTGTACTTTTGCGGAATATCAGCTACTACGAATGGAACTTTATGCGAGAACAATATCATTCCCAGTCGCTGCGTAAATTGGCGCCCACCATCGTCATTGTCAAAGGTCAGTATCACACGACGATAGTTCTTTACAATAGCAAGGACGCTTTTTAGCGTTTCTTTGCCGAAATACCCGCCCATCGTGGCAATCACCGGGAAGCCGCTCTGGTCGATGCTGATGGCGTCAAAGCAGCCCTCGGCGATATAAATATCATCCTCGCCACGGTCAAGCGTATGCAAGCCCCATGGGTCATACTCGGTCATATCATCTAGCGGCGGCTTGAGGTATTTCGGTTCCTGCCCGGGCTTGGTTGCGCGGGCAACCCATGAAAAGACGTAGCCGTTTTTGTAGTACGGGATAGAGATTCGCCCGGCAGCAAAGCCGTATTTCTTCTCACCTTTTACGATAACGTCAGTGCCAAGCCCCGTGTAGCCGATACGGAGCCTGTTAATTGTTTCATCGGTGATACGTCGGCTGTGCAGATACTCTCTATCCTGCGGGCGTAAATCCTCATGCCAGCCTTGTATCAGCGACACCCTCCGCTGTGTGCGTTGTTTCCAGTCGGCGTAATCGCCATTGCTGATAACACCGGTGAGCCGTGCAAGCTCGGCTATGGCAAGCCCCCTGTCGCCGTTGTGATTGACCAAAGCGGAGAGGTCAATGACATCCCCGCTCTCGCCCGACCCGAAGTCATGCCAGTAGTCGCGCCGAACGCTGAAGCTGTGCGGATTTTTCGCACCTGTCCGCAAAGGCGACACACAGCGATCACCGTCCTTTCGGATTGGGAGCCCGATGCGCTGGGCGTAGTCGATGCAGGATATTCGTTGTTTGATTAACTGGATGTCGTACATATGCACCTCGTTTATTTTTGGGTATTTAACATTCAGTGTGGATTTAAGGGAAAAAACTATTAAAATTTTCCCTCATCCATAATTTTCAATAATGTGGTTATGTCCATACTGAAACCCTCATACTCATAATCCTTATCATGTACTATGCTTTTAGCATAACATATACACGATAAAGGTTGATTTAACAGGGTTTCAAGTAAACTTTTATATTGCCCATGAGTTTATTACTTTAGCCGCTAATTTTTTAGATTCAGCATTTCCATACTTATATAGCGAAAGCCACCCTGCCATATCTCTAGCCTGTTGAAATGCTTTTTTATTGTTTATTTCATCCTTTTCTCGACATTCCTCCATTCGTAAGAGGTAAGACTCTAAAACATAAGCGTTTTTACATGTTTTGCTACAAAGAACATCTCCTGCATAGGTTGTAAAATATTTATTAGTCATGCTTCCGCACATATCACACTTGGCAGACATCTTACTTACCCACTTTTAGAACGCCATCTTTTAATAACTGCGGAGTTTCATAAACGTTGCCTATCACAACTCCTTCAATCCAATAATAATCCCTATCAAAGTTAGCAATATCAAGCATAGTAATATAACTATCTGGCAATCGGTCACAAGCCAAAATAAATGTTCCCGCTTTAAACTTTACTTCACCTATATACATTTTGTGTCTATACAAAAATTTAACTATATCCCATTCGTATATCTCAACTTCATCATCTGTTTCATCATGCAAACCTGTGTATTGCATTAATTCAACTTCATTTTTTCTATACTTGAAACTATCTGTAAAATGAGCACTGCTTGTTGCATCTTTCCCATAAACCATCTTTTTCTTATCTTTTATCCATGCTCTAAACTTAATTTCTCTCATAAGCAAACCTCCTATCTATTAAAACCACCATGAAAGTTAACGCAGGGTTGCTATTTATCAAAACATGCTTTTGTGGTTAACCCACCTTCAAAGTTAAATACCCTTATTTTTTCGCTTCTCGCATATCTGCTCCGCAGTTAGGGCAGAAGTTAAACATATTATCAGCATGCAATTGACATGCAGAACAAAACACGCCAAGTCCGTTTTTCTTTGGTGCTTTTTTGTCAGGAAACTGTTCTTCCCATGTTTTCCACTCCCCGCGCTTCGGCTCAACCGTCGGCGCTTTGTCGATAATATGGAGTGTTTCTTCGCGATTATAAAACTGCGGCTTGTTTATTACTCTTACCCATGCATCCAAATCCTTTTTCAGCGCATCAGCGTCTATCAGTCTGCTCATTTTTCTTCCTCCTTTCCCTTCAACGTTCCCGCCTGTAAATGCCGCAGGAGCGTCTTGTAATAGTCCTTGCAATACTTCTCGTCCGGTTCTTCGCCTTGCTGTCCACAGTCCCGGCATACCCATTGGCGCAGACCGTTCATGATAGGGCCGTATGCTTTGTTTGAGTGAGTGCAGGTCATTACCGCGCCTCCTTTGGTTCATTTGTTGGTGTCATTGGCGTGCCTCCTTAAAATGATACATTGTAACCGCTATCGGGAACGGCTCAACCGCCCACCGCTTTTTTTCGGCAAGGGCTTTCCGTATGCGCTCATTCGCTATGTCGCAGTAGTGCTTATCCAGTTCAAAGCCTATGAAGTTGCGGTTGTTAAGCAATGCCATCTTTGCTGTTGTTCCGCTTCCCATAAATGGGTCTAAAACCGTATCGCCCGCGTTACTCCATGAAATAATGTGGTCATTTGCTAATTGTTCGGGGAATGGGGCGGGGTGTCCTTGGGTTTCAGCATTTTTCCCAATCGGGATTCTCCAAATATTAGTACGCCTGCCTACATCTTTGCGAACGAAATAGCCTACGCCATCTTTCTGATTTCCTTTGTTTATACACGCATCTTTCTTCTGTAAGCGTCCTCCACTTACGTTAGGCTTGTCCTCGATGAAATTCATGGCGTTTGGCTTCCCTTTTGACAGCACAAACATATACTCAAAAATATTGTAGTATCTGTCTTGTGTGGGAATCATAGCTGTTTTTTCCCATATCATCGTGTCGTGCAGGTTGAATCCACACTCTTTGAAATATAACGCTTGTCGAAACGATGTTCCGGTTTCGCTCCCATTTATTGTCGCGTCTGCGACTATCCACACAACTACACCGCCGTACTTCGTCACGCGGTATAATTCTTGTGCAATAGCTTGGAATTTCTCGAATGTCCACTGATTTATGTTACCGTTATATGTACGCAGATTGTCGTATGGGGGTGATGTAACGGTTAAATCTACAAAGCCGTCCGGAATCCTTTTCATCCCCTCTAAACAATCCTCGTTATAAATCCTGTTTAATTCAATCATTAAATCCACCCCCCAGCTATATCTCCTGTATCGGCATACCCATGCCCTTTGCAAAACTGTACTCGATGCTGCACCCTCGGCTATCCTCCCATCCCTCGCAAAGCCAGAGTTCGTCACACCGCCTTAGCATTTCAAGACAGTGTTCCATGCCCTTGTCATATGGCACGTCGTGGTAATAGTACCCCGTCGCGTGGAGCGGACTGTAAAACACATAGTCCGGATATTCTCGCATCAGCCGACGCAGGATTTTTTCGACCTTCTCGACGTTCTCTTTCTTCCCTGAAAACGGGTGCGCCAAATAAATTAGCTTCATGGCTCAACCTCCATTTTTGCGCCGCAGAATGGGCAATATTTAAACCTTGACAAGTTTTCGCCTTCTGTTAGACCCATTGAAATATTGCAAGCAGAACAAGTTCTAAAATTTTCATTAATTCCGTGCGTCCACTTCCCGCGCACCACAGGCACAGCGTCGGCGCGGCGGTTCCAAGCGGCTATGGCTTGTTCTCCCGTTTCATCCCCGCACCAGTCAAACATGACACGACAACACCGTATTCTTGCGTAGTCGAAAAACCCGTCATTGAATAATTCGAGTATTGGCGTTCCCCCGCAAAACGGACAGGGCAGCAATTTTTCAGTCATGGCTCTACCTCCAATCGCTTACCGCAACGCGGGCAGTATAAAGCATTTTGTAATATACGATGTGCTCCCGTATTGCAAAACGCACACCCCTTCTCTCGTTCAGCCTTTTCGCGCAGGGCTTCGATAGCTACCTCTAAGGCAAAATCAATTCGTGACGTGAAGATGCTGTTATCAAGCAGGTCTTGTAGCGTTGCCAGCGCACGTTCTATCTCATTCATGCTGTGCCTCCTTTGGTTCGTGGTCAAAGAACTCCACACGGTCGAAGCGTTCCGGAAACCAGTCGTCATGCTGAAAAAAGACAAGTATCTCCGAATTTCCTATTTCCGTCTTTTCCTCAATCCGCTCTAACACTTCCCATGTACCGTTCCCATTTCTCCAGCGCCTATATACCGGCTTTCCCACCCGCTCTTTCAACTGCTCCAGCGTCAGCGGCTTCGGGTTCTCCCGTTCAGCCTTCTCGCGGAGGGCTTCAAGTGCAATCTCAAAAGCGGCTTCTCTTTCGTATTGGCACATCGGACTTGCGAAGTCACATTCTCCGTTTGCACATTTGTTGTCGCTCTTTCTGAAAAAACATTCTATTATTTTTATCGCCTGTTCAATGTTCATTTTGCATCTCCTTCCTCTGCATCGCCGCGCCATTCCCAGTTATTGCCGTTGTTGTAATCGCATCCAGCGCAAATCTCACGGACATATCCAGCGTCATATTTACACGCAAAGCATTTCCATCCGCTCTTTTTTCGTAAGGCGTTCAAATCCTCCACCGCCTTGTCTGCCCTGCGCTTCTCTTTGGCAAGCTGGGCTTGCAGGGATTCGATGAGGTCTGCGGCTTTAGCCATTGTTTCAGCAGCGAATACCCACTCATCGTTTTCTGACAGCCAGCGCAGTTCTTTTATAATTTCCTCAGCGTTCATCGCCCTGCTCCTTTCCCCATATCTGGCACCCTATAAGCTTTGCGCATCCGTACACGTTCGGCTTGCATTTATGCGTAGATACAATGTGAGTTTTGATACCGATGTGTTCGGCATATTCAAGCATCTCAACGCTGTGCTTTGTATCGTAGTCGAATCGGTTCAAGTTTTGAGCTTTTCCTTTTTCTTGAAATACCTTTCCGCAGTTTTGGCATTTGAAAATGTACCACAATCCCTTTTTCATTGTTCCTGCTCCTTTCTAAGCGCGGCTTCGGCTTCTTCGCGGGTGAGGAATACGGTTTTGCCAAACTGTCCAATCGCGCCATATGTAAATATAGTTTCGGTTATTCCGGGATATGGACAATCACCAAACAAGCATGGTTCATCTTTTTGGAGACTTCTGCACATTTCACAATCTTGGGAAACAAAATATACTTTTGTCCCAATCTTACACGGCAGCACCACCAGCCGCCCGTCCGCCTTGGCTTTCGCAAGCTCCGCTACTTCCTCCGGCGTAAGCCCCGTGTCCTCGTAGGCGGCAAGGGCATTGATTATCTGCTGTCCTGCACTGTTTGTCAGTCCTCCAAAGCCGTTGTTCGGTATTGCGCTTCCGGCTCCGTTTCTGCGTGTTAGTCTGTTCATGGCTCACTCTCCTTTCACTCCACTATCTCTCCGTTTCGTAACGCTTCACGCGCCGCATAGTACATTAATCCGTATATGATTTGCCCTGATTCTGAGGGCTTACAAAATATTACCGTGATGTTGTACCGTATTTGCCACGACAACAGCGTGGCGATCAGCGATTTAGGTTCTAGTTTTGAGCGGTAATTGTGGAGGTATATGTCAGAGAGAGATGCGTTTTCGACAAGCAGAAACACTTTCAACCCTTCCGCTTTCGCCCTTGTAAACTCGTCAGCTAGCCGCTGACGGTCAACTGTGAAGTTCCCGCAGAGTTCATCCAGCGACGCCTTTCGCTCCACAACCACCTCATGCTCCAGTGTCATGTCGCCTATCATGGCGCTGTAGTCGCCCGTTTCCAGCTTGCGGGTAGTGTAGGGTACTCCGCGTTTATCGAAGTACCCCGTCACATGCCCGTTTTCCCTCTCCCTACTATCAGCGATTATGGTTAGCCGTTTGAGCTGTTCGGCTATTTCCTTGTTCGTGTAGTATCGCCTCAAAACGGATCATCCTCCGGGTCAAGCGGTTCAGCACCTTCCAGATCCTCACCGAGCGTTGTCACCGTCTGTCTCTGCGGCATCTCACCAACCCACGGCGGCAGCTTTTCGGCGCGTTTCGGGTCGATGTAATATTGCACCTTGAGATAGCCGTTTTCGTCCTCTTTGAAACGTGCAGCGCCTACCGCACCAACCCATGTCAGCAGATTGAAGTTCCCTTCCTCAATTCCTGTGCTGTCGAAAAACTGTGTCATTTTACGGTTAAAGTATTCGCCCTCCACGATGTAGTCATTGACCGTAAAAGATGCGCCGTTTGGCTTGAGCGATACAACAATCATGTTTTTACCGGATTTCGACACCTTTTCCTCGGCACTCACTACCTCAAAGCGGTGATCTCCTGCGGCAATATTTGTGCTTTCTTCTCTGACATAGTTCCAGTTAGTCATTTGCAACCTCCTGTTTTTGTAATTTTTCTACGGTTTCAGCCAGCTCTTTTTCGAGCCGGTAAAGAATCCCTTTTGCCGATACGTTCCAGCAGAGCGTTTCGCACCATTCGCTTTTGAAAAACTTGCGTAACGAATCAAATGTGATGTCCTGTGTGATGCCGTCCATATACCCTTTGGGCGATAACATCTTCTGGCACAGCATACGCCAGTCCTTGACCGCTTGCTCGACTATTGCGTGGGCGAGTTCGCCGTAGGCTTCGTTTTGGGTCATATGCGCAACCTCTTAGCAATCATCCTCAGCGCCTGTTCATACTCTTTCGGCGGCAACTTCTGTTTTTGGAGCAGGGCTTTGGCGGCTTCGTATTTCTCATACTTTGTCATCAGTATTTCGACCTCCAATTGCTTACATAGATTTCAATGAGATTCAACCTGTCCAGATAATCCATAAAATGCTTTATCGTCCGCTCAATCGGTTCGACATCGTCCGGGCGGTAGGTTTCGGTATACACATACTCGCCATCGCAGATTTTGTAGTCGAATCGGTACGCTTCTGGCACAAGCGCCAGATATAACGGGTGCTGGGGACTGTCCAAGTATTTACCGACCTTGTATGTTTTACTGTACTTGGTGTCATAAACCACCCCGGCCTTGAGGTAGTCGAGCACCCCGTACAGCACAAAGCCTACCCCCTCTACATTGATTTCCTTGGACAGCCTCACCTGCTGCTGTGCGCCCTCCAGCACCCTGCCTAGCTTTGTTATTGGCTTGTACCATTCATGCGTCGGCTCGATTTCTGCGCCGTTTAGGACGGCGTTCAGAACGTTCTCAAAGCGGATCCCCTCAAGCATGGCCTTGCTCTGTTGCATAGGTTCTTTGCGTAGTGTTTTAAGAAAATCGTCGTATCCGTCCTCGCGCTTGTATGACCAAAGCCATGATGAAAGTAAACTTTGTGTGATTAAAAAGCGGTTACTCGGCTTTGGCGACATAAGTTTTTGCCT
>Ga0134094_1003274_pt1 | contig 12244 bp, 8 predicted proteins | sample 5_1taG_FD_94458 | JGI IMG/M metagenome (GOLD analysis project Ga0134094, IMG submission 94458) | Switchgrass degrading microbial communities from high solid loading bioreactors in New Hampshire, USA - 5_19_20_110_A1 metaG | ecosystem: Engineered > Bioreactor > Semi-continuous > Anaerobic >... | reverse complement strand
CTGGTTCCTTGCCGGGAAACAGGCATGACCCCTTATGAAATCATGCTCTCCGAATCCCAGGAGCGGATGCTGATCGTTCCCAAAGCCGGCCGGGAAAAAGAAGTGGAGGAAGTGTTTGCCCGCTGGGGATTGGAGGCCACAGTGGTAGGTAGAGTTACGGACGACGGCATGCTCCGCTTGTTGGACAAGGGACAAGTGGTAGCGGAAATACCGGTTAAGGCTTTGACCGATGAGGCTCCCGTTTATCACCGGCCGAGCAAAGAGCCGGCTTATTACCGGGAACTGAAGAGCGTCGATTTGGGAAATATAAAAATGAAAGAACCCGCGGGGGATATTTTGCTCAAGCTGCTTGCCAACCCTACCATAGCCAGCAAGGAGTGGATTTACCGTCAATACGACCACCAGGTGGGAACCAATACCGTCGTTGTGCCGGGAGGGGATGCCGCGGTTTTAAGGATACGGGGCACCTCCAAAGGGGTGGCCATGACCACGGATTGCAATTCCCGCTATGTTTATCTTGATCCCTATATCGGAGGGATGCTGGCGGTAGTGGAAGCGGCCCAGAATATTGTCTGTGTGGGGGCCAAGCCCTTGGCGATTACGGATTGCCTCAATTTTGGCAATCCGGAAAAACCGGAGATATTTTGGCAGCTGGAGCAGGCTTGCGCCGGGGTGGCCGAAGCCTGCCGGGCCCTTAATACGCCTGTGACCGGCGGCAATGTCAGTTTGTATAACGAAACCTCAGGTAAAGCCATTAATCCTACCCCCATGATCGGTATGGTGGGGCTGCTGGAGGATTTAAGCCTTGTGCTGAAAAATCAAATCCGCTCCCCGGGAGAACAACTCTATTTGGTCGGTGAACCGGAAGGGGAGCTGGCGGGTTCGGAATATTTGGCCATGGTGGAACAATTGGAAGCCGGGGCTTTGCCCGAGCCAAATTTAGGGGAAATCAAAAAGCGGCTTGATTTCATTCTGGCGGCCAATGAGCGAGGGCTGCTCTCGGCGGCCCACGATATAAGCGAAGGCGGGCTGGCGGTATGCTTGGCCGAGATGACGGTAAACTGCGGGGCTGAGATTGATATCGAGTCGGGGGATGAATTAAAAGTTCTCTTCGGGGAACGGCTGGGCAGGATAGTTGTTGCTGCAGCCAAAGATAAAGGGCCGGCCTTGGAGGATTTGGCCAAGGAATGGGGAGTACCCCTCACTTATCTGGGTGCCGGCAAAGGAAACAGCTTAGTAATAAAGGTTGGCGGCCGGGAATCTATAAATCTGCCTTTAAGCCAATACCGGCCTGTGTATGAATTCACAATCCGGAACATCATGGATGAGAAAATGTAATTAAGTAATTAAAAGGCAATTGTTATTCAATAGTTTGAAATAAATGTTTATACAATAGTTTGAAATAAAACAGTGTTTTTTGACTGCTTGGTAATTTTGTATAGCCTAGGACAAATAAGGAAAGGGAGCCATCAGGCATGGATTATTTGTGGGATGACAAACCTCGGGAAGAGTGCGGTTTATTCGGTATATATGCTCCGGGACAGGAAGTAGCTCGCATTACTTACTATGGACTTTATGCCTTGCAACACAGGGGACAGGAAAGTGCGGGTATTGCCGTTTCGGACGGTCGCAGAATTCAGCAGCATAAAGGGATGGGGCTGGTTTCGGAAGTTTTTTCGCCTGAAATCCTGGATAAAATGCAGGGGAAAATGGCCATAGGACATGTTCGTTATTCCACTACGGGCTTAAGTCTGGCCTCCAATGCCCAGCCCTTGGTCGTTTATTTTCAAAAAGGAATGATGGCCTTGGCCCATAACGGCAATTTGACCAATGCCGTTGACCTGCGGGAGGAACTTGGGGCCAGGGGAACGGTTTTTCAAACCACCATTGACAGCGAAGTTATTTTGAATATGATTGCCCGTTACCGCCGTTACAGCCTGGAAGATGCCATTGTCAAAACCATGATCGATTTAAAAGGAGCCTATGCGCTGCTTATCATGGCTGAAGACAAGATTATCGGCGTTCGCGATCCTTACGGGGTAAGGCCTCTTTGCCTCGGCCGTTTGGGAGAACACTATTGCCTGGCTTCGGAAAGCAGTGCCCTGGATACCATTGGGGCTGAATTTGTGCGTGACGTGGAACCGGGAGAGGTTTTGACCATAGACGAAGAGGGTATTCACTCCCGCCAGGGCTTGCCCAAAGAGAAAACGGCCTTTTGTTCTTTCGAATATATTTATTTCGCCCGTCCGGACAGTACCATCGACAAGCTGAATGTGTGGGAGAGCAGGCGGCAAATGGGTGTTGAACTGGCCAAGGAATGCCCGATTGATGCCGATGTGGTGGTGGCTGTACCGGATTCCGGAACGCCTGCCGCAATCGGTTATGCCCAAACTTTGGGCCTGCCTTTTGAAGAAGGATTGTTAAAAAACAGGTATGTGGGCAGGACCTTTATCCAACCTACCCAGGAAATGCGCGAGGTGGCGGTACGGATAAAACTCAATACCAACTCCCGGGTTTTACGGGACCGCCGGGTGGTGCTGATCGACGACTCCATTGTCCGGGGTACGACCAGCTCGAAACTGGTGGAAATGGTCAGGGCCTGCGGGGCCAAAGAAGTGCATTTGTTAATCAGTTCCCCTCCCGTTTGTTATCCTTGTTATTACGGGATAGATACCGCCGAACGGGAAAAGCTGATTGCCAACAAAATGAATGTGGAAGAAATAAAAAAATTCGTGGGGGCCGATACCCTTTACTACCTGTCGGAGCAGGGTTTGAAAAGGGCTTTGGGTGATTACTCGGTTTGTTTGGCTTGTTTCAACGGCGATTACCCCATTGCGGCACCGGGCAAATTCTCCAAAGAGGATTTGGAGTGTTAGCCAACCGGTTTAAAATGATTGATCAATGCTGGAGGTAAAAATATGGGACAGACATATAAAGATGCCGGGGTGGATATTGAGGCCGGCAACCGGGCGGTGGAGAAAATAAAACCCGCCGTTGTCAGGACCTGGCGTCCGGGAGTTCTCGGGGGCATAGGAGGCTTCGGCGGTTTATTTAAAATTGATAGGCAAAAATATCCGGACCCGGTCCTGGTTGCAGGGACCGACGGGGTAGGGACCAAACTGCGTTTGGCCTTTGATTTGGGTGTCCATAATACTATTGGCCAGGATGCCGTGGCCATGTGTGTCAACGATGTGCTGGTCCAAGGCGCGGAACCCTTGTTTTTCCTTGATTATCTGGCGGTAGGGAAACTGATTCCGGACCGGGTGGCTGAAATAGTGGAAGGGGTGGCCGAGGGCTGCCGTCAGGCGGGCTGCGCCCTTATCGGCGGCGAGACGGCCGAAATGCCGGGTTTTTACGCCGAACAAGAATACGATATCGCCGGTTTTTGTGTGGGAGTGGTTAATCAGGACCAATTGATTGACGGATCCGAGATAAAAGCCGGGGATATTTTAATTGGCTTAAAATCCAGCGGCTTGCACAGCAACGGTTTTTCCCTGGTCAGAAAGATTTTCGAAGGTTGCCCTTTGAGCGAAGTATGGCCGGAACTGGGAGAGCCCCTGGGCAAGGTTCTGCTGACTCCGACCAGGATTTACGTCCGGCAGGTTTTGGCTGTGTTGGAGAAAATAAGGGTGCCGGGAATGGTGCATGTTACCGGCGGCGGTTTAACCGAGAATATCCCGCGCATTCTTCCTCCGGGATTGGGTGTGGAGATCAGGACATCAAGCTGGGAGCCCCCTGCGATCTTTAAGCTGTTGCAAACAAGGGGGCAAGTGGAGCGGGAGGAAATGTTCAGGACTTTTAATATGGGAATCGGTTTTATAATTATTGCCCATCCTCAAGAGGAAAAGGATATTTTTCAGATCTTAAAAACAATGGGTGAGGAACCGTTGATTATCGGTACGGTGGTTCCCGGGCAAGGAGTGAAATATCTATGAGAATAGCGGTGTTGGCCTCGGGCAGGGGGAGCAACCTGCAATCATTGATTACCCATTGGCGGCGCGGTACTTTAAAAGCCGACATTGTGGGCGTCGGTTCGGACAATATTAAGGCCATGGCCTTGGAAATTGCGGACCAGGCCGGAATCCCGACCAGGGCCTTTCCCATGGAAAGCTACGAAAGTAAAAAGGACCAGGAGACGGATATTTTAAACTGGCTGGAAGAGCTTGGGGTGGAACTTTTGGTTCTGGCCGGTTATATGAGAATTCTTAGCAAAGATTTTATTCGCCGGGCCGAATACCCGATTATCAACATTCATCCTTCTCTTCTTCCTTCCTTTCCCGGTTTGAATGCTCAAAAACAGGCCTTGGATTACGGGGTTAAAGTGAGCGGCTGCACGGTGCATTTTGTGGACGAGGGGGTAGATTCGGGCCCGATAATTTTGCAACAGGCAGTGCCGGTTTATGAGGAGGATGATGTTAAGTCCCTGTCCTTGCGCATTTTGAAAGTGGAGCACCAGATTTATCCCGAAGCTGTCAGGCTTATTGCCGAAGGCAGGGTCAAACGCCAGGGCAGGAGGGTTATTATTTTCCGCGACTCCTGATAAAACGGCAAAGGATAGACAAATGGCATTAACGAGGGGTATAGATCGGAACAAGGAATATAAACAGGAAACCCCAGACAAGGATACATAAACGAAATAAACAAAGACAAAAACAAGGATATAAATAAAAAATAAAAGCAGGAGATATAAAAAAACGGGAGATATAAGCAAAAAAAAATAAACATGAGATATTAAAATTTTGGAGGTAGTGGTATGGCCTCAAAAAGGGCGATCCTCAGTGTTTCGGATAAAACAGGTATAGTTGAATTTGCTTCGGGCTTGGTCAAATACGGATACCAATTGATATCCACCGGCGGGACTTATAAGGTTTTAAAAGAAGCCGGCCTGGAAGTGACTTACATTAGTGAAATTACCGGTTTTCCTGAAATTTTGGACGGCAGGGTGAAAACCCTGCACCCGAAAATCCATGGCGGCATTTTGGCGATGGATACCGCTGCGCACCGTGCTCAATGCGAGGAAACGGGGATAGAATTTATCGATTTGGTTTGTGTCAACCTTTATCCTTTCCGGGAAACCATTGCCAAGAAAGATGTAACTCTGGAAGAAGCGATAGAAAACATCGATATCGGCGGTCCCACCATGGTGCGGGCGGCAGCCAAAAATTTCAACAGGGTGACCGTTGTGGTCAACCCCGCCAACTATGAGCAAGTCCTGGCCGGCATTGCCGAGAAGGGGGAAGTGCCGTTGGCCCAGCGCATGAAATTGGCGGCTGAAGCTTTTGCCCATACGGCGGAATACGACCGTTTGATTGCCGGCTATTTGGAGAAGCAGCTTGATCCGGATGCGTTCTTCCCCCGGAATTTAAGAATGGCGGTGACCAAACTCCAGGACCTGCGCTATGGAGAGAACCCGGGGCAGAAAGGAGCTTTTTATCTTGACCCCGAAGCGGGCAAGGGGACCTTGGCTTACGGGCGGCAATTGCAGGGCAAGGAGCTGTCCTATAATAACTGGATGGACATGGATGCCGCCTGGGAAATTGTGAACGAGTTTAAGGAAACGGCCTGTGTAATTATCAAGCATACCAATCCCTGTGGTGCCGCTCTGGGCCGGTCGGTTCTGGAAGCTTATGAAAGAGCCCTGGCCGGTGACCCCGTATCCGCTTTTGGCGGCATTATTGCCTGTAACGATATTGTGGATGAAGATACGGCCAAAGCTATTCAAGGCAGGTTTTTCGAAGTGATTGTCGCTCCGGGCTTCAGTCCGGCGGCCAGGGAAATTTTGGCGGCCAAAAGCAACTTAAGGCTTGTGGAAGTCGGCGCGGAAGAAGGCGGCAACATTACCCGGGGTTGGAAAATTCGCAGCGTTAACGGCGGCTTTCTGGTCCAGGAAGAGGATAAAGGGACAACTCCCCCCTCCGAATGGCAGACCGTGTCCGTAAAGCAACCGACAGAAGAAGACCTCCGGCAGCTGGAATTTGTCTGGAAGGTTTGCAAACATGTCAAATCCAACGCCATTGTGGTAGGCAAAGACTATCAAATTCTGGGCGTCGGCGCAGGGCAAATGAACAGGGTCGGTTCGGTTCAAATAGCCCTGGAGCAGGCGGGAGAAAGAGTAAGAGACGGATATTTGGCTTCGGACGCTTTCTTCCCCTTTGCCGATTCTATTGAGCTCGCCCAGCGCTATGGCATTAAAGCAATCGTCCAGCCGGGAGGATCGATTAGGGACCAGGAAGTAATCGAAGCTGCCGATAAAGCGGGAATAATCCTGGTGACTACCGGGCGGAGGCATTTTAAACATTAAAGTGTGGTTTTTATCGGAACATGATCATGTTGGAGCCTGATCATTGTTTGGACCTGATCATTGTTCAGGGATCGGCAAATGTTTGCGGAAAGGATTAAAGTTTAGGTGGTTGGTGGCATGAAAGGAAAAAGAATTTTAGTTGTGGGTTCGGGCGGCAGGGAGCATGCCTTGGCTTGGAAGATCGCCCAAAGTCCTCTTTGCGCCGATTTGTTTGTTGCTCCGGGCAATGCCGGCACGGAGAAATGGAATGTACCTATTAAAGCCAATGACATCCAAGGACTTTTGCAATTCGCCAAGCAAGAGGCCATTGATTTAACGGTGGTGGGGCCGGAGGAACCTTTAAGCTTGGGGATTGTCGATGCCTTTGAGGCCGAGGGCATAACTATTTTCGGGCCCACGGAGAAGGCTGCCCGCTTGGAGAGCAGCAAAGCCTTGGCCAAAGCCGTGATGAAAGAAGCCCGGGTCCCTACCGCCGAATACGAGATTTTTTCTTCTTTGGATGAAGCCAGGCGCTATATCGAAGTAAAGGGTGCGCCCATTGTCATTAAAGCCGACGGTTTAGCCGCCGGCAAGGGAGTTATAGTGGCCAACAGCAAGGAAGAGGCCTTGCAGGGTCTGGAGAAAATAATGGGCGGGGCCTTCGGTGAGGCAGGCCGGAAGGTTGTGATTGAGGAATGTCTGGAAGGACAAGAAGTCAGCCTGCTCTGTTTTTGCGATGGGTTTACGGCTTTGCCCATGGTGGCTGTCCAGGACCATAAGCGGGCTTTGGACGGCGACCGGGGATTAAATACCGGGGGAATGGGAACCTACAGTCCTCCTCCTTTCTGGAGCAAAGAACTGGAAAAAGAAGTTATGGATAAAATTGCCCTGCCTACTTTGGCCTTGATGCGCCAAAAGGGAACTCCGTTTAAAGGTGTGCTTTTCCTGGGACTGATGCTGACCGCCCAGGGACCTAAAGTCCTGGAATATAATGTGCGCTTCGGCGATCCGGAAACTCAGGTTATCATGACTCTTCTGAAGTCGGACCTGGTGCCCGTTTTAGAGGCCTGCATTCAAGGCAGGCTGCAGGAAACGAAAATTGATTGGCTGGATGAGACTGCAGTATGTGTCGTCATGGCGGCTCCCGGTTACCCGGGAAGTTACCCCCAGGGCATTCCTCTGGGTTTTCCGGAGATTACATCTTCACAAGAGATTATTTTCCATGCCGGTACCTCCAGAGGAGCTCAGGGAATTGTGAGTTCGGGGGGTAGGGTTTTAGGTGTTGTGGGCCGAGGGGAATCCCTTGTGGCAGCGAGGGAAAGAGCATACGGTCTGATTAAGAGAATCGATTTCCCTGGCGCCCATTACCGGACTGACATCGGTTGGCAGGGCTTGAATCAAAAAAAGGATTAGCTTTTAATTCTGATTATCAATAGTAGTACAAGCTTATCTTAGTATAAGATTTTCGATAAAAATGTGACTTTCAAAAAATATAAGTCTTTCGATAAAAATAAAAGTAAAAGGTATTGCCAGATGTGCTTGGCAATACCTTTTATTTTGGCGAGTCTTTTTATTAGTTGGCATACCGAGGTGTATACTTACATTAATTGTATATTATGGTAAAATAAATTTGTAAAGTTTAGCAGGTCGGATTTATTAGCAACAATTGAATTATCCAAGTCGTAAAGGCCATTAAATTGTCTGCGACGCCTCTTCGGATTTGTACTTTAAAAAACCGTGGAGTGATAAAATATGAAAAAATATGAAGAAGTTATGCAGAGAATTATTAATTTGATCCATCAGGGATCTTTAAGGAAAGAGGATCGTTTACCTTCTATTCGATCCATGGCCAGGCAAATGAACATTAGTACCATGACTGTTTTGGAAGGGTACATACAGCTGGAGAGACTTGGTTTAATTCAAAGTCGGCCGCAAAGCGGGTTTTATGTGATCGCAGAAGAGCCATATTCTTCAAAGACAATTAATAATCAGGCTTTTGAAGCCCGGGCTCTGAAGTTCGAGCAGGAATATTCCCAAGCAGGCCTGTCTGTCAAATCGGGAGTAGTGCCCGAGCCGGTCCAGCAATTTGCGCCCCATCATATGAAAAATGTGGATTTGCCTTTGGGCGATTTGTCCCCCAATCCTTTGTTTTTCCCCAATAAAGCCTTAAGCAGGCGTTTGGCCCGCGTAGCCAATAACTACGCCAACGTTATCAATAACTATGCCGTTGATACGGACTGTGAAGAACTGGTAGAAATGATTTTAAAATTAATGAACAGATGGGATTGCGTGGCCCATAGAAATGAAATCCTGATTATTAACGGGGGAACCCAAGCCCTGATGTCCGCATTAAGAATTTTAACCCGTCCGGGTGATCTGGTGGCCGTAGAATCACCAGGGTACCCCGGTTTTTATTATTTATTAAACTTTTTCGGCTTACGGGCCTTGGAGATTCCTACCGATCCCAGAAAGGGTTTGGATGTGGACAGGTTGCTTTCTTTTTTGGAAAAAGGGATTCGGCCTGCCTGCCTGCTTTTTTCCTCCAATTTTTCCGTGCCTACGGGGGCGTTGATGCCGGATAAGGCAAAAGAGTTCCTGGCTCAAATTTGCCAACGTTACAAACTGCCGGTTATTGAGGATGATACTTTCGGAGAACTCTATTTCGGGCCATCCCGGCCCCTGCCTCTAAAGGCCTTTATGCCGGCAAATGTCATATATGTAGGGAGTTTCAGCAAGATTTTGGCTCCGGGATTCAGGGTAGCCTGGTTGGCTGCCGGGCCTTATGTGGAGGAAGTTGAGCGCATTATGTTAAGAATTACTCCTTTGGCTGTTCAACTGACTGTGGCTTCTTTCTTGCAAGACGGAGGAATGCGCAGGCATTTGCACCGGTTGCGGCAACAATATAAAGAAAATATTTGCAAATTTCGCAATTCCGTATCCCACTATTTTCCGGAAGGCACTAAAATCACGGATCCGCAGGGAGGACAGTTTCTCTGGGTTGAACTGCCTGAAGAATTTGACACTGTGCAACTATTCCCCTTAGCCAAAAAATTGGGGATGTCATTTAACCCCGGGATTCAGTTTTCGGCAAGCCACAGCCGGTATAGAAATTGCCTGGGCCTTAATTGCAGCACGGTAAAATGGAGCGAAGAGGTGGACAAGGTGCTGCAAAGTTTTGGGCAGCTATTATCTGGTACTGTTTATCGAGCTAATGCCAAGCTAAAGGTTATATAAGGATATAATGCCTTGGAAAATCATTAACTGTTTATAGGTCTTAAGACCTTATTTTTTTTTATATTTTTCTTTCGGTCAAACTGTTATAGCCAACTTTTTAAGCAACTGTATATACTAATACTTTTTGGACCGGATATATATTTTTATTGATAACGATCTATGAAGCGAGATCAAAAAAGCGAGGTGGTTTGAGCCAAGAGAAGGCCGGTGCATAAGATTAATTCTTTGAGCAAAAGGAAAAGGAGGAAGGAGGAGACAAAGTGAAAGTAAAAACTTACCAGATAACTCTTGGTATCTTGTTCGCCATTACTTGGGGACTTGTATTGCTGGACAGGAACGCAATTACCTTTTTGTTTCCGGTATTAATGGAGGAATTTGGCCTGAACAATGCCCAGACAGGTCAAATTGTTATGTTTACGGGGATTGGATTCTTCTTGTCTTCACTTTTGCTTACTCCGTTTGCGGATAAAACGGGCAAGAAAAAGGCATGGTTAATACCCTTAATTCTGTTAACAGGTATTTTTTCCGGAGGTACTGCAATTGCGGCAGGATTATTGGCTTTTGTAATTATTCGTTTCTTTGTAGGTGTTGCTGAGGGTCCCCTTTACCCCTTGATGACTTCGACCCTGAAAGTTCAGGGAGAACCTAAGATGTTTGCTACTTACGTTGGTTGGTTCCAGCTGGCCATTGGAATACTTGCCATGATTTTGGGACCGACGATAACCATCCAGTTGGCAATTCATTTAAACTGGCAATATTCCTTTATTCTAATTAGTTTGCCAACGGTAATAGTGGGAATAATTATTTGGTCCATTATGAGGGAAGTCACACCTGAAGAACTGAAAGAGGCAGCTGATCCCGGAACGGAAGCGGTTAGTGACACCATGAGATGGAAAGACGTGCCGAAGGTTTTCACTTATCGAAACTGCACCTTGTCTTTTATAGCCAACGTCTTGGTAATGATCGGTTTTTGGGGTGTGGTAAGCTTTGGCACCACTTACTGGGTAAATGAAGGAGGACTTTCCTTATCCCGTACAGGGTTTATGTCTTCGGCTTCAGGTATTGTCAGCTTGGTTTGGTCAGTTGTGATTCCTATTCTTTGTGATCGTCTGGGGCGCAAACCTAGTGCTTCTATTTTAACTTGTTTTATTGCCTTGGCCATGTTTATTATCTATCTCACCAGCGGTATCTTAGGCCAGCTTTTCTATATTCTGGTGCTCGGCTGCTGCGGTTTTGTTTCTGTCCTGTTTGTGGCAATTATTTGTCAGGAATCAGTGCCGCCCATGATAGCAGCGACGACGACCGCTATCGGTATGGCTATTGGCGAATTGTTCGGGACAGCGATTGCTCCCCGTGTTTTGGGATCGATCGGCGATATGTATGGACTCAGGACTATTTTCCTTGTAGCCACAATTACCAACCTTATAGCCTTTATTCTAACCTTTGCTTTGAAAGAAACCCGTAAACCTAAGATCGAAAAACAACAAGTAGATCAAGTATCGGCGTAATATTGTTAAACATGAAATGTTGAAGGATGTTGTTAAGCTCTAAATGCGGCCAATTGCTGTGCCTTTTGGCCGCTCTTGTAACATTTTTAACCGGTATCTGCTTGTTGAGTCTCCGCGAGAAAGGAGAGGAGAAAGTAGATGGGTAACAAATATTATGAGCATATTTTCCAACCTATAAAAATCGGCCGTATGACGGTCAAAAACAGGTTGGAGACCGCACCGGCCGGCCCGTTCCTGGCCGATTTCAACGGTGATGTGACACGGGAACTCATCGAATGGTATCGCAGGCTTGCCCGGGGAGGGGCCGGCATAGTTACGATCGGTGACAGCCCGGTGAAAAATGAAATGGCGACCCGTATCGGTCATGTTATTAATCTAGGCACGGATAAAATCGTCAATACCCTGTGTCGCTTGGCGGAAGTAATTCAAAGATACGGAGCCAAGGCTTCGATTGAATTGACTTATCATGTGAATCGAGCTCCGGCCCAAATGAGCCGGGAAGAAATCCGGACTTTGCGCCAGGATTTTGTCAATGCCGCTTGGCGTTGCTTGGGGGCCGGTATGGATATGATCATGATCCATGGGGCACATGGGCAGGCCATCAGTCAATTCTTTTCACCGGTTAGAAATCAAAGGACCGATGAATACGGGGGTTCAACGGCCAACAGGGTCAGATTTATCAAAGAGATGCTTTCCGAGATCAGGGACAAAGTAGGCGATCGTCTGGCCATCGAATATCGTTTAAGCGGGGATGAATTGATCGAAGGGGGTTTAACTCTGGAGGATCAGTTGGAATTTGCAAGCCTTATTGAAGACCAGGTCGATCTGTTCAATATTTCCGCGGCCCAGATATTCGATTTTGATACTTTGCCGCGCATGTTTCCAACCGCCTATTATCCTCATGGGGTTAACGCTTACCTGGCCGCTGAATTTAAAAAAGTGTTAAAAACTCCCGTTACGGCCGTGGGGTCAATTGATTTTGAATTGGCCGAAGAGATTTTGGCCAAGGAGCAAGCCGATATGGAGTACCCCCAATTTGGACATCAGGCTGTTAACCGAAGCCACCCCGGAAATTATTAAAAAAGAAAATCCTGACGTATTGATTGTGGCAATCGGTTCGGAACCGGTGATTCCCGCTGTTCCGGGCTGCGAAAAGGAAAAGGTGGTTTTGGCGGCGGATGTGAGTATGGGAACTGCAAAGGTCGGGAACAGGGTTGTGGTG
>Ga0134094_1003273_pt1 | contig 12246 bp, 6 predicted proteins | sample 5_1taG_FD_94458 | JGI IMG/M metagenome (GOLD analysis project Ga0134094, IMG submission 94458) | Switchgrass degrading microbial communities from high solid loading bioreactors in New Hampshire, USA - 5_19_20_110_A1 metaG | ecosystem: Engineered > Bioreactor > Semi-continuous > Anaerobic >... | reverse complement strand
TAGAATAAATGGTATTTACCATTGAAATAAAACGGTGCATGCGGTTCATTCATCCAGTGTCCGGGAGGAATGGCATGATATTGAGGGCGATATCTGTCGCCATCATAAACTTTTGGATCAAGGGCGATATTCTCATAATCGATTTCTGGTATGCTGCCATTGTATGCTGCTAAATCCTGATTAAAGTTTTTTCTAATTTCATCTTCGGTCAATACCCTGTTATATATTTTAAGCTCATCAATTAGACCGTTGAACATATTGAAGTCAAATACTCCATTCAGTTTAACTGCTTCATTGTTTTTCCCTATCATCAGTTTCGCATTGGAAGGATTAATTGGCATATTTGCTGGTGTCTGCTCTTCAGCGACAAGTTCACCATTCAGGTATATTCTTGCAGTAGCGGTGTTCTTGTCAAAAGTAGCAGCTACATGGGACCATTTATTCTTTTCGAGAACCTTTTCTTCTGACCATACTTCTATCCATCTGTTCCCTACACCTATCTGGAACGACCATGTTCCATGACGATACATACCCAGAATGAATCCTTCTCTTTTGCTTTTACTATGCTGGTTTACAATTGCAGATAATTTGCCGCCATCTCCCCATTCATAAGATCTCGGTGCTACCCATGCTTCAATTGTTAATTCGTCTGAAATTTCTTCAAATTCAGAAGCGTCTCTTTCAATCCAGGTTGAATATCCGTCAAATAATAATGTTCCGTTTCTTATGCCTATATCTTTCCATTGTGGATCAGTTGAAGGTTTATATACTGCATTATTGAATGTATAGTTAATGTAATCCTTCTTATTGGTAACACTGTCTTTTGCATATTTTCCTGCCATTTCATCAAATGACCAGTATGCAACCAGTCCTTTGTTCACTTCAAACCCGTCTACCATTATAAAACCAGAATTGGAGTTATCAACAACAATAATGTATGCATTCCTGCCGATATAATCTTTCAAATCCCATATTACTATTTCAAAAGTATCTGAAAAAGGTGTTACTTTCTTAATTATTTCACCAGTATCTGCATCAACCAACGCTACATAAAGGTTTTCAAAATCAATGTCGCCACCAATTAAAAACTCCAACCTGGCTGCATTTCCAATCTCAAAGTTTATTGATTTTATACTGCCGGTTTTATCAGCATTGCTGACGGCATAGAACTGGTTCCTGGCTTTTACAATGTCAATTGCATCATTTGTTACTACAAATGTTTCTCCTTCTACTTCCCAGCCCTCGAAATCTCCGGTTTCAAAATCAGGATTTTTTATTCCGTATTTAGAAACCTTTTCAGGAGGAATATACCTGTTTTGTGCTATTACTCCTTCTTCAGGTATAGTTTCATAGTATGTGAAAAATGCGTCGGCAAAAATTAGTCCCCAGTACTCTGTAGCATCGTCAACGATCTGGATATACAAGTCCCTACCGATAAAGTCTGATAAATCTGCCCTATACTGTACCATGTTTGCCAGCCGCATACCTTGATCAATATTCGGGAAATTAATATCTGCAAATTCAGTATTGGCAAACACTGCAATCAATTCATTCTTCTCCGCATCATATACCTCGATATACACTTCGTTTGGATTGCCTCCGCCACCAAGCTTGAAGGTAATCCAGCCACAGCCTGCCAATCTGAATGTGGATGAACGAAGTTTTCCTTTTTCGGATTCCGGATATCTCCATCCATTTAAATGATATTTCCCTTCCTGATTATACGGTATCTGTTCTGTCCACCACGTTGTTTCATCGGATACGCTGTTCGGGCCAAAAGCTCCTCCTTCTACAACAGTCCATCCACTTAAGTTCCCTGTTTCAAATCCCGGATTTAATATAAGGAAATTTTTTGCAATTACGCCTTCTGTAGGCACTTCTTCATGATAAGTATGAAATGCGTCAGCAAAGATTAATCCCCAGTCATGCGTTGCATTGTCCACTATTTCAATATACAGCGTCCTTCCTATGTATGGAGACAGATCAGCTCTGTACAGTTCCATATTTGCCAGTCTCATGCCTGCTTCAACATTGGGGAAATTCTCTTCCGAAAACTCTGTGTTGCCATATATTGCAAGTATTTCATCTGTTTCTGCATCACGGATTTTGATATGTACTAAATTGACATTCTTGCCGCCGCCAAGCCTGAATGTAATCCAGCCGCTGCCTCCTAATCTGAACGTCGACGATCTCATCCTTCCGGTCGCAGCTTCATTACTCTCGCTTATATCTTCACTCTTTCTCCAGCCGTTTAAATGATACTCTCCTTCATGGTTATATGGAATCTGCTCTGCCCACCAGGTCTTGTCAGATGATACACTGTAATCACCAAATGCCTCTCCCTCCAGTACTGTCCATCCTGTTAAATCCCCGGTCTCAAAACTCGGATTTTCAATTGTATACGGGACATTATCATCCGCAAGCACTTTAATATAACTTATGCCGGCTAATACCTGAGAAGTCAGAATAATCAGCACCAAAATCCCAGCAAGACTCCGTGTTCTGGCTTTAATCATTTTTTACCCTCCTTATAAGTTATTTGCGATTTTCTAATGATGCTTATGTCCGCATCATCTTTCTGTCAGCATAAGTTTTGTCGATGAGCTTTTTTTGCGTACAGGAAGGCTACCCCGGAAGCAGTTAACTTCAGGCGCTTTACATAGCGGAAAAGAATGAAGTACTTATGGTTTGTCTTTGCTGAACAGTATGATAAGCTGTAAAACAGTTACCTCAACAAACTATTCTATTTGAAATCTTCCAATTGAATTAGTTAATTCTCTGGCCAGAGCTGCTAATTCACCTGCCATATTTCTCAATTGTTCTGTAGTGGCAAACTGTTCTTCAGTAGCTGCAGAAATTTCTTCCGCAGTACCGGCATTTGTTTCTGAAACATCATATATGTGTTTCAAATTTGACATAACTTTTTCTTTATAGTTTTCAGTGTCTTTAATAAGTTCGGATATTTCTTTCGTATATTCGATGAATTTACTGATTATTTGCTGAATATTGGCAAAAGCACTGATTGATTCTTCTATAATATCTGTCTGCTCTCTGATGATATCCTCAGATTTGTAGACAATTTCAGTGGTTTCCTTTGTTTTCGATATGATATTCTGTATTTGTTCTTCAATATTCTTTGTAAAACTCGCTGATTGATCTGCCAGAGTCCTTATTTCCTGGGCCAGTACTGCGAATCCTCTGCCGTTGTTTCCTGCCCTGGCTGCCTCTATACTTGCATTTAGAGAAAGAAGTTTTGTCCGATCTGAAATCATATTCAATATGCCTGTTATTTTTATGACTTCTTTTATGATATTGTTCAGTGCAGCCATAGAAACAACGACTCGTTCGGTAATCTCTGTTGTCTTAAAGGATATCGACTGAAGTTTTTCCATTGTTGAAATTCCCTTTGATGTAATACGTTGTACCTCATTGGTTGTTCTGTCTATATGCAGAACGTTTTCGTACATATCATTGATTTTCTCAGATAAAACTTTGAATGACTTATTGCTTTCATTTACTTCTACACTCTGCTTAGCAGTTCCGCTGGCGACTCCTTCAATTGCCCTGGCTATCTCATTCATCGCTGAAGCAGTTTCTTTTGAAATTGCTGCGATATTATCAGCAGAAGCATTTACTGTTTGGGCTATTTTTCTGTTTTGTAAAATTATCTGTTTTATTTGGGAAATCATAGAGTTAAAAGCTAAACCCAAATAACCAATTTCGTCCTGTCCCTTAATATCAGCAGTTACGTTCAGATTGCAATTTTCAGCCTCGTTCATTACTCCAATCAGTTGTCTGACAGGTTTTGATAACTTAATGGAGAAGAATATTCCGAATGATACAAATACAATTCCAGAAATAAGGGCAACGAGAATCAGACGCATGTTTAACTCCTTCGCAGGAGTTAGAAACTCATCCTTTTCAACTGTATTGACATATATCCAGCTACTTTCCTCTGAATATGCAATGGATACCAACAATGCATCATCATAGAAAAATGTCTTTATCTTCTCATGAGCCGCTTCATGCACCAGATTATCAATTAGTTTCTTTTCCGATTCCAACATATCCTTGTCTTCGATGTCTATCTGCTCTCCAAATAATATATCTTTACCCGGCATTATAATATAAGATGTTGATGTTTCGCTGATTTTCATCGTTGCCAGAGATTCAGTAAAGATGCTTTTTTTCAGGTCATAAAGCAGGACGAACTCATTACCCCATCGCGGCTTAAATTTAATGCCATACGTTGCTACTGCATCCAATCTTGTTGTAACCGGAAAATCTTCTTTTCTTAAACGGAACCATATGCCTCCTTCGGTTTCAAGTATTTTTCTATACCATTCGGGGCTTGATTCTTCAGAAACATCAATTGTTGCCGAACCAGCGGGATAAATTACCTTTCCCTGATTGCTGATAAAATATATCGCCTGTATGAACTTGTTTGAGTTTATGGCTGTGGATATGGCTTCATTAATATATTTGATTCCTTTTACCTTTTCACCGCCTTCCATCATATCAATATTGCCGCCATATTCCAAAAATTCCGTATTTGAAGCAAGGGAGGCTGTCATGCTTTCTACATTGCTTATTATTGAATCAAAGTATTCCTTTTCTCTTATTGTTAATAGTTCAATATTAGCCTTAAATAAGTCATTCATTGTATTATAGGATGTATATGTAGCAACTCCGGTATTAAAACAAGTCAAAACAATGACTATAGACAAAACAAGCAGAATAATCTTGAAAGATATTCCTCTGATATTTGCACTTAACCTACTTAAGGGCTTAACTGATATTTTTAAGGGTTTAAGTATTCTGTCCAGTTTAGATACTTTATCCTTCATTCTATCTATTACCTCCATACCGGAGTCTTTTAAGACTGAGCTGTTATTATAGGCATATATCCCATTTCTTGAATTCTTTCAATATAACAGGCCTGTCAACCCGGAAGCTGATATATCCTTCTTTTTTCGGATACACCAGACTTGTCATGACATATTCACCGTCATTTATAAAAATTTCTATCGAAGAAACATCAACAAAGATATTCAGTCTAATTCCATCTCTCAATGAGGTCACAGGTTGTCTGCGAATATAATCTCCCGGTCTGTTCAGACTTTCTATCAAATATCCAATTCTGCCCCTGTCCAGGATTATTTCATGCTTGATTCCGTCAATAATCAATCTGAAAGCCTCATCATCACACCTGAACAAATCAATATTAAGCACCTTACCTTCCATATCATCCAGTTCGATATAAAACTCATGACTCTTGAGTTTTATATGCTTCAATTGGAATTCGTCAAATACTTCAAGTCCATATATTACTTCATCATTCTTTCTGTAATTTCTGATTTCTCTTACCGGCAACTGGTATAATCTATCATTTTTCATTATCAGCTCTCTCGGCAATGTCATTGCTCCTCTCCAATTATGTCCCAATTCATGGAGTGGAGATTTTCTTTGCCACATATCCATCCAGGCAATCAGAATCCTGCGGCCATCTGCTGTTTTCAAAGTCTGGGGAGCATAGAAATCAAATCCGCAATCCAAAAGCTGATATTTGTCCGGTTTGAAGTCACATGTTTCATAATTAAACTTTCCCATCATGGCAATACAGGCATAAATATTCTGGCTGCCTGACTTTTCTTCGGGTATGTACTGGGATGACAGTATAAGAACATCACGTTCTTCCAGGCTAAAGACATCCGGGCATTCCCAAACAAGCCCGAAATCATCTATACTTAAACTGTTAATATTTTTCCACTTTATCAAATCTTCAGAAGTATAAAACAGAATTTGACCTTTATCATCTTTTGTTCTGGACCCGATTACTGCATAAAACTTGTCACCGAATTTCCAAATCTTTGGATCCCTGAAATCCTGAACCCTTGTATTTACAGGTATTTCATCACATGAAATCACAGGGTTATTGCCGATCTTTTCAAATTTGATTCCGTCGGCACTTTTGGCCAGGCATTGAACCTGACGTTTTTTCTCCTGATCATTCTTATCGGGCTCAATATTTCCTGTGTACATCAAATAAAGCTCACTGCCAATCTGTATCGCGCTGCCTGAAAAACAGCCCCCCGCATCGTACTCCTGGTCAGGTGCAAGAGCAACAGGCAACTCTTCCCATTTTACCAAATCTTTAGATTTTACGTGCCCCCAGTGTACCGGCCCCCATTCACTGTCATAAGGATAGAACTGATAGAATAAATGATATTCATTATTATAAATACAAAAACCATTTGGATCGTTAATCCAGCCAACAGGTGCCATAACATGGTAGTTGTGCCGGAACATATTATTTACCTTATTTCTGTTTTTCTGAATATACTGATTAGCTTCATTAACTGTCACAATCTTTCCGCCTTTCATTCAATATAGTTTTTTTACTTTATTCCTGTATGAGCAATGCCTTCAACAATGTATCTTTGGAAAAATGCATAAATCAGGACCATAGGTATAGTAGCAACTGTCAATCCGGCAAGTACCTGGTTGGTATATACCGGCATTGTATTGTTTAGTACATTGAGAATAACCTGCAGCGGCAGTTTTGAATTGTCTGCAAAAATCAGAACAGGCCACAAATAGTCGTTCCATGCCAAAATAAATGTCAAGACAGCAATAGTAGCGTAAATTGACTTTGAAAGCGGTATTATTACTCTGAAAAAGATTGTCAGTCTGTTTGCTCCGTCAATAAACGCCGCTTCTTCAAGTTCTCTCGGAATTCCTATAAAAAACTGTCTGAACAGGAATATGTTTAATGCATTACCTATATTGGGTGCAAGCAATCCCATGAGAGAATTCTCAAATCCCAGTCTATGTACAATTACAAACAACGGAACAATGTTTATTTCCGCAGGAACAATTAGTACAAGAACAATAAGGGTAAACCAAAAATTCTTTAATGGAAAATTTAACTTTGCCAATGCATACGCAGCCATGGAATTTACGAATAAATTCAGAACTATAAGAGAACCACCATAAATTAAACTGTTTCTTATACCACTGAACAGGTTAAACCTCATGAAAACTTCACGATATGGTGTTAACCAGTTCGCTATATTTATGTTAAACGGAGGAAGCAAAGCATTTATGGTCTTAAGGTCCGTTGCTATTTGTGCTTCCGGCTTAAAACTATTCACTAACATCCATACAATGGGGAATAAAAACAGGAATGCTAATATGAACATAAATGTATAAAACAATATGTTTTTGATTACTTTTTTTGCAACATTCATCCTAACCTTCCTCCCTGAGCAGACGGCGTTGTAACAGTACTATGGCAGCTACAATAAGAGTAAATATCAAAGTAATTGCACTGGCATAACCTACATTCCGGTATCTTATTCCTGTCTGATATATGTAAAATACAATGGTCAGAGAAGAGTTTTTCGGTCCTCCTCCTGTCATCACCATTGGCTGGACAATCAGTTTAAAAGCAGCAATCAGAGTAGTAATCATAATAAATATAGTTACGTTTTTTAGGCACGGCAATGTAATATTCCGAAAAGTCTGCCAGCTGTTCGATCCGTCAATTTTTGCCGCTTCATAATACTCAGCTGGTATATTTTTCAGTCCGGCAAGAAAAATCATCATCTGATATCCAGCTCCCTGCCAGGCAGAAACAACAACTATAGTGGGCATTACTTGTGTGGTGCTGGCTAAAAAAGGCTGCTTGGGCAAGCCCAAAGATGAAAGAACTGTATTTATTAATCCGGATTCAGGATTTAATAATGTCATCCACAAAATAGATATAACGACAAGTGACATAACAACAGGAGCAAAGAATGATATTCTGAAAAACAGGTTAAACCTTATCTTCTTATTTACCAGTAATGCAAGAGCCAATGCTGTTCCCACCTGCAGAGGGATTACCATAACTATAAACTGGAATGTGTTGAACAGAGCCTTCCACATTATTTTATCCGAAAACAGGTATCTGAAATTCTCAAAACCTATAAAATGTATATCATGAGGTTTCAGTAGATAATAATCTGTAAAGGCATAACCAAATGATATAACGATAGGACCTATTACGAAGGTAATAATAAATACGAATGCTGGTAACATAAAAGCATATGCCGCAACTGTTTCACCTATATTATACTTTCCGAAAAGCCTCTTGGTCTTTAAGATCCTCATATATTTATCCCTTACTTTACTCCTTGTTTAAAATAATAGGGTAATAGGCGTAACCCATTACCCTATTATTCTTTTTTGGCCTTATTTATATCGTTGTGCTTCTCGCTCTATTACCTGTGCCTTTTCATTCAAAGCAATCTGGGGATGATCACCGTAAAGTACGGCCTCAACAGCTTCCTGGAAATTCCTTGAGATAATCGGATAGATTACTGAAAGAGGTCTTGGATGTCCGCCTTTCTCAAGCTGATCAAGCATTAATTTTCTTATACCTTCTTTGTACTGTGGCAATAATTCAACTGCAGATTTTCTTGTAGGCGGCATACCAATTGCTGTTGAAATAGATACTACAGAATCGGTATTTGTCATCCATTCTACCAGTTTTGCTGCTTCTCTGGGATATTTGGACTGGCTGGTTACAGCATACTGCCAGGAACCTGTAGGTGCATGTAATTCCTTTGTTTTTGGGCTTACGGGGTAAGGCATTGCACCAAAATTAATGTCCGGATAACTGTTCTCAAGAGTAGTAATAGCCCAAGGACCATTCAGGTACAAAGCAGATTTGCCTAATTCAAAGTTGTTTTCTTCCGGAGTTACACTTACAACACCTGCATCAACAAGTTTTTTGAAAAATGCCAGAGCTTCAGCATTCTGCGGACTGTTAAAAATTCCTTCAGCCGTTAAACCATCTTCACCGATTATTTTGCCACCATTGGACCAAATGAAGGGTGCATACGCATAGATATACCATTCGCCTATATCGTTAAATCTCATGTCCAGTGCCGGATATCCTTCACCTTCAGTAATCTTTTTAGCCGCTTCAAACAAATCGTCCCATGTCCATGGATTGTCTATTGTTCCCGGTTTTATACTATATTTTGCAAGTATGTCTTTGTTATAGAAAAGAAGAACCGTCGATTCCATGGCTCCCAATGCATACAGTTTGCCATTTACTGTTCCTTGTTGTATAATAGAAGGTAAATAATCGTTTTTTGATTCTTCCGTTATGTATTCGTCGATGGGTATTATTATACCTGCATCTACATAAGCTGCCGTGTTGGGACCGTCCAAAGTAACAACATCAGGCAGCTGATTTGTTGTAAGGGCTGTATTAATTTTATCTTCGTAGCCTGATCCTCCTCCGTCTCGAGGAATGAATTCAATTGTTGCCTTGATGTCTTCATGAGCCTCATTGAATGCGACTACTCTTTCAGCATAAGATTTTCCTTCGTCAGTATCTTCGGCGACATGAACCCAAAGTCTCAACTGTACAGGTTCAGACTTTCCCGATGTACCAGGTGTTGTTGTTTCGTTTCCAGGTTCATTTGTCCCCGAAGTACCGACGGGATTCTTCGCGCAGGCGACTAAAGATACCACCAGCGCAATCAGAAGTAATAGTGACAATACTTTTTTCAACTGCATCTCCTCCTTTTGTTTTTGTTGAAACGTTTCCAAATCTAAACAAAAAAAATGTGTTTAAAAAAAATGCATGGAAACGTTTCTAATTGTTTAATTTTACTATATCAATTTTTCTTTTTAGTGTCAATATTTTTTAGTACATTTTTTTAATCTTGACTTTCTGGCTAAATGTCTATTATTATATATTGCTGCTAATGAAGAAAACACCCTGATATAACTTACCAAATGAAAAAAAATGTAATGAAATCATAATAATTGTCGAAAGATATAATATATATGAATAACCTGTAATGATGGTAATATAAATATAGGTTGGACAAAATATACATCTTCTCCCTACACATTATATTGGATATCTTTTTTCGATAAATTTACAGAAAGAGGTAATTATATGGCCAGCATAAAAGATGTTGCAAAACTTGCGGGCGTCGGAGTTGGAACTGTTTCAAGAGTCATTAATAACAGCAAATCTGTAAGTGAGGCCACGCGCGAAAGAGTTTTGTGGGCCATAAAACAACTGGACTATGTACCGAATGAAGTAGCAAGAAATTTTAAGAAACAGTCAAGTCAGTTAATTGGAATAATGGTTCCAACGGTTGCCCATCCGTTTTTTTCAAAGCTGGTTTACTATGTGGAAACCGAACTTTATAAGTACGACTATAAGCTACTGGTCTGCAACTCTGAAACTGATAAGGAAAAGGAATTGCAATACATAGATATGCTCAGAAAAAATCAGGTTGCAGGAATCATTGTCATTTCATATCATGACTTTTATAATAAAATGAAAATTGATTTTCCAATAATTACTATAGATCGCTATATCTCCCCTGATATTCCCCATGTTTCATCCGACAATTACATGGGCGGTGTGTTGGCAACAGAAGCATTGATTAAAGGTGGATGTAAAAAAATTGCATATTTGGGTGGCGGTTCGCTGATACAAACATCAGTTACAAAAAGAAAAGAGGCTTTTATTGACGTAGCTAAAAAATATAATATACCATATGTCACTATGGAAGAAATTGTACCGCTAAACCATGAATATAGACTGGTAAAGAAATTTCTTGATCTTTATCCCGATGTGGACGGAGTATTTACAAGTACTGATATGTTTGCAGCCTCACTTATCAAAGAATTAAACTACAGAGGATATTCAGTTCCCAGGGACGTCCAGGTTATAGGCTTTGATGGAATTCAGGATAATGATTTATTTCATCCTGTTATTTCTACCATCGTACAGCCAGTGGAAAAAATTGCACAGACCAGCGTACAACTGTTGCTTGACAGCATTAATCAGAAAGATGTTCCTAAAGAAAATATCCTGGACATAGAATACAGGAAAGGTGAGACAAGTTTATTCTAAGACTTTAATAAAACAACAAAAACTTTCATAAAGCAGTAACTTATTTTCCCAATACTGCCTGAATTAATATTCTAATGCAGTCTTGGGCATAAAACATATCATTACTGCCACTTTAATTTCAGAGTAAGTCCATATCAATGGGATAACCGCCGTTGAAGCAAGCCAGACAAAGGTGATCAGCCGGCTTGCCCACAGATCTTATAAGGCCTTCAATGCTGATATAGCCCAGGCTGTCGGCGCCTATCTCTTCTCTGATTTCCTCAATGGTCTTTACAGCGCCAATAAGCTGTGACCTGGTTGGTGTATCTATGCCGAAATAACAACTGTAGGCCACCGGCGGAGAACTGATTCTGAGATGCACTTCCTTTGCTCCCGCCATTCTCAGGCTGCTTACTATCTGCCTGCTGGTGGTTCCCCTTACAATGGAATCGTCAATCATAACAATCCTCTTGCCGGAAACAATGTGCCTGAGGGCATTCAGCTTAAGCCTCACAGCCGTTTCCCTGAGCTTTTGCTCCGGCTGTATAAAGGTTCTGCCTACATATCTGTTTTTTATAAGTCCTTCGCCGAAAGGTATTCCTGAAACCTCTGCATATCCTATGGCAGCCGGTATGGAAGTGTCGGGAACCGAAATTACCAGGTCGGCTTCCACCGGATGTTCTTCAGCCAGTATCCTTCCTGCATTCCTTCTGGCCTCATAAACGCTTGTTCCGTCCAATACGCTGTCGGGACGGGCAAAGTAGATATATTCAAAAATGCATGAAGCTCTTCTGCACTTTGGCTGCACCTGTTTTGTCAAAAGGCCTTCCCTGCCGATTATTATGATTTCGCCGGGTTCCACATCCCTGACAAATTCCGCCCCGATGACATCAAGGGCACAGCTTTCGGAAGCAAGTACATAGCCATTCTCCATTTTCCCCAGGCAAAGGGGCCTTAAGCCATAAGGATCCCTTATGCCGATCAGATATTCCCCGGTCATCACCACCAGGGCATAGGAACCCCTGATCATGTCCATGGTCTTTTCAATGGCATTTGCGATGCCGTCCCTGCTGAAGCGGGCAATCAGGTTTACAATGACTTCTGAATCAATAGTGGTCTGAAAGATTACGCCTTCTTCCTCCAGGCGATCTCTCAGTTCGGCTGCATTGACCAGGTTTCCGTTATGGGCAAGGGCAATATATCCGCCGCGGTATCTGACCACCAGAGGCTGGGCATTCACGGCATTGCTGTCCCCGGTTGTGGAATACCTGACATGGCCGATACCTATATGCCCCTTAAGCCGTTTCAATACCTCTTCACTAAATACTTCCGGC
>Ga0134094_1003260_pt1 | contig 12297 bp, 7 predicted proteins | sample 5_1taG_FD_94458 | JGI IMG/M metagenome (GOLD analysis project Ga0134094, IMG submission 94458) | Switchgrass degrading microbial communities from high solid loading bioreactors in New Hampshire, USA - 5_19_20_110_A1 metaG | ecosystem: Engineered > Bioreactor > Semi-continuous > Anaerobic >... | reverse complement strand
TGTTCTCGGTCTCGAAAACCGCCTTGTGCGCCTGCCCGCGTTCATCCAGGATTGCCACCGCGTGTTTGCGCTTGGCGACGTCGCTGCCACAGTAGTACAACATTGCAGCACCTCCTATTGTGCATCCAGCCGAAGCGAGGCGACCTCAGCCAGCCATGAGACTCTCAGCCTGGTTCGTTTTATGCCGCCGACAAAGCATGGCTTTGTTCGGGCAACCTGCTTATACGAGACCCCTCATGGCGCTGAGGCGGCAGTCTTATCTACGCGGCTCACTCGCAAGGGTCGTACCGCCGGCCTCCGCTTCGATGACATGATAGCTAAGTTTGGTCAAAACTTTTGGGCAAGGATTGATCTTTCTGCGTTTTCTCAATTCCAAGGCCCATTACACCCAATTAACCTGACGGTTGTTGATGCTAACTAACATACCTTCATAAACTCGATAAGTGTTGTCTGGCCTCACCTGATATGAAACCGTTATTTAAGTTTCCAAGCACCAGTAAATCTCGCAACTTTTTTTCATCTTGGCATTCCATCAAGAACGGAATGAGTTGATCTTCAAGAAACCTAGAAAGTGCGTCTAGCATTTTCTGGTCGCTCTCTTCCAACGAACAACTGGTAATGATTAAATCGTTCTTTTCAGGGAAAAGTCTCTCAACGCGATATTGGAGATGGCACCTATCTATTTCAAAAAATTCCGCATTCTCCAGACTCTTTAACCAAAATCCAACATTGATATAGTACATTTCGCTCCAATCGCTCTTCTGCAGATTGATCGCTGTTATGACATCCTTTCCCTCAAGGTACCATGTTTGGCCCCTTTTTACAAAACCTGCCCCTTCTAAAGGCGCAGCGAAGCTTTTTTTGAATGTTTTTTTGTCAATCATTTTTTGTAAGTATCCACAAATCCCTGCCAAACCTGATTGGTCAATCGTTGAAGTTCGTGTACATACCTTTGTACTTGTTTCAAACCTCGGGAGATTGCTCTAGGATTGTCTGGCTTTAATTCTCGTACTGTATTACTCGTCCAGTCAATCGCATCTGGCCTAAGGTTGGTCCTAGGAATTCTTTTTTCAAAATCATATGTACCAGGAAGAGCATTACGATAATTCTTATGTGCTTGTTTCCCACGAATGGTATGTGGGTTTTCTCCGCCACCTCCTACTATAACGGAAGCAACTGAAAGACTCAATCCATTTGCAATCAATGGCCAGGATGACTCTACCCGCTCTATTAAAGTGGGTTTACGATAAACGGCATCTGCACTTCCGCGAAAAATCGCGTTCGAGACAATAAATTTACCGATATCTTCTAATCCAGGATCAACTACGTAGTTATAATCAGGATGGGTAAGAGAGAAATTATAAATAGCTCGATCTTGAATTTCTTGAGGCGCATTGATGGTCAGAATCTGGCTTGGCGTCAGATCCCCATGCCTGTTCCTGCACATCCCGTACTAAGATCGTCGTTAACACAGGATACTGCCTGTCCAGATGGATCGGTATATTTGACCGGGTTGTTGCGCGCGTATGAATACCGATTCCAGTCCAGTGGATTGTAAGGATCAGGGATCAATGAATCTGGACTGATGAACACCATTATACTAGGTGCTTAAGACGGTCCATGCACTGGCGCATGGACCCTTTCCCGGCACTGGTCGACTTTAAAAACGATCTTTGCACCAGCCTATAGATCAAAAGGCACCTCCTTCTCCTGAGGTCAGGATGAAGGCGGGAGACTTCGTTTCCGAAGGGAGGATTAGGGTTGAATCAGGATGAAGGGATCAAATCTAGATTAATTTGATATAATATATTAAGTTGTGGAAAGAGAGCTCGATTTTCCGCGCGCTGTCAACTCATCAGGGGGAGCAGAATCATCCGATATAAGGAGTCAGGATGGAATCCAAATTGTATGTAGGCAACATTTCCTACAACACAACCGAAGACGATCTGCGGACTTTGTTCGCAGAGGCGGGGACCGTCAACGCCGTAGACGTGATTAAAGATCGCGATACGGGCAGTTCGAAGGGCTTTGCGTTTGTTACGATGGCGTCTGAAGAAGACGGCCAGAATGCGATTCGTATGTTTGACGGTCACTCGCTTGGCAACCGCGACATACGCGTGAGCGTCGCTCGCCCGCGTGAAGAACGCTCCGGCGGCGGGCGCTACGGCGGTGGAGGAGGTCGCGGCGGGTATGATCGCGGCGGGCGCGGCGGTGATCGAGATCGCCGGGGCAGCGGACGTTACTAAAAGTCAACAGTTTGTCATAACGTAAAAAATTCTGAAAAATGCGAGCAGGCGCTCGCATTTTTCAGATTTATAGCTTAAACATCGGGCGGTAGCTCCCGCCGGTCAGCTCGACCACGGCGGACCACAGCTCGCGCATTGCTGCAGTGGACTGCGCCAGCGCTTCTGGCGTGCGGCCAGGGCAGGCGAGCAGCTCCGACAGCCGTTCGACGTAGCCCTCAGGCCGCAGGGCAAAGGCGGCGATCTCTTGCATGGCGGTTTTATCGGTCATGAAGTAGGTCTCGTTCAGCGCAAATAAGACCTGGGTGAGGTACGCTGCTGCGCGGGCCAGCGACCCGGCTGCCGCGTAAACGTCGCCGTTCTTCGCGTAGCCATCCGCGTGGATCAGGGTAAATTCGGCTGCCCACAGCGCCTGCGCGGTGATGCGCTCCTTCAGGAGGGGCGGGTACTCCGCGACCTGCTCTTTTAACCGCGCGATGCGCCCGTCAGGGTCGTAGAGGGGCTTGCAGGCGCGCGTCTCGGCCAGGTAGATCACGCTGTAAAAGCCAAAGGCGGGCTGCTGATCAAAATCGTGGCGGGTGATGCCCTGCCACGCTTCGTCGATGGTGCGCTGCACCTGGTCGAGATTGCGGTAGAGGAAGTCCACCTTGCAGACCGGCGTGTGAATCCAGCCGCCGCCGTTGACCCACGGCCCCCAGCCGTAGAAATCAGTCACGTCAGGCGCGCCGTCCGCTGCGATCAGCGCCGCTGCCCGGCGAATATCGTCAATGTCAAAGGGGTCGCGCTCGTCGTAGTACATGGCCACGTCGAGATCTGAGCCGGGGCGCGCCGTGCCTCGGGCGTAGGAACCGCCCAGCACGACCGCCTTTACCCCGCGCACGCCTGCCAGCTCGCGGACAATGGTATCGAGTAGGGTTTGTTTTTCAGTCGGGAGATTCATGGGGGGAATTATAGCGCGTATCTCGAAAATCGCCCGCTGTTGATAATCTCGCAAAGCCGCCAAGCTCGCCAGGGGTGAGCCGGTCGCCAAGGGACTGCGGTAGTAACTCTCGCAAAGCCGCTAAGGTCCACAACCCCTGCAGAAGATTGAATCCGAATTTCTGCAGAAAAACGGAGAGAAGCGCTATAATTTTATATAGGGTGGAATAGTAATATCGGAGAGCCTGTATTATGATCAGTATCTCCCACGAACAGGCCCGGCGGTTGTTGATCTTGTCGCTGGAAACAACACGCTTATCAGACGGGCAGTGGTCCGCGCTGCAAAGTCACCTGGAACAGTGTGCTGAATGCTGCGCGTTCCAGGCAAAACTGGAACGGATGGAACGGGCTTTGCCCCGCGCGCTGCGCTCGCGCTGGGAGGGCGCGGATGTCAGAGCGTTGGGCGAGGATTCGTTGGATGTCTCGCAGCGCGTCCTGGCGGACATTGCGGCGCGCTGCGCGCAGCAGCAGTTAGCCCGGCGGGTTGGCTTGTGGGCTGCCGCACTGCTTGGGCTGTTTGGCCTGCTCTATTTCTGGAACAGCGGCGGGTGGGGCGGGCTGGCAGTCTCAGGAAATGAGACGGCGACCTTTGCACCGCTGCCCAGCCCGACCCCCACACCGACCCCGCTCCCGGCTTTTCGCGGGCTTGTGGCGTATGAGTCGGTCGAGGACGGCAACAGTGAAATCTTTCTGCTTGCGTCAAGCGGCAGCCCAGACGGCCCCGATGTGGTGAACCTGACCAATCACCCGGCGGATGATTACGCCCCGGCTTTCTCGCCCGACGGTGAGTGGATCGCCTTCCTTTCCAAACGGAGGACTGAGGGCGACCCGGAAGGCGATGGCGGGCCGGGCAAGCCCGAGCTGTATGTGATGCACGTCGCCGGGTCGCGCCTGACGCGCCTGACAGACAGCCCTGACCTGTACTGGCAGGGACCGCTCTCCTGGTCGGCGGACGGGCAGTACATCGCCCTCAGCGCGCAGCGGCTGGATGCTGAGACAGGTCCACGGTTATATTGTGCCGTTGAACGGCGCGGCAGCGCAGCAGGATGGTCCCCGCCGCCTGACCGGTTCGCGCGATCTCGCAGCCCCGCCGCGCTTTGCCCCAAATGGCTCGACGGTTGCCTATTGCAACAGCATTGGAGACCTGGGCGATGTCTACGCCCTGGACGTTGCGCGGAACGATATTCAAGGCTTCAGCGACCTCCGGCTGGGCTGGGACCCCGGATTTTTCCAGTGGTCCGCAGACGGCAGGGGACTGGTGTATGGAGTCGCCGGCAGCGGGGCGGGTTCGCGCGGCTCCTCTCCCTATTTTGAGATCCGCCACAGCACGCTCACCCGCGACAGCCTGGTTTATTCATCGCAGAACGAGGATGATCCCTTCGCAGTTCACTCGATGGAGGCGGTTGATCTGCGCTCGGTCAGCCCGCTGCCGGGGGGCGATCAAATTGCGCTGCTGCTTGACCCTGACGGGGACGGCTGCCGCACGCTGCACCTCGTCGGAATGCGCCGGCCGGCGGCAGCCGGTTCGGATTCCGCGCCGCGTGAGGTCCCAGGGCTGTGCGTGGAGGGCACGCTCGAGCCGGGCAGCTGGTCGGCGGATGGGGGCTGGCTTGTCACGCCGGGCCGCGAGCCGGCGAGTGGGCGGGCTGGCTGGCAGGCAGCCGCTAGGGGGATTTATGCTGTTTCAACCCTGCCGGACCCACCGGGCCTGCCGTTTGAGATGTTAATGGAGCTGCCCGATCCACAGCCGGACGCGCCTGCGCCGTGTGTGGTGGTGCGCCCCGCGGGTTTGCCGCTGGCGATTGATCCGCTCGCCGCCGCGCCGCGCCTGCCTTCCGCGCCGCTGACAGACCTGCCGCCATTCATTCCCGGCGAGCTTGTGACGATGCAGTATGCTTTTGATGATCGGGGCCACCTGTCCACCGGTATTCGCATCCTGCGCCCCGGCATTGACCGCCGCTTCAGGTTCTGGCAGCTGCCCGCATCCGGCGGCAGTGTGTATGGGTTTCTATGCCCGGACATTTCACCGGAGGGCGGGCGCATGGCTGTGTTGTTCGGTGAGCAGTTGATTGTGATCGACAGGGGCAAGCAGGTGATCATGGACTTTGGCGGCCTGCCCGGCAGTTTTCGGGGCTGCCCGGTCTGGTCGGCGGACGGCTTGCGCCTGGCGGTGCCGCTGCATCCCAGGATGTATGCAGACGCCTTCATCCTGGGGGCTTTTTCGCTTGCAGACGGCTTAGCGGTCTATTCTCCATTGATCGAGGAGTCGCTTGTCGCACCGCCGGTCTGGCATCCGGACGGAAAGCGGCTGCTCGCCGTGATGCGGGCTGATCAGAATGTCCATCATCTGGCGGAGTGGGAGGTTTCCCCGGCCGGCATCAACCTGCTTCAGCCCATGATGTACGAATTTGACGGATGGGTCATGATCAATGATATGGCATATGCGCCCGATGGCTCGAAGCTGGCCATTTTGCTGTTGGACAGCGCCGCTGATGCGCAGCTGCGCGTGATCGACACAGCGGATTGGTCCACGGCCGCCCAGATGGACTTGTCGAATGGCGGCGCGTTTGAGGGGGACCCGGGCATTCTCAGCGGGCTGAACTGGCTGCAGGACGGCCGGATCGGCTTTGTTCACCTTCTGCCGGAAAACGATGCCTATCTGAGCGAGGTGATTGTGTACGATGTCGCCGCTCAAGCGCCGGATTGGACTGCGCCGGTTGTGGATCGCATTGAAGAGACCGCCTGGTCGCCGGATGGGAACTGGCTGGCGTTCATCAACGAGAGCGGTCTGTGGCTGCTCGACATGCGCAGCCCGCACCGGCCGGTCCTGCTGGATGCGGAGCGCGTAGCGACCCTGGATTGGATTCCGTAACGGCGAATCGCCCGAAAAGCCGTCAACCGCCTACCAACTCGCCTTGCGGATGAATCCGCGGCTAGCATTCCGAAAACCGCCGCTGCGCCAATCGTCTGACGGCTCAAGTGTCTCGGCCAGCCATTTTCCTCCATCCAGGTGCAGACACCGTCTATCCAATTAACCGCTCAACTTCACTGATCCTGATCCCGGTGATATTGGCCAGCCGCTGCGAATACAGCTTGAGGAGCGGGGCTTCTTGTTCGATGGTGGAGGCTTTCACCGGGTTCAGCCCGGCCGCTTGCATGCCGCTGCGCAGTGTGACGATCGCATCAAAAAGCTGTTTCAGATAGCTGATGGCATCAAAATAGGCAAGGTATTCGACCGCGCTGCCGGTTTGGGCCTCATAATTGCGCAGGATGCATTTTGCCCACTCCTGCTGGCCGAAGTCTCCCATAATGAGCAGCGCCCAGCTCAGGTCAATGCGGTAATCGAACACGCCCACCTGCGTCCAGTCAATCACGGCCATTTCGCCGCTGCTTTGGAGAAACACATTATTGCCGTGAAAATCGCGGTGGACGACAGCCGGCTTGACACCGCCTGGGGGGATATTGCTTTCTAACCAATCAATGACGGCGAGGAACCCCGGCAGCTCAAATTTTTGGATCATCCCTCGCTGGGCCGCAAACCAATACGCCAGAATACGCCTGGGGTCTGCCGCACAGGCCGCCGGATCAGCGCAGAAAGGCCGCCAATCCAGGCGGTGCAGTTGAACCATGAGCGCGCAAAAGCGGTCGAGCAGTACGCCGGTTTTCTCAGGCGAGGCATTTGCCAGCAGCGGCCACAGCGCCTGCCCTTCGAGTTTTTCCACGATTAAAAAGGGCTTTCCGAGCGCCGCAGCGCCGGTTTCAGAGAACAGCAGCGCGGGAACGGGGAAACCTGCCTGCCGCAGCCGGATCAGCCCGTTCGCCTCATTCAGCACTTTTTGCTCTGCGCTGTCGCCCGGAAAGAGCCGCAAGACCACGGGCCTGGTTTCGCCGGAGGGATCTATGAAAGAAAACGAATAAACGTCGCTCTCCCAACCGCTGGTTACAAAGGCAAAATCCCTGATAACAGCGCCGGGACGGCGCTCCATCAGGTAACCCTGGAGAGCATTAAAAATGAGGTCAGTCGACATTCCGGGCTCCGGTATTTGTTCGTGATGAGTCTCTGATTGCCGGCCTCATGGTAACATAAATTGCGGGTTGGTATCCGCAAAGGATCGAAAATACGAAACAGGATCCTCACCGGAAGTGAGGATCCTGTTTTTCAGTTTACTTCTGTTTTCAGCAAGCGCCGCCGTGCCTGCCGGAGACGATTAGACGTCCCCTAAGACCACGAACGAGTTCAGAATGTGATCGAGCGCATCCAGGTCGGCGTCTTTGGTGATCTTCAGTTCAAGCAGGATCAAGAAATCGGTCTTGTTGACGATGGGGCGGGCTGTCAGGACCATGACGTAGTTGCGGTTGGGGCCGCAGTTGCCCCACAGCTCGTAGCGGCCTTCATAAAGCGCGTCCTCATAGTCATCGGCGGTTTCGAGGCGGCAGTCTTTCTTGTACCAGTCGCGCACGCCTTCCATCAACTGCATATAACCGCCTGTGCGGCCCATATCCGATGAAGCGGCGAAGAACACGCCCGACTCGTCATAGCCCGACCAGTAGCTGGCCAGGTCGGCCGATGCAGTCAGCGAAGGCGCGGTGATATTGAAGCTGCCCCAGGTGGTCTGCCAGACCGAGCCGTCCACTTCCACCCATTCGGCAGGGACTTCGATCTGGATCGACTCGGTCGAATCCGTCCACAGAACCCAGTCGGTGTAGGTATCGCTCGAGCCGCCGGTGCCTTCCGATCCGGCGTCCACATCGTCGCTAAACTGGTCGGCGAACGACATGCTCACTTCCAGCTGGCGCCCGTTGATCTGCCCGTCGAGGTAGGCCATTTCGGCGAAGCGCAGCACCGAAACATTCAGCGTATCGCTCGGGTCTTTCGTGCGCAGAATGTCGCAGTAATCGTCCATGGTGCCGTCGGTGGCGAGGACAATATTTTCGAGCGAGGTGATGATATCGCCCGGCTTGATGCCGGCTTTATCGGCGGCTGAACCGGATTCGACTGACGAAACCCAGATGCCGTAGATCGAGCCGTCTTCTGAGGCGACCGCCTGGCCGTTGATGCCCAGCGAGGTCACATCCTTGCCCTGGCGCAGTTCTTTGATGATCTTCTGCGCTTCAGCAGGTGAGATGGCGAAATACTGGTTTGAGCTGGTGTTTCCGGCATAGTTCACGCCGATCACCTTTCCTTCGGTGGTGACCAGCGGGCCGCCCGAGTTGCCGGGGTTGATCGTCGCGTCGTGCATGATCACGTGGTCGACCGAAGTCCAGGCAGTGCCGAGGTTGGCCTGTTCCTTCGAGATGATGCCGCGCGTCAGGGTAAATTCGGGGTCGCCCAGCGGGAAGCCGGCAGCGTAGACATCCAGGCCGACCTTAATGGGCTGGTCCGTCCATTCCAGGTAGGGGAAGCCGTCGCCATCGATGTCAATCACGGCCAGGTCAGAACATTCTGAGACGCCCAGCACTTTGGCATTGCGCGGGCGAGTCTCGCCGGCAACGTAGACCTTCAGCAGCGCCGCGCCGGTGACGACATGGTTATTGGTGACCGCGATGCCTTCCGGGTCGATGATGAAACCAGACCCCGCGCCTGCGGCGTTGACCATCAGCCCCACCTGCGGGTCGATGAACGTGCCCTCAGCGACGATTTGAATTGTCGCCGATTTCACCTCATCCAGCGACCGGACCGCGCCGGATGCTTCCTCGGTTGGCTCCACCACCTCCGTTGGCTCTTCCTCCGTGGGAACATCCACAGGCTCTTCCTCAACTGCGGCAGTCGTCGGCGCAGCCTCGGCAGTCGGCTCGGGCGTGGTGCCGATCGAGAAAGAGCACGCCATTGATAACATTGAGAGAATCACAATCAGGAACAGGATTCGACGAAACATTGATTATCCTCCAACACAGGTTTCCCCGGAGTATAAGGTCGAGGATCGCCTGGTGGATGACCCCCTAACCAGTATCTGTCCGGAAAATAACGACAATTGACGGCGCAATTTTACTATATAGTAATTGTACCGGGATGCAATGAATTGTCAATTACGAGATTGGTGATTTAGGTTGTCGTGTAATCGGGTGATGACAAATCACCTAATTTTGACTCAAATACTACACATATGGACAGTTCGCGGCTGTCCATATGGCTAGAATGGGCTTGTAAATGCTCAACGGGCGGGTCATTTCGGGCTAAGATGCGGGCGAACGGGTGATTTCTTGCGCCCTGGCGCGGCTAGAGAGGACCAGAAAGGCGGTAAAAGCCGCCAGGCCGATCAAACCGCCGCCGTACCATGTGGCTGATGGCCCAATGTGATCGCTGAGCAGCCCGCCCAGCAGGGGGCCGATGCCGTAGGCGGCGTTCCAGGTCAGCCCGTAGATCGACATATACCGCCCGCGCATGTCGGTCGGGGCGAGGTTGGCGGTGTAGGTGGTCGAGGTCGGCATCAGCATCAGCTCGCCAATGGTCATGATGACCATGCTGGTCCAAAAGCCCCAGAAGCCGCGCCCCAGGGCGACGCTGGCGCACGCGGCTGCGTAGATGAACGTGCCAGCGGCCAGCACCGGCAGCGGAGCGTGTTTTTTGGTCTGGCGGGTGACCAGCGCCTGAAGCGTGACGACCATAATGGCGTTGGTCGCCGGGATCAGCCCGTAGAGGTTTTCGGGCACGCCGTAGTTTGTTTTGGCATGCACCGAGAGAAGCACCCAGATCATGGTGGCGCACATTTGGGTCATGGTGAAGGCCGCGATGAAGGAGACAAACGGTTTGTCGGCAAAAATGCGCCCGTAACCGCCAAAGCGTTCTTTGCCCGGCTGCGCGGCGCTGCTCGCCCCGGCCGGATGCGCTGCCTCAGCCACCGGTTGAGGCAGGGTTTCGCGGGCAAACAGCGCAATCAGCAGCGCGTAAGCGCTGAGCCCAGCTGCTGCCGCGATAAACGCAAAATTGTAGGATGTGGCTGCCAGAAAGCCCCCGATCATCGGGCCGACGGAAATGCCGACGTTGTTGCTCATACGCAGCAGCGCGTACGCGTCAGCGCGCTGGTCAGGGGGGATCAGGTCGGCCATCATGGCGTCGCCGCCCACCCGGTAGAGCGGGGTAAACAGCCCTGCCCCGGCCATGAGCAGGCCAAAGACCCACAGGCTGCCGGCCTGCGTGTAAAAGAGATAGACGACGCCCATGCCCAGCAGGCTGAGCACCATCACCCATTTGCGCCCGGCCCTGTCAATCACCGGACCGGCGAAGAAGGCCGCGCACAGCCCGGCGGCTGCGTTGATGGTGGTGAGGCTGGCAGCGGCGGCCAGCGGCAGGCCCAATCGCTCGCTGACGTAGATCATCAGGAAGGGCCAGACCATGCTCGAGCCCATCGTGCTGAGCAGCATGCCCCAGAACATCAACCAGAACTGAGATGGATAGTTTCCGCGGACCGATCGCAAGCGGGACAACATGTTTTAATAAGCTCCAACGGGTAAATGACAGTCGCCCCATTTTATCACAAGGGGCGAAAAACAAGGCGCTTCTCATTTTGGGGGCCGTCCGAGAATTTTCTGGACGGCCCCTGTCCCCCGGCAGCCCATATCCCCCTTTGTTTGCTGCTAAATCGCCGTAATGCCCTTCGATTCCCCGCTTTCCTTGTCCACCACCTTCGAAGGCGGTTCTGGCAGCTTCGGCCTTTCCTTGCCGTTCCCTTCCACCTGCTGCGCCTTCACAGGGTCGCTGTACCGCCGCAGCCCGGCAGCCTGCCCACGCGCCAGCAGCGCTTCCACGTCCACCACTTCCCCACCAAACCGGTAGGCCATCCGCAAAAACTCCGCGTCGTCGATGATGCACCGGTCCCGCAGGTCCGCCAGCGCCGATACCACCGAGGTCATCGCCACCGCCAGCGCCGCGTTATCCCGCGCCGAAAGGTCCGCCCCGCTCACCTGCACCTTGCTGTCCGCCTTCACCCGCCGGTCCACCTGCGCCCGCCGGCGCACCACCACCCGCGCCAGGTCCCCCACCAACCAGGTGAAGAACTCCTGCCGCTGCTCAAAATGCCGGTAGGTCGGCCCCCCAGCGCTCTCCGCCGTGCTCTTGTTCGAGCTTTCCGGCTCTGCCAGAAAGTGCAGCGGCAGCCCCGCGCCGCTGGCAATCATCTTCTTCAGCGCCAGCCCGTCCTCGCCCGCGTCCTGGCTCTCAAGCTGCGGATTGATCACTTCCCAGCTCTCGCTTTCATCCACCACCAGAATACTCCCCGGCGAAGGCGGCAGCGCCGCCAGCGCCTGCTGCCGGCTCAGCCGCTCCGCTTCGCTCTGCCAGCGCCCTTTCACCACAAACAAAAAGCTGTTCCGAAACCGGTTCAGCCGCGCCCGGTCTTCCAACCAGGCCGCATAGCGGCTCAACCAGCGCAGCAGCGGCGCCAGGTCGCTCTCCCCATGCACCGCCCCCACCGGCCGGTTGATCGCGTAGTGCAGCATCACCGGCGCAAAGCTGCCGTCTTCCCGCTGTTCGTCGGCCTGCTCGTCATATGCCGGCCAGATCTTCGCATCATCACCCGGCCGCGCCGGCCGCTGCACGTAAGCCTTCTCCTGCTGGATGTCGTTCTCCGCCGTCTCAATCTCAGCGATCTCGCTGGCCGGCACCGCCCGCACGTAGCTCATCCCGGCCGCGTCGGTCGTCACCAGCAAGAACAGCTCCCCGGCCCGGCTCAGCTCGTCGCACCACTCATACACGCGCATCGGCAGCTGGTTCAGCCGGTGCTCCCAAAAGGCCCGCAAAAAGTCGTGCGTCGCAGGGTCTTCCGCCCGCACCCGCAGCCCGCCGCCCACCACATACTGAGTCGTCAGCCCCACAATCCGCCGCGCCAGCGGGTTCACCCGCCAGGCTTCCAGGCTCAGCCGCAGCAGCTCTTCCCGGTCATAGTCATACCGCTCCCGCTGGTCCACCCCCACCCGGCTTCCAACCAGAAACGTCTCATCCGTCTCCGCAGCCGCCAGGCGAGCCCGCCCCACCCGGCCCAGCCGCGCCTGCATCCCACTTCGAATCCTCGCAAACAGGTTCATCCCTTTTTCTCCCTTTCCGTTGTTCTCTTGGTGACGGCCGCGGCAGGCCCGCAGC
>Ga0134094_1003255_pt1 | contig 12305 bp, 9 predicted proteins | sample 5_1taG_FD_94458 | JGI IMG/M metagenome (GOLD analysis project Ga0134094, IMG submission 94458) | Switchgrass degrading microbial communities from high solid loading bioreactors in New Hampshire, USA - 5_19_20_110_A1 metaG | ecosystem: Engineered > Bioreactor > Semi-continuous > Anaerobic >... | reverse complement strand
TGCCGTTTTGACCAAGCCTCAAAGCGGGCTTTTGCTGCCGGTGGTTATATATCTTTATTTCAAAGGTTTTAAACTGGACAAAAAGTCCCTCATTCGGCTGGCAACCGGGCTGGTTTCCGGTCTTATCATTTACTACGCCATTGTTTTGCCATTTTATATCCCGACAAAACTTGCATACAGGCTGCCTGAATTCATTGATCCGCTCTACTGGCTTTTTGAGCTTTACTTTAGCAGGGTCCAGGATTACCCCTTTGCTACGGCTAATGCCTTCAATATCTGGTTCCTCCTGGGAGGGCAAATCCAGCGCGACAACTTGCCTTTTCTTGGTTTAAGCTATTTTGCCTGGGGCAATATACTAATGGCGGCAGCTTTGGTATACGCATTTATTTGTCTTATAAAAGGTAAGGCTTCAATTTATGCAATAACTTATTTTTCATATCTTGTGCAGTTCAGTGCATTCTTTTTTATGACAAAAATGCACGAACGGTACCTTTTGCCGGCAATAATCTTCATTGCTCTTGCGTCGGTCTTTGATGAAAAAAATATATTTCTGTTTGGTCTCGTCAGTTTTTCGGTATTTATAAATCATTTATATTTGTATATAATCTCATTTGAGAAAGTATATTGGATTGAACGATGGGATTGGCTTGCCTTACTTTTCTCATTTATTACGCTTATAACTTACATACTGTCAATTTACCGGGGCTACAGGGCATTTTTGCAGCCAGAAACGCTTAAAGGGGAAGTATTATGAATGGGAAGATAACAAAAAAAGATATTAAAATCATGGCAATAATGACTGTTATTTATTTAATTATCTCGCTTATCAACCTTGGCTCTTTTAAAGCGCCTAAAACAGGATGGGAACCGGAAAATCCGAATGAAAGCTTTATCGTTGATTTCGGAAGAGAGGTTACAATAGATAAAGTAATGTTGTTCGGCGGTATCGGCCATAGCTGGGACTGTTTTGGAACCCTTGAATTAAAAGCTTATCGCGACGGCGAATTTAAAACTTATGCTTATATAGATATGAAATCAATATACAAATGGCATCATGCCACTGCTACTGTCACTACCGATAAGCTGATGATCACAAACACTTATTTGAGAGCTGATAAAGAAGAGGATGAGAATAAATTTTATAAAGCTGAATACATGGAAATGGGTTTTTTCAGCGGTGATGATTTAATAACAGGATTTACCGTAACAGATAAACCCCATACCGAAGGTATTGAGAAATTGTTTGATGAACAGGATTTGGTGCCGGATCGTCCGACTGTTTTAAACAGTACTTATTTTGACGAGATATATTTTCCGCGTGCTGCCCTGGAGTTGCTTGAAAAGCGGGATATTCTTTTTGAATATACCCATCCTCCGCTTGGAAAAACTATTATGACATTGGGAATCAAAATTTTCGGCATGACTCCTTTCGGTTGGAGAATAATGGGCACATTGTTCGGTGCGGCCCTGATCCCCCTGATGTATATTATTGCCAAACGCTTCTTTAAAGACACCTTCTGGGCTTTCTTCTGCGCCTTGTTAATGATGTTTGACTTCATGCACTTTGCCCAGACCCGTATAGGTACAGTAGACAGTTACACTGTATTCTTCGTAATGCTTATGTTTTATTTCATGCTGGATTATTATGATTCAAAATCCTATGAACGAGGCTTTTTTAAATCCCTCATCCCTCTTCTGCTTTGCGGCATTTCCCTTGGCCTTGGGGGATCAACAAAATGGAATGCATTATACGGAGCTTTCGGACTTGCAATTCTCTTTTTCCTGTCAAGGGGCTATGAGTATAATGACCTCAATAACCAACTTAACATTAAAATCAATAATGAAGAAGTCTCAGTAAAACAAAAGCAAAAAGAACTGGGGAAATGGCTCGGCAAATATTTTTATTTAACATGTTTGTTCTGCGTTTTATTCTTTATTATCATACCGGCGGCAATATACGTATTGTCTTATATCCCCGTAAGCTACGTCCACATCTACGAAGACAAAAATATGGGTTTTTTGGAATCAGTAATCGAATGGCAAAAAATTATGTTTGATTTCCATAAGAATATGAGTATACAACATTATTTTTCATCTCCCTGGTATGAATGGCCTTTGGATATTCGCCCTATTTTTTATTACATGGGTGAACTTTTGCCGGAAAATTTGGGAGCGTCTATTGCCTGTCTCGGGCATCCTCTTTTGTACTGGATAGGGTTGATCTCATTTTTTATAATATTATGTTCTTTAATATCAAATATTTTTAAGAAAGAGAATTTCCTTGGCGAAAACAAGCTGATGCTGTTTCCGGTAATCGGTTATTTGTCGCTGTACCTGCCCTGGGTAATTGCTCCCAGGAAGATCACCTTTATATACCATTATTTCCCCTGTACACCTTTTCTCATATTAATGATCGGTATTCTTTTCAAATACCTGAAAGACAATAATCTCATCAGACCGCGGATGATAAAGGTGTTTATTATAGCTTATATAGCTTTATTCATAATTTATTATCCGGTATTATCAGGGTTGGTAGTCCCTCGGATTTACCTTGATCGACTGCAGATTCTTCCCCTTTGGCAATGGTAGTTTGGAGGTAAAACTCGGATGCAGAAACTATTAGAATGGCTATGCAACCTTCCGATACTGAAAAAATTGTTTAATCCTGAATCCCTTGGTCAGTTTATCAGGTATATTTTTGTAGGTGTTTTATGTTTTTCCATAGAATACACGTTGTTTATCATCCTGAGAAACGCATTGTCAATCGGTGAATTACTGGTTAATATAATTGTCTATACCGTGATATTCTGGTTGAATTTTTTATTGAACAAGTTTTTTTCCTTCAGATCGGCAAATAACTTCAAGAGGCAGTTGTTTCTTTACAGTCTTTTGTTTTTATTCAATCTCGTAGTTGGAAACATATTGCTTTTCTCAGGTATCCGCTACATTTTGGTTCTCTTAAGCGGAGAAGGGTCCTGGCCTGTTTTATATCTTCCGAAAATATTGATAATGTTCTTTATTATATCCTGGAACTTTATACTTTATAAAAAAGTGATATACAAATAAAAAATCAGGCGGATAATATGGATATTGCGATTATAGGAGCGGGAATAACCGGTATCACGGCAGGGTTTCTGCTTTCCCGGAAGGGAAATAAGGTTACCGTATATGAAAAAGAGAGTTGCTTAGGAGGGCTGGCATCCTCTGTAAGAGTCGGAAATGAGGATTTAGAGCGTTTTTATCATCACATTTTTACCAATGACTCGGATATTTTGGCTCTAATTGATGAGCTGGACATTAAAGACCGCCTTAACTGGTATGAACCAAAAAACGCGATTTATATTAACAATTCCATTTATCCCTTTACTTCACCTCTTGATTTATTATGTTTCAAGCCTCTCTCTTTCATATCCAGAATCCGGATGGGAATTCTAGTGCTGGCTTCAAAGTTCATCAAGGACTATTCAGCTTTTGAAACCATTACGGCCAAAGAATGGATCATTAAGAATTCAGGTCTGCAAGTCTGGGAAAAGATATGGGAGCCTTTAATCAAATCAAAATTCGACGTTGACAGTGATAACATTTCCGGTACATGGATATGGAATAAACTCAAACTTCGGGGTTCTTCGAGGGGGAAAAATTTAAATAATGAAATGTTGGGGTATTTGGACGGATCTTTTAATAGAATTGTTGAGATAATGGCAGAAAAAATCCATAGATCCGGCGGCAGCATTCTTTTTGATAATGAGGTTACAGCCATAATAAAAAATGAAAACGGATCGTTCGATATTGAGGCAAAAAACCATAAAGGAAACTATGACAAGGTTTTGTTTACCGGCTCTCCTGCTTTGCTCGGAAATATATTACAGGGGCCTTACAGCAAATATAGATGTTTTTTAAGTCAGATCCGCTATAAAGCTAATATCTGCGCTATACTGGAATTGTCTGAAAGCCTGTCGCCGTATTATTGGATAACAGTGGCGCAGAATGACCTGCCTTTTGTCCTTATTATTGAACATACGAACCTGGTGGGGTTAAGAGAATACAATTCACATATCGTATATTTATCCAGGTACCTGGATATATCTGATCCTTTGTATTCAGCATCTGATGATGAAATCATAAATGAATTCATTAATGGCTTAAAAAAGGTATTTCCAAATCTAAACCAGCACATTATAAAGAATATCACCATAAGCCGGGCGCCATTCGCACAGCCTGTCATTACTACTGGATACAGCAAAATTATCCCGGACATAAAAACTCCGGTTGAAGGGCTCTTCCTGGCCTCCATGTCCCAAATCTATCCCGAGGACAGGGGCTTGAATTATGCCGTAGGATTGGGCAGGAAAGCAGCAAATGAAATAATGGGAATTTTGTAGTATACTAAATTAAAGATCAAACATAATGGGAGGATTTCATGGATAAGATTCTATGTTCTGTTATTGTGCCGATGTATAACGAAGAAGAAGTGGTTACAGAGACTTATAAAAGATTAACCGGCGTAATGGACGGCATTGGCGAAAACTATGAAATAATCTTCATAAATGACGGGAGCCGCGATAATACAAGGGCGATATTAAGCGAGATATGCAAAAACAATGAAAAAGTTAAGATGATAGATTTTGCCAGGAATTTCGGGCATCAAATCGCCATTACCGCAGGCATGGACTATGCCGCCGGCGAATGCATGGTCATTATTGACGGTGATCTGCAGGATCCTCCCGAGCTGATTCCCGATATGATAAAAATCTGGCGTGATGGTTATGATGTTGTTTACGGCAAAAGAAAATCCCGCCGTGGCGAAACATTTTTCAAGAAATTTACCGCAAAAGCATATTACAGGATCTTACGCAGCCTGACAAACGTGGACATACCTGTTGATACGGGTGATTTCAGGCTCATTGACCGAAAAGTGTGTGAGGCTCTGAAACAACTTCCCGAACGGAGCCGCTATGTCAGAGGCCTTGTAAGCTGGGTCGGTTTTAAGCAAACAGCGATTGAATTCGAGCGCAATGAGCGTTTTGCAGGGAAAACCAAATATCCTCTCAAGAAAATGCTTAAGCTTGCAATGGACGGCATTATGTCATTTTCCTATAAACCGCTTAAACTGGCTTCTTATATAGGCGCCATCATCTCCGGCATGAGCTTTTTGTACCTGATCATCGTAGTCATTCAAAAACTGTTTTTCCCTGAGACAGCCCAGACAGGCTGGGCTTCATTGATTGCCGTAAGCCTCTTCTTTAATGGGATCATCCTCCTTATGCTGGGTATCATTGGCGAGTACATCGGGCGTATATATGAAGAAGCAAAGGGACGTCCCCTATATATCATCAATGAGCTTATGAATATGGAAGACCGTACCGGGCCGCGTTATAATATCCGACACGATGAGCGGGAACAGAAACTATAATGTTTTTGCCTTTTCTCAGTATGATACATGTATAAAATCAGATAATCCGGCTGAATAATACGGCATGGTGCTTCAATAGCAGCATAGATTGTTAAAAACCGATTAATTTGATAAAATAAATAGGAAATATTTTGTTATTAAGGAGGTACAGTTATGAAAAGTTTAAAAGGTACACAAACCGCTGTAAATCTTATGCGGTCATTTGCAGGTGAATCACAGGCAAGAATGCGATATACCTATTATGCTTCAATAGCGGATAAGGAAGGCTATAAGCAAATTCGAAACATTTTCCTTGAAACAGCAGATAACGAAAAAGAACATGCAAAGAGATTCTATAAATTCCTTCTTGCAGGCTTTGAGGGCGAGATTCCTCAGAATATTGATATCCAGGCCGGTTACCCCGTAGCCATGGGAAATACTTTGGAAAACCTTAAGTACGCCGCTCATGGTGAAAATGAAGAATGGACCATGCTATATCCCCAATTTGCAGATATTGCGGCTAAAGAGGGTTTCCCCGAAATAGCAGCCGTATACAGATATATCGCATCTGCCGAAGAAAAACATGAAATCAGGTTTAATAAACTGGCGCAAAATATTGAAAACGGAACAGTATTTAAGAAAGACGGCAAGGTATACTGGAAATGCCTTAACTGCGGATATATTCATGAAGGTGACGCTGCTCCCGAGGTTTGCCCGTCATGTGCTCATCCTAAGGGATATTTCGAACTGTTTGTTGAAACTTATTAAGCTGCTGATAAATACTGTAATGAAAAACTGCCCTGAAACAGATTTTCAGGGCAGTTTAAATTTACTTTTACATCAATTGTGCAGGTGCAAGGCTTCTCATTTTCAGTATCTTTCTTTTTCCCGGTATCTGTTTTCGCATAAAAAGCAAACTGCCACCGCCGTTATTGGAATAGTCAATATAAGTCCTATGCTGCCTGCAAGGGACCTTACAACCTCGGTTGCATAACCGTCCTGATTGATAATGTCAACAAAAGGGACTTCATGCGCCATTAAAAGAAGCATTAGCTGCAACGATCCGCCTGTATAGGCAAGAATCAGCGTATTTGACATTGTTGCTATCATATCACGGCCAATATTCATTCCTGCCTTCATCAGATCGCCTTTTTTAATATCAGGATTTATTTCTTTTATTTCAAACATGGCGGAAGAAAGAGACATACCCACGTCCATAGCTGCGCCTAACGCGCCGATCAATATCCCTGCGAATAATAAACCTTTATAATCGAATGAAATATTTTGGGGTATATACATCAGCATTTGGGATTCTTCATCCCCAAGGCCTGTTAACTTGGCCATTTCACCTACTATCTGTGCAATGAGCCCTGCGCAAATCAAGCCGCCCGAGGTACCTATGATTGCGGCCAGTGTTTTCTTGTTGTATCCGCCTACTAAAAGCAAGGTTATTCCGGCTATTCCCACACATATCCATAATGAAACGAACACCGGGTCGAAGCCCTTTAGTATTAAAGGAAGCAATACGTAAATTACTGCAAGAACAGTCAATACCAATGATATAAGAGCCTTAAGGCCTTTTAATCTTCCTACCGACAAGATAATTGCCGAAAAGATTATCACCAAAAGGAGCATATGCTTGTCCCGGACTACCGAATAAATATAAGCCAGGGAAATTTCTCCCGCATCATTCAGTTCCAGGACCATTAAAACCTCATCGCCCTGCTTTAATAATACATCCTCTTGTTTTTCGCTGAAAGACATACTCAAAGCATACTCGGCTTCAATTAATTTTCCTTTATAAGGCCCGTTAGTTGTTATTTCTATCTCTACAATCTGATATGAATCCTGTATGCTCCCTCCGGAGTATTCTATGTCTTCATCCCGTGAATCAAGAACACGGCTTACCCTGCCCCTGACCTTAGCGACAGAAGTTTCAGCCAAAACTTCTTCATCACAGTAAGAAAAAGTCGGAGTCATTATACAAAACACCATAACCAAAGCAATTACAGTAAAGAAATATTTAACTATTTTACCTCTCATATTTGTCCCCCGTATTATCCTCCGGTTTTATTTCTGATTTTCTTCCTTCCATTGACAGCAAAATAAGAATGCTCATCGTCAATACCAGGGTTACCGCCAGGCCGCCTTCCAAGCCAAATGATCCGCCGTTAATAAAGGTGCCCACATCTTTTAATTTAAAAGCAAACAATGAAACTTTCGTATCTATGCCGCTAACCTTAATACCAAAGACATTTCCCTGCACAAAGTTCCATGTTGTGTGAAGGGCGCAGATTCCCCATATACTGTCTGTTTTAAGCGCATAAATGGACGCGAATATGCCGAACAAGGTCAGGTTTATCAGAGGAATCACGGCAATACCATTATTAAAAATATGTAACAGCGAGAATAAAACGGAATTTGATATGACAGCCAGGAACAATGAGTTTCTGTTTGCGACGGAAATCATAAAATATCCTCTTAATAAAACTTCCTCACTCATACCCTGGATTATAAAGCCGAGCAAAAACAAAAGCAGCAGCCCTATACCGTCCCCTAAAACATATCCTTCATATGTAACGGTCCCGCATAAAAAAGCTATCAGTAAGGCGGTAAAAATCATTAATATGCCAATACCGGCTCCGATAAGATAATCCGAAAAAGCTTTTTTCCTTACAAATCCCATTGAGTATAAACTTCGTTTTTCAATTTCTTTGCAATAGAATATTGCTAATATCGTCATTAAAACATTACAAAACAATGTAGGAAGAAGCAGCTTATCCTGAAACTGGGCCAGGAAGAATCTTAGCTCTCTCGGGTCATATATTGTCATCCCTCCTGAGCCTGAGGTCAGAAGATAAATCAGGCAATAAGCCAATAAAGGAATAGCCATTGCCACCTGTATAACTGCAAATACAATGATGAAAATAATGACCTGGATTATAAAATGAGGCTTAAACTTAGCCTTTTGCGCTTCCAATACTATTGATGGACGTTCTTTAAATACCGACAGCATAATTCCTCCATTATTTAAGATCTTCTTTAATTTTTCTGTCAACGTTCATATTGCGAACTGACTGTTGTATAACCGGGCATAAAAACCGTTCTTTTCAAGTAATTCCTTATGGCTGCCCTGTTCCACGACAGAGCCGTTTTTTAAGACAAGAATCGTATCTGCTTCTGCAATGGTTGAAAGCCTGTGGGCTACAATAAAGCTTGTTTTTCCCTCCATCATTTTAGCAAAGGCTTCCTGGATCTTAAGTTCAGTACGTGTATCTATGGACGAGGTAGCTTCATCCAGGATCAAAACCGGCGGAAGAGCAAGCATGACCCTTGTTATGCATAACAGCTGTTTTTCGCCTTGTGAAAGGTTCCCACCGTCCTCTCCGATCAAGGTTTCATATCCATTGGGAAGCCGCCTGATAAAGCTATGTGCATGTGAAGCCTTTGCCGCTTCAATTATTTCTGCTTCCGTAGCGTTTGGTTTTCCTATAATGATATTATCACGAATGGTACCGGATTTCAGCCATGTTTCCTGTAAAACCATTCCAAAGCTTCTTCGAAGGCTCTTTCTTGTTATATCACGGATATCTATGCCGTCCATTTCAATGCTTCCGTCGTTCACGTCATAAAACCGCATTAACAAATTGATAATTGTTGTTTTCCCGCTTCCGGTGGGTCCTACTATAGCTACTCTCATGCCGGGCTTTACATTGAGATTCAGGCTCTTTATAAGCTTATTGTCCCAGGTATAAGAAAATTCAACATTTTTAAGGTCGATTTTTCCGGTTGCGTTTTCCAGTACAACAGCGTCATCGGAATCGGGGATCTGCGGCTCTTCTTCTATGAGTTCAAATATCCTGGCGGCGCACGCAAGAGCGTTCTGAAACTCTGCCAATACTCCGGAAATCTCATTGAACGGTTTTGTATACTGATTGGCATAGCTGAGGAAACTTGCCAGGCCTCCTACCGTTACACTGCCACCGACAGCGGCCAATGCTCCGGTTAACCCTACGCCGGCATAAATGACGTTATTTATAAATCTTGTGCAGGGATTCGTAAGAGACGAATAGAAAATCGCTTTCAAAGAACTTTTTTCAAGCTCATCATTTATTTTTTCAAATTCTTCCTGCGTTTTATCCTGCCGGGAAAAAGCCTGGACAACTTTTTGATTGGTTATCATTTCATTTATGAAAGATGTCTGTTTAGCCCTGATTTCCGACTGATTCCTGAAAAATTTATAAGTTCTGTTGGCGATAAAACCTGCCACAAACAAGGACAGAGGGGTAAGCACAACAACAACGGCCGTTATAAACCAGTTGATGGACAGCATGAATAAAAAGGTCCCGATAATAGTGGTTATCCCGGTAAAAAGCTGGGTAAACCCCATGAGCAGGCCTTCGGCGAATTGGTCGGCATCTGAGATCAAACGGCTTACGATCTCTCCGTGAGGGTGTTTATCCAAATATTTCAGCGGCAGGATCTGGATCTTTTTGAATGCCTCGTCGCGGATATCCCTGATCACATGAAATGTGATTTTATTATTGACAGTGTTCATCACCCATTGCAAAAGGGCTGTCAATGACGCAATCATGCCGATTCTCAATAAAATCTCAAAAACAGCCCTGAAATCAACATTGCCTTTACCGATAATATGGTCTATGGCTCTGCCCACAAGAACAGGAATGTACAGTGTCATTACCACAGTAACGGCGGCAAGGATAATTGAGAACAATAATAAAATACGATATTGCTTTATATATTTCAGAACTTTTTTCAGAGTGCCTGTATCAAACTTATTTTTCATGTCATGCACCCTCTTTCTTGAATTGTGAATCATATATTTCGCGGTATACAGGGCAGGACCGCATAAGTTCGTCATGTTTGCCGATACCGACTATTTGTCCGTCATCCAGGACGATAATTTTGTCTGCATATTGGATCGAAGAAGTCCTTTGGGATACTACAAAAACCGTCGGTGTATGCCGCATCTCCCTGATGGCTTTACGTAAAGCCGCGTCGGTAGCGAAATCGAGAGCCGACGCACTGTCATCCAGGATCAGTATCTCAGGCTTTCTGACTAATGCCCTGGCAATAGTCAGTCTCTGCTTCTGTCCTCCTGAAAGATTCCTGCCTCCCTGCTCAATTTCATAATCCAGTCCTCCCTTGGACTCGACCATCTCTTTCGCCTGTGAAACAGTAAGAGCTTCATATATCTCTTCATCGGAAGCATCGTTTTTGCCCCAGCGAATATTATCCCTGACAGTGCCCTTAAACAGTACTGCTTTTTGAGGTACTACGGCGATCTTTCTCCTCAGCTCTTCAACAGGAAAGTCCTTAACATTGACACCGTCAATAATAACTTCGCCCGATGTGGCATCGTAAAACCTGGGGATCAAATTCACCAGGGAGGATTTTCCGGAGCCTGTCCCCCCTATGATCCCTATTGTTTCCCCCCGCCTGACCTTGAAGTTTAGATTTGATAAAGAGTAATCACCGGCATTTTTATATCTAAGGTAAACATTTCTAAACTCAACAATGTTATCCGGTTTTATTCTTTCAGGTATTCTGTGGCTTTCTTTGATATCCGGCTCTATATCCAGGACAGCCTGTATACGATTGCCGCAGGCAACCGATCTGGTAATGTTGATTATAAGATTCGCAAGTTTAATGAGTTCCACAAGAATCTGGGACATATAATTATATAATGCCACCACAGCGCCCTGTGTAATGATCCCTGCTTCCACCCTGACGGCCCCCGTATAAACAAGGGCTATAACAGCCAGGTTTATAATTACGTAAGTTACAGGGTTCATCAGGGAGGAAATCCGGCCTACATGCTTTTGCATCGTTGTAAGCTCATCATTTTTTTCTTCAAAATTTTTAATTTCACTTTCTGCAATACTGAAGGCGCGAATGACACGAACCCCGGTAAGATTTTCCCTTGCCATGCCCAGTACCTTATCCAGCTTCTCCTGGACCTTCCTGTACAGAGGGATGCACCAGATCATGATCCCGAAAACGACAGCGGAAAGAACGGGGATTGCAGCCACAAAAACCAATGCAGCTTTAACATCCACAGTAAATGCCATAACCATTGCCCCGAACACAACAAAGGGCGAACGCAGCAAAAGCCGGAGAGCCAGATTCACTCCGGTCTGCAGCTGATTCATATCACTGGTCATCCTTGTAATAAGGGTGGATGTACCGATCGTATCCAGTTGGGTAAAAGAAAAGGTTTGAATGTGCGAGAACAGCCTTTGCTTTAATTTTTTGATAAAACCGACCGCCGCTTTTGCCGCATAGTATTGGGCAGTCACCGAAAACACAAGTCCTGCGATACCAAGAATGACTAACAACAGACACATACGAATAATGTAGCTTCTGTCACCGTTTTTAATGCCTGTATCGATTATTGCCGCCACGACCAACGGAACAAACAGTTCAAGGGTTGCTTCAAGAAGTTTAAAGAGGGGGCCCAGTATACTCTCTTTTACATAGTCTTTAAAGTAAATAAACAGTTTTGTCACGAGGTTCCTCCGAAACGATCGATGTGTACCGAATTAGTATAGCATATTTTGCGCTGAAAAATGAACTACCTCATGACTTAAGCCCACCAAAGGATAGAAATAAGTGCAATATATCTTATTTATCCTCAACCAGGCTGTTTTTCGTATCCCCTAAAATTCTTATAATAGCTTTCCCCGTTGCGCCTTTCCCGGTGATCCTAAATACATATTCATCAGTTTCGGAAACGGTAACCGTGAAAAAACCCGACTCCAAATCCTTGCCTGTGTATGGCTGACTTCCATTCCTGCCGCTGATTTCAAGCCAAATACTGCCGCTGTCAAGAGAGATATCTATTTTCACTGTATCTCTTTCTTTGAGGGACAGCCGGCACTCTTTTCCGGCA